>MDTE01041400.1_pt1 | contig 43743 bp, 42 predicted proteins | sample 811231 | NCBI WGS metagenome assembly MDTE01 (sample SAMN05326651, study PRJNA326480) | marine metagenome | isolation source: seawater | place: Indian Ocean: Red Sea | collected 2010
CAGCGGGTCAGGTGCAGACTGGCAGTATCGCGTCGATCATGAGCGTATGCGTCAGGAACGTCTGGCACGGGCGCGCGCAGAGATGGAAGCCGACGACTTGGGCGCGCTGGTGGTGTTCGCCGGTGCGAACATTCGCTATCTCACCGGTTCATATCAGGGTAACTGGAAGTACAACATCAACATCCGCTACGCGGTCATTCCACGCGATGGCGAGCCTTATCTCTTCGAGACGGCCGGTTCGGACATGCGCAACGCCATGCTCGACTTGCCCTGGATGAAGGATCGCATCCGCCCCGCCATGACCTGGCAGTGGGCCGAGGGCGCGGTCAGCGAAATGGCCGATAAGATGGTTGCCTCCGTGATGGACGTGCTCAAGGAGCACGGCGTCGAAAAGGAGAAGATCGGCGTGGACAATCTCGACTTCCCGATCCTGCACGCCTTCGAGAAGGCGGGTCTGCGCATCGTCAACGGCTGGCCGGCCATGTCGCGCGCGCGCGTCGTGAAAACCGTTGACGAGATCGAGCAGATCAAGATGTCTGCTGCCATCGGCGATGCAGCCATGTGGCACATCAAGCACGAGTGGCTGCGCCCGGGCGTGACCGAGCGGCAGATCGAGGCAGAAGTCCACAAGTTCATGCTCGATCGCGGTTGCGAGATCATCTACGACATCATCGTCGCATCGGGTGGCAACACCAGCCCGTATCGCCGTTGGGCTACCGACAAGATCGTCCAACAGGGCGACCTGATGATCGTTGACATCAACGCGGTCGGACCGGGCGGCTACTACGTTGACTTTGTCCGCACATTCAAGTGCGCGGCCAAGATGACCCAGCAGGAGATCGACCTATACCGGGAGACGTACGACTCCTTGTATGCGGGTATGGAATACCTAAAGCCGGGCAACACGTCGGCCGATGTGGTCTCCAGGTTCCCCGAGTATGACGATGACAAGTTCGGGACTGTGACGCTTCAGCAGTTCGCGCACTCCATCGGCATCACCCTCTACGAGGGCATGTGGATGAGCCGCGCCTACTCGCTGAAGTATCCGGCAGAGATCAAAGAGAACATGTACTTCGCGATCGAGACTTTTGCCGGTCATCCGGGCCTCCCGCAGACCTGCCGCCTAGAGGAGAACGTTCTCGTCGGCCCGGACGGCCCCATCATCTTCACGAAGATGGAGCACATGGAAGAGGCGGTCGGCGACTATCGCGTCGGCGACTTCCATCACCCGTCGCTTGCGGGTTATCCGACCCACAAATAGGTGTCGGAAGAACGTCGCCGTATGGAACGGAATCCACTCGTTGTGGTTTCGTCGAGAATAGACACTGCCGCGCGCGAGGCCAATGCGCGCGGTAGCGTCACCTCGGACCACTCGAACATCGCCACGGCCGTACGCCGCGCGGAATCCGCCGATATCGGCTGCGCGATCGTAGACTGTCATGACGATGCCTCGGAAGCAGCCGCCCGCGAGGCCGGCGCCTACACCGTAAGGACGGATCTGAGCGAGATCCCGCCGACCCACAATTACAAGATGCCCTCCGGAATCGCCCGGGTGGCCCATACAGTCACACGCTTCGACAGGCACTGCAATCACGACCTAATCATCCACATGCCCGAGCATTTCGCGGACATCGACCCGCGCTATTTGCGCGCGCTGATGTATCCCCTCGCGTCTAACGAGGTGGCGATGGCGACCCTCGTCGGGCCGCCCTCCTACGACGCACGGGTAGATGCCCCGAAGGTCCGGGTCCAATGGATAGAAAACCGCAAGGTCTACGTCATGCCGGAAGCCCGGGTCGGGACGATCCAGCAGTTTTCTCGCAGGGCGGACCGCCTCGGTTCGGAAGATGTTTTCTGCCACATTCCGGTCTACCTGTATCGGCGTTCGGCACTCGACCGAATTGTTCGTGAGCCACCATCCGATCGCGAGCTCGACGAAAATATCGAGGCCATTCGAGTCCTAGACCTCGGCCTGCGCGTCGAAGCGCTCTACGTGCCCGATGGCCCCAAGGATCTAGTCGACGACCCGACCGCCGCCTACGACTGACCCTCGCGCAGTTCATGTAGGGGCAGGTTTCTAATCCACCCAAGCGCTCGCAGCCGAGCGGCTCACAGACCCGCCCTCACGCTTTCCTCATTCGCGCTGCCGGTTTAAAACCGGACCCCGAAACATTTTCCTAGGGAGGACGCACGAATGAGTGATTTTCTTATCTACGAACAGGACGGCGCGGTCGTCACCCTGAAGATGAATCAACCCGATGCCCGCAACCCGCTATCGGGCGAAAGCCAGTATGAAGCCTTCCTTAACGCCACGGATCGGATCAGCCGCGACGATGGCGTGAAATGTGTGATCCTGACAGGTGCCGGCAGTGCTTTCTCGGCAGGCGGGAATGTAAAAGACATGCGCGACCGCAAGGGCCTATCCAAAGGTGGACCCTACCAGATCCGTAACAACTATAAGCGCGATATTCACAATATCCCCCTGACCCTATACAATCTCGAAGTTCCAACTATCGCCGCCGTGAACGGCGCGGCCGTGGGCGCGGGCTGCGATCTCGCCTGCATGTGTGACATCCGGATCGCGTCGGAGAAGGCGCGCTTCGCTGAGAGCTTCGTCAAACTTGGCATCATCTCCGGCGACGGCGGCGCGTTCCTGCTGCCGAAGCTGGTGGGCATGTCCAAGGCCGCAGAGATGACCTTTACCGGCGACATGATTGGCGCCGAGGAGGCGCTCGCCTGCGGCCTGATCTCACAGGTGGTACCCCATGAGAGCCTGATGGATGAGGCACATATCCTAGCCGGCAAGATCGCTGCCAATCCGGGCCATTCGTTGCGTATGTCGAAAAAACTGCTGCGCGAGGGCATGCATTCACGCCTCGAGACGGTACTCGACATGGCCGCCGCCTTCCAGGCACTGGCCCATCACACCAGCGAGCATGACGACGCAGTTAATGCGCTTTTAAAAGCGATGGAGAAGAAGGGCTGAGGCTCCGGGGGGGGCGGGGACCGAACGATGACGCACATTAAAACCGACGACGGCGTAAACCTCTGGGTCGAAGAGCATGGCAGCGGTACGCCCGTCGTTTTCGTCCATGAGTTCGGCGGCGACATTCGAAGCTGGGAACCGCAGCTCAGACATTTCGCGCGGAACTACCGGGCAATCGCATTCAACGCCCGCGGCTATCCGCCTTCAGAGGTGCCCGAAGACGTCGAGATGTACGGCCAGTTCCGCGCTGTGGACGACATCCTCGCCGTACTCGATGCCCTTATGATCGACGCGGCTCACATCGTCGGCTTGTCCATGGGCGGCTTCGCGGCGCTCCACTTTGGCTTCCAGTATCCCGACCGCGCCCTGTCACTGACCGTCGCGGGGGCGGGCTACGGCGCTCACCCGGATGTGCATGCGCAGTTTGCAGATGAGACGAGGGAAGTGGCGTCGCGGATCGAAGCCGATACCATGGCCGAGTTCTCAAAGATCTACGCCATCGGCCCGACGCGCGTGCAGTACGCCAACAAGGATCCGCGCGGCTGGGAGGCCTTCGCCAAGGAACTCGCCGACCATTCGACGAGGGGTTCGGCTAATACCATGCGGGCGGTCCAAGGCGGGCGACCGTCCCTCTACGATTCCGCCGAGGAGATGCAGGCGCTCCGGGTGCCGACTCTCATCATGAACGGCGACGAAGACGACCCATGCCTCGACGTCGGCCTGTTCATGAAGCGGAACATCCACTCATCCGCGCTGGTGCTGCTGCCCCGCTCCGGCCACCTCATCAACCTAGAGGAGCCGGCGCTATTTAACCAGATGCTGGGGGATTTCATCGCGCGGGTCGATGCCGGTCGCTGGGAGATGCGAGACGAACGCTCAATCACGACGGACATTCTGTGGACGCCGGATAAGTAGACGGGGCTATACGATCCCGTATTTCTTTGCCCAGCCGAGACCGGCCAGCGTCTCACCGCGGGGGCGGTACTCCGCACCCACCCAGCCGTCGTAGCGCGCGTCTTCCAGCATGCCGAACAGGAAATCGTAGTTCATCTCACCGTCGTCGGGTTCGTGGCGGCCAGGCACGCCCGCGAACTGTACATAGGCGGACTTCGCGAGGAACCGCTCAACCTTGTCGGCGATGAACCCCTCAGACATCTGAGCATGATACAGGTCGAATTGGACGCCCACATTGTCCATCCCAGCCTCTTCCACGATCGAATGGGCCATCGCCTGACCAATCAGGAAGTACCCCGGATTATCGGTCAGGTTGAGTGGCTCGATGTGGAGCATCATCCCGCGCGCGGAAGCCGCGACCGCACCCGCGCGGAGATTTGAAAGAAGCGTCTGGCGGTGGGCCACCGGATCGCCGCCTTCGGGGACGGTTCCGGACATGACGTGGACCCGCGTGCAGCCCAGCGCTTCAGCGCTATCCATGGCGAGCTTCAGGTCTTCGGCGAAGCCCCCCTCCTCACCCGGGATTGCCGCGCGGCCGAACTTTGTCGCCTCGGTGTCGCCATAGGGCGTGTTCAGCAGCGTACATTCAACCCCTGCTCGCTCCAGGCGCTTGGCTAGCTCCGTCAGGTCCTGATCATAGGGGCGCTGGATCTCAACGCCGGCGAAGCCTGCGTCGGCAGCGGCCGTGATACGCTCGGGCAGCGGCAGCTCGGTGAACATCATCATGATGCAGGAGGATAATTTCAGCATTCGATAAATCCTTGGGGCATACCAAGACTCTGTTATCGCGGGTTCGCGCGCGGCGAACAAGCTCGCGATGAGATGCGTTGGTCAATCCCGGGCATGACGGCTCTTGCAGTTCAAAGTCCAGCCTCAATAAGTCATGCGCGAACTTGATCAGCTCACCCTCGTTCATACGCGGCATGAAAGCCCGAGCGGGTTTGAAAGCCGCCCCTGCGGTTTCCATCGGCGACAGTGGGCGCGGATCCGCAACCCGCCTGCGTGCTGATGGCCGCTAGCAATCCACCCATCCGTCGGAGGTCTTGAGGCGGTGGGCGATCTCGTTCTGAGGGGTCAGCATGGCCTCGATGAAACAGCCTTTCTTCGCAACCTCGATCAGGTGCAGCTGATCATTGAGCGACGCGTCGGTGTCGAAGGAGATATCCAAAGCTATTGACTTGGGGGCGCTCTCATAGGGCTCGCGGCCGCGCTGGGTCGCCACCCACTCGCAGCGGCACGAAATCTTCGGGTTTTCGATATCGACCCGCAGCCGCTTGGAAAAAGCCCGCATCTGGGTCATCAAGCAAGAGGTCAACCCGGCAATGAAGTACGCGATGGGCAGCGGGGCTGAACCGTCGCCGCCGTGGAAACCATATTCGTCGGACGCCATCTCCCACTCGATGAGCTCCGGTACCATGAGCCGTACGTCCATTTCGCAGCGCATCTTGCCGACGCCCGTGGCGTCACACTCGAAAGCCACATCGAAACTCTTTAGATCGTCTTCCGCCATTGTCTCCGTCCTGCAGGGTTGGTTCCGGTCTGGAGGGAGTGTGCCGCATCGGTGCTGTTGAGGCGAGATTGAACCAAGCCGTTCGGTTCGTTATGCATGGACAACATCAAGAACGATCATTTCGGAGGACGAGCCATGTCGAGAGTGCTGATTGTGACCGGCGGCAGCCGGGGTCTGGGCGCCGCGACCTGTATTGGCGCGGCCGAGCAGGGCTACGAGGCGATCTGTGTCAACTATGTGGGCAACAAGGAACGCGCCGACCAAGTCGTAGCGGCCTGCAAAACGGCGGGAGCCAAGGCCATCGCCGTCCAGGCCGACATCACCAAGGAGGTCGACATCTTCCGCATGTTCGAGACGGTGGACAAGGAACTCGGCACGATCACGCACTTGGTGAACAGCGCGGGTATCGTCGGGCCCTATGCCCGTGTTGACGAACTCAACGACTGGAACGCGCTCGAGAAACTGTGGACTCTCAATATCACGGCGACGCTGGTCTGCTCGCGCGAGGCAATTAAGCGCATGTCCACCAAGCATGGCGGCAAGGGCGGCGCGATCGTGCATTTGTCTTCGGCGGCGTCGCATCTGGGCGGCGCGGGGGTCAACGTGCCATATGCAGCGTCGAAGGGCGCCGTTGATTCGATGAACTGGGGCATGGCTCAGGAGGTGGCGGCCGAGGGCATCCGGGTGAACGCAGTGAGCCCGGGCGTCATCGACACCGAGATCCAGCCCGAGGGCCGGGTCGAGGCAGTAGGCCCCAGCCTACCAATGAAGCGCGTGGGCCAAGCGCCGGAAGTCGCCAACGCGATCCTGTTCCTACTGTCGGACGAAGCATCCTACATCGCCGGCACCAAGGTTAACATCTCGGGGGCGCGGTGACCTAAACTCGTCATGCCCGCGAAGGTGGGAACCAATAAACACCGATCCCAAGTCGGGACGACAACGTGTCTTCGAATTCCCGCCTGCGCCGTAACGACAAGCAGCGGGAACGCCACCTACATGTGCCGGAAGGTGTTCTGCGCCGAAGCATAGTCGTTCAGGCCGAGTTGTTCGCGCAGGTCCTCCGTACCCTTGAGCACCGGCGGATCGACGGGTATGCCCAGCGCATTCGCCACTCGGTCATTCTTTGTAAAGTTGCCGGCAATCGCAGACGCACCGGAAATCGCCGCGGGGCCTAACGCCTCAGCGAGCGTCGCGCGGGCCGCGTCCAGCGACGCCCGATCGGTACCGATCACCGCCTCGGCGAAGGTCAGCAGCAGGTTACCATGGGGCACGCCGATATCCTGTTCCGGCCGCACCAAAGCCTGGGGGTTCACATTCAAGTTTCGCGCTTGTCCACTCTCACGGAGGAACCGGGCATGCCCGGTGGTTCAGTAGAAGCAGTCGTTAAGCGCAGACACCCGTCCCGCGATGACCTCGGCCTGGGGCCGGGTCAGGCCGTCATGATGATCGAAGTCAAAGTCCATGATCTTCTCGAGCGGCAGATACTGGGCACGTTCAAGCGCAATGTGATCCGCGAACTCTTCAGGGACCAGGCTCATGGCCCGCATGATGTAGGGCTTGAACGGCCCGTACATGGCCTTGGCGCGTTCGCCGCCCTCCGGCGGGTTCGGGATGGTGGGCACGAACGCGTGTTCCTGAACCGCCTCTTCCGGGCGGGTGCGGGACGGCTCGCCCGGCTGCGGCTTGGGCAGGGGTCGGGGCGTAACGCCGATGCCGCGGGCGAAAACGTCGAGATTGCAGATGAAGGAGACCAGTCCGACGATCTCGGTATACTCCGCGTCGCTGAGGCCGCTACCGATGGCGGCATTGTAGAAGTCGAGGTCTATGTCCTTGGGCGATACGGCGATCTTCGCGATGATGTCTCGGACCACCTTGGGCAGTTCCTCGTTGCTGCCAACCCCCGGGTTATCGGGCGCCTCGAGCACGCCGGCGTCGATACAGGCCTGGCGCGCAGCCGCAATCACCGCAACCCGCTGGGCACCCGAACCCCAGGTACCGGGCTGGCTGAACCGGTCAAACTGGGTTTGGTGGGCCGCCTCCAGATCCGCGCGAACCGGGAAATCAGATTCTTCGTAGAGGTTCATCGCAATCATCGTCGCATTGGTTTCGTTAGCGACATTTTAACACAAAAGGGCGCCGGCTCGCGCCCGCGCCCTTTTCAAATTCGGGTGTCCGTATCGAGCGCTGTCAGACAGCCCAGCCCATGGCTGCAAAGATCAGCGCCTCGGCATTCTCCAGCGATAGGAATACGCCGACGCCGGCCACGACCGCGCCCGCGAGGCGCACCTGCACGGCGGACGCATCGACGGCCTTCAGGCCGGTTCCGAGAATCCAACCGGCCGCGAGCGCGATCAGATACTGGCTGGCGCCGAGCCCTACCAAGTAGCCGACAAGGACGCCGCCGCCGACCCCGGCCTCCTGAGCTGCGATTAATCCGCCGAAAGCGGAGCCGTGGAACAGGCCGAAGAGCGTAAACAACACCACCGCGGGACCTATGGAAAGCGCCCGGCCCGACAGAACGACGCCGCCGAGGACCAAAAGCGACAGGCCAATGACGATTTCCGCGGCCGGCAACGCCAGGCCAAGGCTCATGGCGAGCGTGCCGAAGAGCATGGCAGCGATGTACGCCCCGGGTGCGATCCAGCGATACCCGGTGTAGAGCGCCGCGATGCCTATGAGGGCGATAAAGAAGAGATGGTCGAAACCCAGCATCGGGTGGCCGATACCCGACAGGAGGCCGTGGGCGAATGTGTCCATTGGCAAGCCACCGAGCGGGTGATGTGCAAGCGCCGGTGTTGTCAAGGAAAGGAGCGCGCCCGCGGCAATTAGGTATTTCTTCATGTATCCCCCCAAAGATTTTGGATCCGCACCGCAATTGACTGTTCTCGCGTGGATCAACTATTTCGTTGGAACAAGCATTCGCGAAAACGGGGCCGATGGCAACCGCTTTAGCCCGAATTATCCTCGCGGCGACCCGGCGGGTCAGATTTCGACAACGACCTTGCCGAAATGGGCGCCCGTGCGTAGATGTGCAAGCGCTGCGGGCAACTCATCCAGAGCGAAACGGCGATCGTCGAGAGCGGGCTTCAGGCCGTTCTGCGCCACAGCTCTTAGCATCATCGAGAATTGCGCATATGAGCCGCAGGTTACGCCCTCGAGGCGGATCTTGCGGGTCACAACCAGCGGCAGGCGGAAATCATGCTTCGCGCCGGACAAAACTCCAATCAGCATGACCGCGCCCCCCAAACGCACCGCCTTGACCGATTGCTCCAGGGTGCCTGCACCGCCGACCTCCACCACCACATCGAGCCCCTTGCCCCCGGCGATTTCCCGTGCGCGGCGCGCCCATTCAGGTGTTTTGCCATAGTTGATCAGATAATCCGCGCCTAGAGACTCGAGCCGCTCTAGCTTGGCATCCGAAGAGGAGGTGGCGATCACCTCTGCGCCGGCCAGCTTGGCGAACTGGAGTGCAAAGACCGAGACCCCGCCCGAACCTTGGGTCAGCACTAGGTCGCCGGGCTTCACGCCACCCTGATCGATGACCGCACTCCACGCCGTCAGGCCGGCGCAGGGTAGCGCCGCCGCCTCAGCGTCGGTCAGGTGGGTCGGCGTGTGACAGAGGCCATATTCCGGGAGCACCCGTAATTCGCAGGCCATCCCGTCAATCATCCCGCCTAGGCCGGAGTGAAGCCCAACCTCGTCGGGTTCACCCGACAGCCAATTCTGGAAGAAGTTGGCGACCACCCGGTCGCCGACGACAAACCGCGTGACACCGTCGCCGACCGCGACCACCTCGCCTGCCCCGTCAGAAACGGGGATCAAATTCTCCGTTCGTTGGCGCGAGCCGTAGCCGCCCTCGACCGTCAAAAGGTCGCGGTAATTCAACGTCGCAGCCCGGACCCGCACGAGAACCTCACCGAGACCCGGCTCGGGGTCCGGCAGATCGACAACCGCGAGATTGTCGATGCCTGCCTTCGCGAGGACAGCCGCGCGCATTTGCGTCCGCTACTCAGCCACGTCAGCTGCGGTAGCTCGGATCCAGCGCGTCGAGACGGCGTAGATGGCCCGCCCAGTCGCGCGTCGCCACCGGCAGAGCGTTCTCGAACAGCTGCGCCGACTTCTCGCAGACCTCATCGGACGGATAGACCAGCGCGTCGGGTCCGCCCGCTGCCAGGGCCTGAATCTGGCTCGTCGCGCATTTCTCGAGATAGAACATCACCGAGAAAGCCTCGGACATAGACCCGCCCGCGGCGAGGAACCCATGGTTGCGAAGGACCATGGCCAGATTGTCACCAAGATCCGCGACCAGCCGCTGACGCTCATCCAGGTCGAGCGCCGGCCCCTCGTAGTCGTGATAGGAAATCCGGTTGTAGAAGCGCATGGAATGCTGGGTGATAAACAGGAGCCCGCATTTCATCGCCGACAGGGCGAGGCCGGCATCGGAATGGGTGTGCATGACGCAGGCGATCTCAGGCCTCGCCGCATGCACCGCGCTATGGATCGTGAAGCCCGCACGGTTGATCTTATAGGGGCCGTTGTTGGCGATCTCATTCCCATCTAGATCGCACTTGATCAGGCTCGAAGCCGTGACCTCGTTGAACATCAGCCCGTATGGGTTGAGCAGGAAGGTTTCCTCGCCGGGCACCCGCGCCGAGATATGGGTGCGGGTCATGTCGGTCATCTCGTAGAGATCCGCCAACCGGTAGCTAGCTGCGAGGTTTACCCGCGTCTCCCATTCCTCAGGTGAGACTTGGTCTTCCACACTCGGATACAGATCGACGATTTCGGCATTGGCCATGATGGGCCTCCTGTTGCTGGTCGACTTACCCGTCGACTACTTCCGCGACGACATTGTTGCGCTGGGCGCCCAGACCTTCAACCTCGGTCTCGACAACGTCACCCGCCTGAAGATAGGTCCCGGCCCCGTGGCCGACGCCCTCGGGCGTGCCGGTCGAGATGATATCGCCAGGATCGAGCGTGATCAGGGTCGAACAATGCTCGATCTGCTCCTCGACGGAGAACACCATCTCACCGGCGACACCATCCTGCTTAGTCTCGCCACTCACCTTGAGAGTCAAGCGGAGATCCCGGTAATCCGGCACGAAGGCGCGCGGCACAAAATAAGGCCCCATGGGCGCGAACGTGTCATGGCTCTTGCCGCCAAACCAGTCTGTTCGCAGGGTGGGCCAGTCCTCGCGCATGTTCCAGTCGCGCGCCGAAACGTCGTTGGTGGTCATGTAGCCGGCTACATGGTCGAGTGCGCGCTCGGCAGCAACGCGCTTGCCCGAGCGACCGATCGCGAGCGCCAGCTCAACTTCCCAGTCAACCCTGGTCGTGTCGGGCGGAATGACAATATCGTCATAGGCCCCCGACAGCGCACTCGCGGCCTTGAGGAAGGAATAGGGCCGTACCCGCGCCTTGTCGCGATCAAGCATACTCTCGCGCTCCGCCTCGGTCTTGGCGGTCCCCGCTTCGACCATCTCACGGATGTGCCCGCCGTAGTTAGCAGCGGCATACATCATCTTGCCCGGATTTTGGATTGGCGGTGCGTAGCACGCGGCACTCATATCGACCTCCAGCTCCGGCGGCGCATTCCCGGCTACGACGAAATCTGCCATCGCGCACAACGCCTCGAAATTCGGATCCCAGTCGTTGAGGAGAAGCCGGATACTCGTCACTCCGACGAGCGCCCCGCCCCGCTTGCCCTGGCGCCAAGCCTTGTAAAGACCGTCCAGCCCCCATCCACGGTCATCGATAATCATCGCGACAAAGGGCGCATGGCCAGAATATATCGTCGCGAGCTTGAAGGGTGTGTCGGTCATGGAGGCCTCCTCGGGGGTATTACCAGTCGAAATCCGTGTCGTGGCGCATAAGCCCGTCATACAGGTCTAGACAGCGATGCGCCCAGGCATGAACGGGATCATCGGGCTGCAGCAGCGCGAAAGGGCTCACACGCCGGCCCCAGATGAACGGGGCCATGGCGAGATAGTCTGTATAGGCTGGCCCCACGCCGCCGAGGAAGGGCTGCTCCGACACTACACTACGCAGCGGCTCCAACCGGGCACGCAGCTCCGGCAGGCGCTCCTCGCGCCCCTTTACCACCTCGTCGATCGGCCGGCCCAGCCGCTGCTCTCGGCTCTCCCAAAAATAGGGCTGATCGGCGGGGGCGAGCCGCTCATAAATGTCATGCACGATCATTGTCATGACCAGCGGCTGAATGCGGGCGGCATTCCATTGCGCCATGAAGCGCGCATATTCGACCCCGGCTGAGCCGCCGAACACGGACGGCAGTTCGGCGTAGGTTTCTTCTAGGTAGATTGCGATGTCCCAGCTGTCGCCAACCCAACAATCGCCGTCCCGGATGACCGGGATCGTCTGGAACAAACCGTCGCAGATCTCAACGATGTCCGTAAACCGCGTCGGAGCGGTCTCGAACGCCAAGCCCTTGTGGGCGAGCGCATAGACGGTCTTGCAGCAATTCGAGCTGAACCGGCGATCGTCACGGCCCACTAGGTCATAAAGGATGATCGGCATCGACCGCCCGTCAGATCAGCTGACCGCGAGCGGCGCCAACGCGTTCAGGTCACTGGTAACGTCGAGGATGACGGGCCGGGTCTTCGCCGCCTCGAAGGCCTGCTGGATCGCGCCCGCGACCTCGCCGGGCTTCTCGACACGGATGCCGACCGCGCCCATCTCCTCAGCGATCCGAGCGAAGTTCACGTCGGTGAACTGCCAAAGCCTGCGCGCCTCATCCGTCTGCTCGCCGCCATAGACGCGGTCGAAGCCACGCTTCGACTGGTTACCCGACGAGTTGTTGTTGACTAGGGTTACCGTGTTGATTCCCCAGCGCGCTGCCGTCTCGACGTCGCCGATGTGGTACCAGAACCCCGCATCGCCGGTGAAACAGAAGACCGGACGCTCCGGCACTCCGCACTTCGCTCCCAGCGCCGCCGAGAAGGCCCAGCCGAGATGGCCAGCCGAGCGCATATAACTCTGCTCGGGTGAGGTCAGGTCGAACATGCCCCCCATCCACATGCCGGTATGGCCGGTATCGGCAACGACGATGGCATCGCTCGGCAGATGATCAGATAACTCCTTGCAGATGCGCTCGGGACGCATCGGTACCTCGTCGGAGGTGAGCAGGTCGTTGTACTTGTCGCGCCACTGCTGATCCAACTCCGCCGCACGCGCCGCCCAGACCGTGCGCCGGCCGGCGGACTCGGCGTTGGTCATGGCCAGCATCCGAGTTAGCGCGACCTTCGCGTCGGCCTGCACGCCGGCCACTACCGGGTAGTTGCGGCCGATCTCGGCAGGCTCGATATCAATATGAACGACCGGCGTACCGATCTTCGGCACCGCCCAGAAATGGGTGACCATGCCGCCGGTCGATGAGCCTATATAGACGACTAGATCCGCCTCGTTGACGATGATGTTGGCACTCTCGCGCGAATAGGTGCCGACCACGCCCACGGACAGCGGATGATTGGCCGGGATCGCATCCTTGCCATTGAGCGAGGTCGCAACCGGAATGTTCAGCCGCTCGGCCAGCGCTACCACGTCGGCCTGCGCGCCCGATGCGCGGACACCGCCGCCGGCGACGATGATCGGACGCTCGGCGCTCTCGATCGCCGCCATCGCGGCACGCAACGAATCTTCCGACGGCTCCGGCCGATAGGCAGGGGTCTGCGCGAACGCCGCCTCAACCATCGCTTCCATATCCGCCTCCTCGGCGTCTATCTGGCCCTCATTGCCGCGGAACTGCAGATGGACCGGGCCCGGGGTACCCGTCGTCGCCTCGCGGAAGGCCTGGCGGACCATGTCCGGGAACCGGTGGACCTCGTCGACGGTGGCATTAAACTTGGTCACGGGTTCGAAAGCTGGCACGTCGTCCACTTCCTGATAGACGCCACGGAACTTGGTGTTCGGATCGCGGCCGCCGGTCATGGCGATCACCGGCGCCTTAGCGAGCCAAGCATCACGCAGGCCGGCGGCGAGGTTCAGCGCGCCGATGACCTGGGCCATGCAGACACCGGGCTTCCCGGTGGCGCGGGCATAGCCGTCCGCCATGTAGGCAGACGTTGCTTCGGAATGTACATGCAAACGTTTGATATCAGTGCGTTTTTCGAGTTCCACCATGGTAGTGCGCAGCACCGCCGGAACGTAGAAGATATGGGTAACACCGTAGCCCTTGAGCATATCAGCCATCACCTGTGCACCGGTCATTTTCGCCATGTCATCGTTCCCCTAAATATCTTTATCCGGACCGCGTCCACAGCCCGTTTATGCATTTGCCATTTGCCACAACTAATAAACCTTCCGCCGCCGCCGAACAACGCACGTTACGTTAATCCGGCTCCGCGCGAACGGCCTACGCGCCCCCGACCATCGCCCGCAATTTACCGTTGGCGGACTCGCGGGACAGATACTTTATGCTGCAGTCGGGCGCGACGATAAGCCGGTCCGCCGGAACATGCGAGAGCGCCGCGCGAATATGCGCCGACACCTCCTCGGCGCTCTCGACCGCTTCGGTTTCCACACTTATCAAGCCAAGGAGGCCGGTCTTCGACGGCAGAGCCCCGAGAATCGCCGCATTGAGGCGTGGCTACGCCGCCTCTAGCGGATCACCGTCGAAACGCCAGATATCAGGCGCGCGGACGCGGGGTGGCCCCTTTGAAAACAGACGCTCACGATCAATAAGCCAGTCAGGCGGGGGACAACTTCCGACAACAGAGGTCATCAGCGGCACGCGTCCGATAGTGCATGCCGCCATATCTAGCCCCGCCCAGGGCTTCATGAACTGCGCGAAAAAGCGGCTGTGTATTCGCTCCGAACTCAAGCCCGGCCAGAAACCAACCGATCCCGCCAGAGCGCAAGCAAGAGAAACACCATCAGCACGGCGCCAATGGCATAAAGCTCATACAGTAATTCGCTTTCGAAGCCAAAGATCAATGAGATGATCGCTCCAGTCGGCAGCAGCAAGCAGGCCGCAACAAGCCCAGCTAGCGGACGGATAAGCCTACCGTTACCGAAGCCTTCCAAGAAAATCGCCCAACCGATTACACCAAAGATACAGGCTGCAGCCGTAATCGTAATCTCAAGTGTTGTCCCGTCTAGAAGCAAGGGCGTGTATACGAAAAGGAAGGGCATGATCAGGATTGTAGAAGCCATTTTGAAGGCTTGATTCCCAGTTGCCACTGGATCCGACTGAGATATCGAACTGGCTGCAAAAGCAGCCAAAGCCACTGGTGGTGTGACGGCACTTACCACCGCAACCCAGTAACTGATCATGTGCGCAGCTAAGCTAGGGACGCCTAGTTCAACCAGCGCGCCAACCGAGAAGATCGCCAGCAAGACGTAGCTCGCGACAATCGGTAATCCCATGCCAATGATGTAGCCCGCAATAATAATTAAAACGATAGTGATAGGCAGGATGCCGCCACTCGCCGAGATCAAGACGCCACCAATTGTGCTCGGCAAATCGGTCTTGGTGGCGGCCGACAGAAGAATGCCGAGTACACCAGCTATACAACTCACTACCAGAGTATTTCGCGCGCCCGCCTCAAGCGATACCCAGATAGTTCGAACCATCTCAACCAGCACATCCAAAAGGCCAGTCATCGGCGTTTCGTCCATGCTGACGCCGATCATATTTTCATTCTTCTGTCGGCCGGCCTGTTCGGCTGCCAGCGTCTCATCGCGACCGTAGATGAGCAGTTCACCAATTTTCAAAACGATAAATGTAAAAACAACCCAATAAGCCGCGTCCCCGAAGCCAATGCCCACATAGTCCTCGACAAACCAGTTAAACGGCGCTCCAACTTTCATGCCGAAAAAAAACACAAGCACACCCGCAACAACAGATATCAGCAGGTAGGGTCTCCAAGAGGTCCTAGACTTAACCGTTGGTATCGATAAAAGCAGATCAACCAACTTTAGCATGAGGATCAAAAGGATGGTCTTAGCCGCAGCCAAGAAAGGAGAGTCACCAATAACAAGAAAGAAAACCATCGCTGGGATGGGGAGCAAAAGATGTAGCCGAGGAACAATATCGACCCAACGCGGCAATTCTTCGATCGGTACACCATGCAACCGATCACGCTTTGCTCGAAAATAAACGATCAGTCCAACCGATAGATAATATAGAACAGCTGGTATGACCGCGATCTTGACGATATCAAAATATGGGGTCTCGGTTAGCTCCGCTAGCAGGAAGGCGCCGGCCCCCATGATCGGTGGCATATATGCTCCACCCGTCGAAGCAGCGGCTTCAACGCCACCAGCAAACGCGGGCCGATAACCGACGCGCTTCATCAGCGGGATTGTAAGCGTGCCCGTGGTCATAACATTGGCCACGCCGCTACCCGAGATCATCCCGAAGAGGCCAGAGCTAATGACCGCAGCAAGCCCGGGACCACCAGTCTTGGCGCCAGTGATCCGATAGGCGGTATTAATGATGACCGCGCCCAGACCGGTCTTCTCAAGAAACGCGCCTAGAATTACAAATATCACGATGAAAGTGGCGAACACGTTCGTGATTAGCCCAAACATGCCCTCGGTTGAGGCTATGAGGAAGTCCATCACTTCCTCGGCCTGATAGCCGGGATGATTTAGCAGCCCGGGCATAGCCTGACCAACATCCTCGAACGAATAGATAAAGAACAGGAAACCTAGCAGAGGAATCAAAGGGCCTACTATGCGCCGTGCGATTTCCAAGCTAACCGCGACCATCATAACAGAATAGATAAAAAGCTCGACCGGAATTGGTCGCCCCGTCGCAATCCTGAGTTCCTGAACATTTTCAACCCACCAAAGGACTGAGACCACGATGCAGCTGAGAAAGAGAACGTCAGAAATAGTGAAGCCATCACCGCGTTTTACTCGGTAACCTTCGATTACATAGAGCACGAACCCGAGTGCCGCGCCCACGAAACCAATCACTCGTACATCATCGTTGAAGTAACGGAACCAGCGTGGAGGATGATCACCAACTTGATAATGCAGCCAAATCGCAATCGCCCCCCCGAGCATTGCCAGATTTATGATTGCAAATACCTCATCAAGCCAAACAGCTTGTTTGCGGAACGAATACTGACGGTTCTTAAACGCCAAAAGTGACATCACGGCGACCCCGAGCACAAAGGTCCCGCGGAAAACCTCCTCGACCGGTGGCCCAAAGAATGAAATGTGAATGAAGAAATAGGCATAGGCCACCGCAACAACGGAGAATACAGGGCGCACGATGCCAGCAAGCCCACGCGGCGGCGTCATCTCGTCGGCAATAATCCCAATTTTGGTCAAAACAGAAACTGTAGTGATAGCCATTTTACGAGTCCCCGAGGCTGAGTGCCCGAACGTCAACTTGATAACTAATGCAGACAAGGCGCGAAGAAGATAACCTCCTCTCCGCGCCTTGCAGCATTTACTCACGACTTAGTGCGCGAGAGTTTTCCGATTAGAAAGCCTTAACGGGAACGCCTGCGGTATCGAAACCGCGACCTTTCCAATACGCCTCCGCAGCTGGGTGCAGCGGAATGCCCAGAGCCTTCAGGTTTTCGAAATTACCGTTCAATGTCTTCCAGTAACCAGCAACTGCAGCAAGCTTCTTAAGGTTTGCCGGATTAGCCGTAGTTTCCAACATCGCGGTAATTGCACCATCCGACATGGACTTGTTCGCAAGCCAATAAACGTCGTAGGCGATTGAACGCGCTGGCTCGGTCATACCTTTAACGTCAGGCTGCACCGGGATAGTGACTGCAGCGTAGAACGGATTGCTCTTAATAACTCTGGCCTGCTCTTCAGCGGTGAGGCTGATGTAACGCACCGGCTTGGTGATCGACAACTGCGTCAGAGCCGGGATCAGGAAGGGTGCGCCGGCAGAGCAAAACACGTCGATTTGACGATCGCCGAGCGCACGAGCCGAGTCTGAGAAACCGAGATTACGGACTTCAATATCGCCCCCGATACCAGCGCCGTTCATAATGTTACGACAGTTAACGTTGGAGCCGGAGCCCTTGTTAAGAAGGTTTACAATCTTACCCTTCATGTCCGAATAGGACTTGATCGGGCTGTCAGCTAGCACCGCAATAATCTGCGACTGCTTACGAACGTTCGCAATAATCCGGAAGTCTTGGAGCTTACCGTCTTCCTTGAAAAGGCCAATGCCATTCCAGGCTTGAAAAACCTGTCCAACATGACCCCAAGCTGTATCGAACTTGCCGTATGCGGTGCGACGCACATTGTCGACCGAACCATTAGATGGCGAGTAGTTGAATTTGTACTTGGCACCAACCTCGTTGTTCAGCATTTGCGCGCCAGCGCTAACCGACGGATGCCAGCCACCGCCGGCGGGCCCGCCACCGATACGATAGGATTCCGCAGCCTGAGCCACGGACGCCACGGCCACCACACTGGCGGCCGCAATAAGGGTCGTTACGAATTTCATGGGGTTCCTCCCTTGAAAAGAACTCTTGCGAGTACAAAAAGATAGACAATCCGGTTACCGACTCTGCATAGAACCGGGTCCGTTGTTCGTGGCAAAACGATGGCAGCTCCAGAGCCACAGATCAAGCGAATTTCTTTTGACAAACTTCCGCCAAAGTCCGCCTCGGCATATCCACAACTCGGACATCGAGTTGCGGTCGCGATGCCGATTTCGATATGATTTCCGCTGTCGAACGACCGATACGAGGATAGAAGGTGGTTGAAATCATCCGCGACGAAATCACGACTGACGACGCTTGGGTCGGACCGGCGGTCCAGAACGACATGAGCTGGCTTTACGAACTCACTGACGGCGATATCGCCGAGATCGATGCAGCACTGCAGGCCGTGAAATCCGCTAACCTCGAAATCCCGTTCACGGCACAGGACTTCCCGCTCCTGACCTTCCGGGCGCGCCTAGACGAGTTGATGGACCGGGTCTTGAGTGGGCTCGGCGTCATACTGATCCGCGGGGTGCCGCGCGAGCGCTACTCCGACGAGGAGTGCGGGCTCATCTACTGGGGCATCAGCGCCCATATCGGCACGCCGGTCTCTCAGAACGCGCGCGGTCACCTGCTGGGCCACGTCACCGACGAGGGGAAGAACCTCGACGACCCCAACGCACGCGGCTATCAGACCAAGAACCGACTCGACTTCCATTGCGACCAGCTGCCGGTCGACGTTCTGGGCCTGTTCTGCCTGCGCGGCGCCAAGTCGGGCGGCACCAGCTACCTGGTCAGCGCACCCACCGTGCACAATGTGATGCTGGCCGAGCGGCCGGACCTACTCGACGTGATGTATGCTCCCTTCCACGTGGACTGGCGCGGCGACCATCCGGACGGCTCGCAGCCTTGGTACGACATCCCGATGCTGACGGCGCATGACGGGCGCATCGCCGCGCGAATCACCAACCGGTCTTTCATGGAATCCGTGTCACGTTACGGCGAGAACCTCGCGCTGAGCGACGCCCAGCGCGAGGCGCTGGACGTGTTCCAAGAGATCTCGAATCGCGAAGAGCTGCGCCTGAAGATGAACTTCCGGCCGGGCGACATGCAGTTCATCAACAACCACACGATCCTGCATGCCCGTCAGGCCTATGAGGATTATGAAGATCCCGCGCTGAAACGGCACCTGCTGCGCGTCTGGATCGCTTTGCCCGACGGCAAGCGCCGCCCGCTCGCCCCGGTACTGAACGAGCGCTACCGGTTCGTGGAGATGGGCGGCATCCCCAAGCAGGCGGCTGCGGCCTGACGGCTTCCGCCGGCCACCCTAGGCATCGTAGCCGCTGAGGTTGTAGCCCGGCGGCTGGGTCCGCTCTACGAAGGCTGCCGCGCGCACGACCGAAGCCTCGTCCAGGTAGCGCCCCACCACCTGCAAGCCGACCGGCATGCCTTCGGACGCGATGCCAGCACAGACCGACGCGGCCGGCTGCCCCGTCAGGTTGAACGGGTAGGTGTAGTAGACCCACGAAACGAGGTTCCGATTCTCGTGACCCGGCGGGACGTTGACCTCGACATCGACCGAACTAACGGGCAGGACCGGCGAGATCAGCACGTCGTATTTCTCAAAGAAGGCCGCCATGCGCTCACGCAGGACATAGCGCTCGAACACCTTGGTGTAGTAGTCGAGCATCTCCTGGCCGAGCGCGGGCTCAAGGATCTCGGCGACGGCCGGGTCGAGCATGTCTCGCTGGTTCTCGAGTACGGCCCGCAACTTAATGCCGACGCCGGCGTAGAACTCCGCCGACCAGAGATCGCCCGGGTCTTCGGCAAAGACGTCGTCCACCTGCTCCACATGGGCACCAGCATCCTCGAACTTGCGGACCGCGGCGCCGATGATCTCGACGATCTCGGGATCGGGCTTCGCGTAACCGAGAGTCGGGCTCCAGGCAATGCGCATGCCCTTGACCGACTGGTCGCAGGCCGCAACGACGTCAGGCACTTCGCCGGTGATGCCGAACGGATCGCGCGCGTCGTAGCCGGCGATCGAGGAGAACAGTAAAGCCGCATCGCGCATGTTGCGCGCCATGGGGCCTACATGGGCGAGCGTCGGAGTCGCCGTGGTCGGCCAGACCGGCACCCGGGCGAAGCTGCCCTTGATCCCGGCGAGCCCAGTCAGCGAACAGGGAATACGGATCGAACCGCCGCCGTCGGTTCCCAAGCCAAACGGCGTAACCCCGGCAGCGATGGACGCACCGGCACCCGCGCTGGATCCGCCCGGGGTCTTATTGCGGTTCCAAGGGTTCCGAGTGACGCCGGTCAGCGGGGAATCGCCAACCGGCTTGCAGCCGAACTCACTAGTCGTAGTCTTGCCAATGACGATGGCGCCCGCCGCGCGGGCCCGCTCGACGGCGGGTGCATCGTCCAGAGCGACGTTCTCGGCCATGACCTTCGAGCCGAACGCAAACGGCGCACCTCCGACCGAGATCAGGTCCTTCACCGACATCGGCAGGCCATGCAGCGCACCCAGCGCCCCGCCGGACATGACCTCGTCTTCGGCCGCCCGAGCGGCCGCCATGGCCTCTGCGGGAAACATCACGAAGAAAGGGTTCAGGTCAGCTTGGACGGCCTCCGCGCGCTCGAGCGCACGCCGGGTAAGCTCGACGGGCGAGATGTCCTTGCGGGCGATCCGCAGGCGCAGCTCGCCCGCACTCATATAGTCGAAGTCATGGGCCATGGGTGAATCCCGAGCGATCAATCGTTAACGATGGCGAAGGCGCGGATCGGCGAGCCCGAACCGCCCTTGAAGCGAAGCGGCACACCGAAGAATTCGAACTCGCCGAGGCCGATCAGGTCCTCCAGATTGACTAGCCACTCCATGTGGCTGATGCCGAGCTCGCGGCAGATACGGTGCTGGGCGAAGAGGCTGTCGGACGGCTTGTCGGTGGACGGCCCCTCTACCCCGTGCAGGCGCGAACCCCTGTCATACATCCACTGGGTCGCGGCCACCGTGATGCCGGCATTCGAGAGCACCACTTCCCGATTGGGATAGTGGCGCTTGTGGAGCCCCGTGCACAACAGGATGATGTGCCCGTCGACCTTGACGCCGGATTCCGCTTCCGCCTTCTCCATGTCGGCCACGTCAATATCGCCCAGATCGCCTATATGGCGCATGTCGAAGCACACGCCCTTGCCGAAAAAGCGGTCAATCGGCATCTCGTCGATCGATGCGCCGTTTGGGTCGAAGTGGCGCAGCGCGTCCACATGGGTACCCACATGGTCGAGCGTGGAGATAAAGTTGGTCTGAAAGGTGATCGGATCGTCCGGCGTACCGAGCTCCAAGGCCCTTGTGTTCTCATGGGTCATCGCCTTGAGATAGACCGGGCTCTGGAAGAGCTTGTGAGACGGCATGTTGTCCTCTATGTCGAGGCTCAGATCGATGATTCTTCGGGCCATTTGATGTCTCCTCCTATGACTCGTTCTTGTTCAGATGGGCGTCGCGGTTGGAATAAAGGTTTTCGTCCGCGTAGCCCATGGTCTCCGGGCGGCCGCGCCCCAGCATGACTTGAAACCAGACCGGCTCGAGCGAATTATTGTCGTAGCCGTGGATAACGCCGGGCGGGCAGGTGATGCACTCCCAAGGCCCGAGCCGGGTCTCGAGGCGATTGCCCGCCTCGTCCTCGACGAATACGTTGAGCAGACCCTTCAGGACGAAAAAGGTCTCCTCCACCTCGTGGGTGTGGGCGGCATTCCCCTGCCCCGGGTTAACATACATGATCGACAGGGTGTGGGCGCGCGCGCGGATAACACTGGCATCGCCATGCTTACCCGATCCGCCGGCGCCGATAAAGCGGTGCTGGGCGCGGCGATAACCCTCGATCTTTGCGTCCTCGAACGCCTCCCAGTCGGGCACCTTGTCGCGGAAGCGTCCGACATGGGTTTCCATGATCTCTTCGAGCGTGGCATCGACAAGTTCGGGCGGGCGTGGATGACGGGCAACGGACACGGTGTTTCTCCCCGGAAAGAATTGCCGCCGAACCGAAGCATGACTGTGGTGCGGCGTCAAACGGACGACGAAAGGCCGTCATTTTGCCATGGAAAGAGTGGTGCCCAGGGGCGGATTCGAACCACCGACACCGCGATTTTCAGTCGCGTGCTCTACCAACTGAGCTACCTGGGCACACTGGTCAGTTGAACCGCGCGGATATACGGAAATTCAACGCACCTGTCCAGTGCTCACCCCTGTTCCTGTTCCTGCTCCTGCTCGCCGAGGCCACCCTCATGCACGGTCGGAGCCTCGTCGGTCGGAATGCGGTAATTCCCGCCCAGCCAACGCGACAGATCGACATTCGCGCAGCGCTGCGAGCAGAACGGGCGGTGCGCCGCGACGACCGCTTTCGCACAGATCGGACAAGACTTGGCCATCGGAAGGGGAAGGTGATTCCGTGATGGTGGTGCGCGCGACGCGGTGAAACTCAGTACGAACCTAGCACAATCTCGAATCGATCATTGGCACGACCCGATTCGGCGACAATATCGACGGGCCCAACCGCCTGCGCCGCCTGCTCCCGGGCGCCCGAAAGGCGACCCGCCAAGGCTGCGGCGACATTCGGCGCGACCAGCAACCGGTATCCGCTCGACGGGGTAGCGGCGGCGGCACGCAGGACCGCGCGCAGCGCGGCATAGGCCGCGGCGTCCGGCGATAAGCTCGCGGCCGGAGCAGGCGCCAGCATCCGGTCGGCCAGCGAGAGACCCGTGCGGGTACGGGTCATCTCGATCAGGCCAAGATTGGTTATGCCAAGCACATGGCAAGTGCCGGGGTCGTCCTTGAGCACGCTGCGCAGGGCCGACAGGACCCGGTTGCGGTCGTCGCGCGCGCCCATCTTTAACGCATCGATTACGACGGCGCCGGCGATGTTGCGCAGGCGTAACTGGCGGGCGATCTCAGGCACCGCCTTGAGGTTCACGTCGCGGCCCAAACGGCGCGATCTACCTAGTGTACCAGCCGAGTTGATGTCGATGACGCACATGGCCTCGGTCGTGTCGAAGACGAGTTCGGCGCCTCCCGTGATCCGGACCCGCCGCGCGAGCGCCGCCTCGATCGCGTCTTCGATCTCATGGGTAGCAAACAAATCCCCCGACCCGCGCGAGATCCGTGCATCCAGAACGGGTGCGTTCTCAGCTGCCCATTGCCGGGCGGCCTTTTCGATCGCGCCGCCGCCGCAGACGATCCGGTCTGGGTCCGTGCCAGCTAAGCGAGTCAGGATCAATGCGACCGGGGACGGCGGGGTCTCCAGACAGGCTGGCACCGGCCTGCCTTTGTACGCCGGGTCGGGCGTGACGCGCGCGACGCGCGGCCCCTTTTCAGCAAACCCGTCGGCGACGACCCGCACGTCGATCTGCGCGCCCTCGTTGACCCGCTCGCCTATCCGCACATTGCGCGGCATCTTAGCGTCGGAATCCGAGGCGTCACGCGCACGCATATAGGCCTCGGCACCCGTCCCGATATCCACGAACGCACCGTCCAGCCCATGATCGACCCTGCGCACCCGACCGCGATATATGGCGCCAATCAGGCTCGGATCGGAGTCCCTGTGATGCACCACGTCCCAGACCGCGCCGGCACGGACCAGCGCGCCGCGCAGCTCCCCGGGTCCGGCATCGATAATAATGCTGGTCTTACTCATGCGTCGCGCCTCCAACCCAGACCCGTGAGCATATTTTCAGCTAAGCGCAGGTCGAGGCCGACTATATTGGTATAGGAGCCGTTGATCGCCGGCGTGAAGGCCCCGGCCCGGCCCTGAATGGCGTAGCCGCCAGCCTTGCCCTGCCACTCGTCGGTTGCGAGACAGGCCGCGATCTCCGAGGTAGTGAGGCGTGCAAACCTGACCGTGGTCGACGAGACCCGGTCGGTCCGGCGCCCGTCGGGCGCGATCACCGAGATGCCGCCGAGCACCCGGTGGCGTCGGCCCGAGAGCAACGCCAGAAACGCGCGCGCCTCGTCTGCATCAGCGGGCTTGCCCAGTTGGCGGCGGCCGACGGCGACTACCGTGTCCGCGGCCAGAACGAAACTGCCGGGCTCCCGCGCCGCGACGGCGTCCGCCTTCATAGTTGCCAGGCGTTGCGCCAGGACACGCGGCATTTCCCCGGCACGCGGGGTTTCGTCGATCTCCGCCGGCAGGACGGCGGCGGGCACGATGCCGATCTGCGCGAGCAGCTCGAGGCGGCGGGGTGAGGCGGATGCCAGTATCAATCGCTGGCCCACAGCTTACCCCCTATCGATTGGAACATATTCAGTGTCTGGAGTCCCGCCGTTTTACGCGGCGGGCCAGGAATGAGCGCGCGCTTACTTGAAGCGAAACGTGATACGCCCCTTGGTCAGGTCATAGGGCGTCATTTCAACATTCACCTTATCGCCGGCGAGAACGCGAATGCGGTGCTTGCGCATCTTGCCGGCCGTGTGCGCGAGGACTTCGTGACCATTGTCGAGTTCGACGCGGAACATCGCGTTAGGCAGAATTTCGGTCACGGTGCCGGAAAATTCGAGCAAGTCTTCTTTCGCCATACCCATCGTCGCGTTATTGATAATGGTCCCGCGTCGTCACGGGATGAGGCAAGCAACCCGAAAACCGACGATAATTCAAGCGTTTTCGGGCATTATCGTCCCGCAAAACCCCTAAGCGAGTGCCTCGGGGGCGGGGAACCGCGCCTTGATCCGTTCGAAAATCGCATCACGCACGCCGCGATAGCCCTCGAGCCGCACCTCGCGCGAACCGCCGACATCTCCCGGATGCATGATCGGCCAGTACTCGACCTCGCAGGGAATGGTCCTAGTGAATTCGACGGCTCGGTGCTGCGCCTGAGGCGTGAAGGTGATGATCAGATCGATTGAGCTGTCAGCCAAATCCTCAAAGGTCTTGGTCCGGTGACCCGAGATATTCAGGCCGATCTCCCGCATGACCGCGATAGCGAGCGGGTCAGCCGCGACATCGTGCAGCCGGACGCCGGCGCTGTCCACATAGACCCGATGGCCGACCAGATGCTTCATAATCGCCTCGGCCATTGCCGAGCGGATGGAATTCCGGTCGCAGGCGAACAGAACGCTCCCAGGGAGATCGCCGCCCATTGTCAAGCCCGGATATGTAGCGCGCAGATCAGCGTGAACAGCCGCCGCGACGTATCATGATTGACCGCGATCCGTTCCGCGAGCATGTCGCGCAGGCATTCGGAGCCCTCGTTGTGTAACACCCGCCGCCCCATATCCAGCGCCTCGATCCGCGCCGGCGATGCCGAACGGATGGCGTCGTAATAGCTCTCGCAGACCGTGAAGTAATCCTTGATGATCTTGCGGAAAGGCGTCATCGGGAGGGCCAGACTTCCAACGTCGGCGCCCGTCTCGACCGCGACCTCGAACAGAAGCTGGCGCCGCCGAACCCGCAGGGTCAATGCATAGGGGCCGGCGGGCACGTCGCCAAAATGAGCCGGCTCGGGCACAAAATCGTTGCTCTCGATCAGGTCGTAGATGGCCACCTGGATCTCGCGTTCGACATCAGGGTGGTAGCGGACCACGCTTGGATTGTCGATTTCGACCCGTGCGATCCTGTGTCCAATCTCAGTCATCGCATGCGCGGCCGGGGCCTCAGCCGTCGCCCGTTTCGCCCGAAATCCGGATCTCGACGGCCCGGGCATGCGCCTCCAGCCCCTCTGCGCGCGCTAGGGTCATGGCCGGCTCGGCGAGTGCGCGGAAGCTTTCGCGGTCGGCCGAGAACATCGAGTTGCGCTTCATAAAGTCGAGCACGCCAAGGCCCGAGGAGAACCGTGCAGTGCGGGCGGTCGGAAGCACATGGTTGGGTCCGGCGAGATAATCCCCCAGAACCTCGGGCGCATACGCGCCAAGGAAGATCGACCCCGCGTTGCGGATCGCCGGCTCCAGCGCCTCCGCCCGCGGCCCGATCAGCTCAAGATGCTCCGGTGCCATCCGATCGATCAGGGCGACAGCATCCGCGAGGTCAGACAGGATGATGGTCGCACCATATGTTGCCCAGCTTTCGCCGGCGATAGCGCGGCGCGGCAATTCCGGAATCTGGCGCGCCACCTCGACCTCGACCGCATCGGCGAAACCCGCTTCATCAGTAATCAGCACCGACTGAGCGCTCGCGTCATGCTCTGCTTGACTAAGCAGGTCGGCCGCAACCCAGGCAGGATTCGCAGATGCCTCGGCGACCACTAGGATCTCCGACGGACCGGCGATCATGTCGATGCCGACCACCCCAAAGACTTGGCGCTTGGCCTCGGCAACATAAGCATTGCCAGGCCCGACGATCTTGTCGACCGGCGCAATCGTCTCGGTGCCATGAGCAAGGGCCGCCACGGCCTGAGCGCCCCCCACCCGGTAAATCTCGTCGACGCCCGCGATATCGGCCGCCGCGAGCACCAGCGGGTTCAGGTCGCCACCCGGCGAAGGCACCACCATGACGATACGTTCGACGCCGGCGACCCGCGCCGGGATCGCGTTCATGAGCACCGAGGACGGATAGGCCGCGGTGCCGCCGGGCACATAAAGGCCCGAGGAGGCGACGGGCCGCCAGCGGCTGACCAGCCGGACCCCCAGATCATCGACATAGTCAAACGCGTCCGGGCGCTGCTTCTCGTGATAGGCGCTGATGCGAGCTCTCGCTGTCTCGAGCGCGTTGAGCGCATCTGCGTCGCATGCCGCGCGCGCAGCGGCGATCTCCTCGGCGCCTACCCGCAGGCCGTCGGCTGCGAGGCTCAGGCGATCGAATTTCTCGGTGAGCGCCAGCAACGCCGCGTCGCCCTCGCACCGGACCCGGGCGACGATCGCCTCGACGTCGGCACGCACATCCACGGCCGCCTCTCGCCGTTCGTCCAGAAGCGCCGCAAACGACGTGTCGAAATCGGCATACGCGGCATCGAGCCTACGCGACATCGCTCGCATCCCCAACCACATCGCGGAACCGGTCGATCCAGCCCACCATCTCCGTCGCGCGGGTCTTAAGGGCCGCACGGTTGACCACCAGACGCGAACTGATCTTGGCAATCGTCTCGATCTCGACCAGCCCGTTAGCCTTGAGAGTCGAACCGGTCGACACGAGGTCGACGATCCGCCGGCACAGGCCGAGCGACGGCGCGAGCTCTATAGCGCCGTTGAGCTTGATACATTCGGCCTGCACCCCGCGCCGCGCGAAGTGGCTCTGGGTCATATTCGGATACTTGGTCGCGACGCGCACATGGCTCCAGCGCGCCGGGTCGTCAACCGCTACGACCGAATGCGGCGCCGCTACCGCCAAACGGCAGTTACCAATATTCAGGTCGATGGGGGCATAAAGCTCGGGATAGTCGAACTCCATGATCACGTCGGAGCCGGCGACGCCAAAATGCGCCGCCCCGAACGCGACGAAGGTTGCCACGTCGAACGCGCGGGCGCGGATGATGTCGACCCCCGGCACAGATGTCTCAAAGCGCAGAAGCCGTGACTTCGGATCGTGGAAGGCGGCCTCGGGCTCGATGCCCACATGCTCGAGTAACGGCATTACTTCACCCAGTATCCGCCCCTTCGGCAGGGCCAAGATCAGTTTTTCGGTCTTGGTTACCACCACGCACCTTCCACACAGATACCGACACGGAAATTCCGGCCCGGAGCCGCAATCTGGCCCGCATCCTCACAACTAGGGAAAGCGGGGCTAAGGGTCCGCGTGCTCGGGCAACCACTGGGTCGGCCAGGATTCGCCGAAATCCTCCAGATGGCAGAGGAGTCCGGTTATTTGCAGCCGAATAGCCGTATCTCCGGAGAAGGTCAATTGCACGCTGGATCCTTCGGAGGCGCCATCGGCCTTACAGGAGATGGCCAAAAGATTCAGAAAACGGCCGCGACCGCGGAAATCGATGCCGCGGCGCTTCACATCGACGACGTTGGAGAAGATTACGCCGGCGTTGATCCGCTCAGCACTATCGCCACCCTCCGCCGCCTCCCAGCGAAACCGGTTGGCGACGAAGACGAAGGCTTTGTCGGCCGGCCGATAGGTAATGTCGCCGATCGGCACGATCGCATCCTGCAGGGCACCGGACATGATGTTCAGGTCCTTTTCGTCGGTGGCCGAGAGCTTCAGCAGGCGCGCGTCGACGGACATCAGTCGTCCACGACCCGCTCAACATCCGCGCCCACCAAGCGAAGCTTCTCGTCCAGACGCTCATAGCCGCGGTCTAGATGGTAGATGCGGCGCACCTCGGTCACGCCCTCAGCGGCGAGCCCCGCGATCACGAGTGACGCGCTCGCGCGCAGGTCCGACGCCATCACCGGCGCGCCATGCAACATGTCGACCCCGCGCACGATCGCCGTATTGCCCTGGAGGGTCACGTCTGCCCCCATGCGCTGCAGCTCCGGCACATGCATGAAGCGGTTCTCAAAGATCGTCTCGGTGATGACCGACGCCCCCCTTGCGGTGGTCATTAGGGCTAGGAACTGGGCCTGCAGATCTGTCGGGAACCCCGGATAGGGGTCGGTCTCCACATCCGCGCTCAGCAAGTCGGTGTCGGCGCGGCTGACGAAGATGCCGCCGTTGCGGGCCTCGATGGTGGTGCCGGTCTTTCGCAGCAGCGCCGCCGCCGCCTCGATGTGGTCGAGGCGAACGCCCTCCAGCTCCACCATGCCGCCGGTGATCGCGGCGGTCATAGCATAGGTCCCCGCCTCGACCCGGTCGGGCATGATCGCATGCTCGGCCCCGTTTAGCCGGTCCACACCCTCGACCGTCAGGGTGGCAGTACCGACGCCCCCGATCTTGGCGCCCATGGCGATCAGGCATTCGCAGAGATCGGTGATCTCGGGCTCACGCGCGGCATTCTCGAAGACCGTCTCGCCCTGCGCGAGAGAGGCGGCAAGCACCAGGTTCTCGGTCGCCCCGACCGAGACCTTTGGGAACACGTAGCGCGCGCCGCGCAGACCCCTGGGGGCGCTGGCGCGGATGTAGCCCGCTTCAACTTCGATCTCGGCCCCCAGCGCCTCTAGCCCCGACAGGTGGATGTCGACAGGTCGGGTGCCGATGGCGCAGCCGCCCGGCAGGGATACGGTCGCCTCGCCCTCCCGCGCGATGATCGGGCCAAGCACTAGGACCGACGCGCGCATCCGGCGCACCAGCTCATAGGGCGCAGTGGTATTAGTGATCTCGCCGGCGGTGAGCGACATGACCCGACCCACATGTCCCCCATTGCCGGCCTGCCCCTCCAGCGACACGAGCACCCCGTGCTGGCCCAACAGGTTCGCCATGCTTGTGATATCCGCCAAGTGCGGCACGTTCGACAGCACCAGGGGTTCGTCGGTGAGCAGGCTCGCCGCCATCAGCGGAAGGGCCGCATTCTTCGCGCCGCCGATGCGAATGACGCCTTTCAGCGTCTGGCCACCGCGAATCCTGATCTTGTCCATCTCGCCTCTTTACCGGCCGGGTTTGACGAAGCCATGCCTGATAGACCAGGAATGCGGCAATTGCGTGTCGTCGTCGGGGCTGCGCCGGACCGCCAGCATCAGAGCTTGGGCACCGTGATTCCGCGCTGGTGCATGTACTTGCCCTTGCGGTCCGCATAGGACACCTCGGGTGCCCCCTCCCCCTTCAGGAACAGGAACTGACAGGCGCCCTCATCTGCGTAAATCTTCGCCGGCAGCGGGGTAGTGTTCGAGAATTCCAGCGTCACATGCCCCTCCCACTCAGGCTCGAGTGGAGTCACGTTCACGATGATGCCGCACCGCGCATAGGTGGACTTGCCCAGGCAGATAACTAGAACGTCACGCGGGATGCGGAAATACTCGACCGTGCGCGCCAGCGCGAAGGAGTTGGGCGGTATGACGCAGACATTGGTCTCGCGGTCGACGAAGCTCCCAGCATCGAAATTCTTAGGGTCGACAGTGACCGAATGGACGTTGGTAAAAATCTTGAACTCGCCAGACACCCGCGCGTCATAGCCATAAGAGGACAGGCCGTAGGAGATGACTCCCTCGCGGGTCTGTTCGTCAACGAAGGGTTCGATCATGCCCTCATCCTGAGACATCTGGCGGATCCAGCTATCGGGCATGATTGGCATGTAACGCACCCCCGGAAAACCAGCGCGCGTGGCGCTCGAAGATAAGCAACGCTTGTAGCCGATGGTCCGCACACCCTCAAGCGCACCCGGTGGATAATAATTATATATTTATATTCAGATATTTACTTGGCTACGCGTCTTCGGACGATGATCCGGAGTCGGGCGCGTCGGACCGCCGCCCCCGGCGCTGGGCATTGCGCTTGCGTAGGTTCGCGCGCAGCGCCTTGGCCTGACGCGCCGCGCGGGCCCGCTCGCTGTCCGTAGGGGCGTCTTTCTTCCCCACACGCCGGGAATTCTCGTCGCTCACCGAGCCAGACCTATGCCGAACGGGACGCGACCACCTCGATCTCGACCAACCAGTTGGGCGCAGCCAGGGCGGGCACCATGACAAGTGTGGACGCGGCAGCATGCCCCTCCATCCAAGAATCTCGGATGTCGCGGAAGGCGCTCACGTTGGCCGCGTCGATCAGATAGGCGTTGAGGCGCACCAGGTCAGACATCTGCATGTCTATGGCCGTCAGTGCCGCTTTGATGTTGGCGAAGACTTGATTGCACTGCCCAGCGAAATCGTCGGCGCAGTTGCCGTCGGTGTCGATTCCGACCTGACCGGATAGGAACGCCAGCCGCGCGCCCTCCGGCACCTCGACGATGTGGCTATAGTTGCTGGCCGGCGCCGGTAGGGTGTCAGGGTTCACGAGTTTAATCATGGCTGTCTTCCATTGTGGATAGCGCTGCTACTCGGCCAACGCGCGGGCGACCGCTACCGCCCCGAGAAAGAGGCGCTGGCGGTGAAACTGCAATTCGTAGCGGAAACAGTCGAACAAAACGGCAGCCCCGACGCGGGTTTACGGTCAAACGAGAGCGGATTTTTGCACGGCAGGCGAGATGCGCCAACCACGGCCTTGCTGCACGGCAATACCCGTGGCATAACGCGCCGCGTTTTCGCACATTGTGCCGCCGTAGCTCAGGGGTAGAGCGCACCATTGGTAATGGTGAGGTCGAGTGTTCAATTCACTCCGGCGGCACCACCCTTCGCTGTTAGAGCTTCAGATGGCGAGCCATCGGAAGTGCGTTAGACGAGGGTGTCTCCTCCGAAGCCTTGGTGCAGGAGAACGCTCTCATATCCATTCAGCTTGATTGCAAATCCCGGTACGAACCGCCCACGATGTCGTCGCACATCGCGGGCCGCGACGGCATCCAGGCCAGCACCTTGCGAGCCTTGTCGGCGCTGACCCGCACATTAGAGCCCATGGCGTGGGCCATCGGCACGTTCCACTCGCGGGCCGCCTCGTCGAGGGTCATCGCCTGGGTCTCCTCGCCCAGCCCGAGCATCTGCGCGACGGCCCGGTTCACGTCGATCATGCTGTCCGCACCGCCTTCCAAGAAATAGAACGCGCCCGCCGGCCCGTGCTCCAGCGCTGCGAGATAGGCATCGGCGCAATCCTCGACATGCACGTTCGACCAGACGTTGAGGCCGCGCCCGACATGGCGCGGGATGCCCGCGGCCTTCGCCGTTGCGATGAAGGCGGGAATCTGCGGACTATGCCGCGCGACGCCGAGCCCCGCGCCATAGACCAGACCGGGGCACAGCACGACCGCGCGCACGCCCCGACGCGCTGTCTCCACCACCAGCCGGTCGGTGGCGATTCGTGAGGCCTTCTCCGGCAGCCGGCCGCGCGGCATGTCCTCATTGAAGACCGCGTCAGATGGTTCGCCGGTGGCGTTGTCGGCGATGATCGTCGTGCCGCTGGTGTGCAGTAGGGTCTTGGCCGATCCCTCAAGCGCCTCGGCGAGTGCCCTAGCGGCGAACGGGTGATCCGCGTTGGCAGTGTTGGCGATGGCGTCAGCAGCTTTCGCCGCTGCGGCAAGCACGTCGAGGTCATCTAGCGTGCCTACAACAGGAGTTATGCCACGCTCCTCAAGGAGTGTGGCGCGTTCCGCGTTGCGCGCAAGCCCCGTGACCCGGTGACCGGCCTCCATCAGCTTTACCGCGACGGTGCCGCCGATATAGCCGGTCGCGCCGGTGACGAAGATATTCATGGACCCCTCCTCGCATTTCTCAAAGCGATTATGACACGTCCGCCAGCTCGGTTAGACTTCGTATAACGCACACGCAGCACGACACGCACAAGGGGGACACAGTAATGCCCGGTTTCGCACCCGGTTACCCGGTCAACGACAAATTCGAGGCCACGACCGACTTGTGGCGCATCTCGCAGCATTGCTTCGCCGACGAGATCCGAGCTGAGATGACCCTGCCCGACAAGGTCCAGCTCTGTGACATCACGCTGCGCGAAGGCCGGCAGCTTCCCGGCGTCTCGCTGACGCGCGACCAGGTCTTACGGATCGCCGACAAGCTGGCCGAGACGGGCGTGTCGATGGTGCAAATGCACCATGACGACCCGCAGGAGATGGCGGAGGTGAAGAAACGCCACCCCCATATGCTAATCGACGCGCTGGTCCACCCAACGGCCGTACTCAACCCCGAATTGGCCAAGCCCGAGGTCGATCTGAACTACGACTACGGCGCTGACTACGCCTCTCTATGCTTTTCGTTCTCCGAGCACCAGATGTGCCTTTTCGAATCCATGGCCGGCGCGCGCATCACCATCGAAGAGGCGATCGAGCGGGCCATGGGCTCAGTCGCCTATGCCCGCGCAAAGGCCGGGCCCGACCGCAAGGTGGGCTGCCTAATTCAGGACTGTACGCGCATCCCGATCGACCAACTTGCCGAGGTCTGCGGCAATCTGGTCGAGGCCGGCGCCGATATGATCCGCCTCGACGACATCAACGGCATGGCGATCTACCGCGTCTATACTTATGTGGTGCGCGAGATGAAGCGCCGCCTGCCCGGCACCGAGATCGCGCTGCACACCCACAACGACGTCGGCATGGCCGCCGCTGCGCTCTATGCGGGACTGGAGGGCGGAGCCGACATCATCGATGCCTGCGTAAACGGGCTGGGAGAGCGCGCCCACATTGCCTGCTTCGCCGAGGTCGCATCAGTGATCCAGCTGTATTACGGCATCGATTGCGGCATCAAGCTGGAGAAGCTAACCGAACTGTCGCAGTTGGTCGCCGAGACCATGCCTTGGCCGATGCCCGACACAATGCCGTTCGTGGGCCGGACCGCCTTCTCCCACCTAGTCGAGGTGCATTATTGCGTACCGCCGACTGAGGAAGGTTTCTGGTCGTATCTCTGCATGAAGCCGGAGATATTCGGGAACACCCAGCATAACTTGCTGGGCCACTACTCCGGCCCATGGGCCGTGCGCGCCAAGGCCAACGAGCTTGGCCTCTCCATCACCGACGGCAACGAGCCCGCGGTGATTTCAAAGCTGCGCGAGAAGATACAGGCGGTGCGCCGCCAGATCACCGACGACGAGTTTCGCGAGATCGTGGCGGTGGCCGATTAGAGCAGCCTAGAAGATCTCCGGCTCGGGGATCTCCGGGCCAGCGTGTAGGAAGTCGAAGTCGCAGCCCCGATTCGCTTGGGTCACGTGGGCGGCATACATCGAGACGTAGCCGCGCCCGGGGATCTGCTTGCGCGGAGTCCATTCCGCACGGCGCATCGCCATCTCGTCGAGGCTCACCTCCAGGTCGAGCTTCCGTTCCGCCACATCCAGCGTGATCGTGTCACCGTCCTGAACCAGTCCTAGCGGTCCGCCGACATGGGCCTCGGGCGCAACATGCAGTACACATGTGCCGTAGCTGGTGCCCGACATGCGGGCATCGGAGATACGCACCATGTCGCGCACGCCGGCCTCGAGCAGCTTCTTGGGAATCGGCAGCTGGCCCCATTCGGGCATGCCCGGCGCGCCTACCGGCCCGGCGTTCTGAAGCACCAGCACCGAGTCTGCCGTGACGGGCAGGTCGGGATCGTCGATCCTCGCATCGAGGTCCGCTCGGTCAGCGAAGACGACGGCGGGGCCGCTGTGCTTTAGCAGCAACGGGTCGGCTGCCGTCTGCTTGATGACCGCCCCGTCGGGCGCGAGCGTACCGGTGAGCACGACGGTGCCGCCGTCGGGCCCCAGTGGGTTCGACCGTGGGCGGATAACCTCCTCGTTGTGGAGCCTAGCGTCCGCCCAAGTGTCGCCGATGGGAATACCTGCCACCGTCATGGCGCTACCGTCGAGCAAATCGTCGAGCTGGCGCATCAGCGCCCGCAGGCCGCCAGCGTAATAGAAATCCTCCATCAGGTACTCGCCCGATGGCCGAATGTTCGCGAGCCAAGGCGTCTTACGCGAAATCTCGTCGAAGCGCGCGAGCGGCAGGTCCACCCCGGCCCGCCCCGCCATGGCGACCAGGTGTATGATCGCGTTGGTAGAGCCGCCGATCGCCATGTCCACGGTGATCGCGTTATCGAAGGAGGAGGCGGTGAGAACATCCGCCGGCTTCAGGTCCTCCCAAACCATCTCTACAATGCGCCGTCCGGTTGCCGCCGCCATGACCCCGTGGTTCGCATCCGGAGCGGGGATCGACGATGCGCCCGGCAGGGTCAGACCGAGTGTTTCTGCCACGGACATCATGGTGGCGGCCGTCCCCATGGTCATACAGGTGCCAGACGACCGTGCGGTACCCGCCAGAACCTCGTCCACCACGGATGCCTCCAAGTTCCCTGCGCGATACTCGGCATAGTATTTCCAGTGGTCCGTCCCACTACCCAGCGTCTCGCCGTTCCAGAAACCTCGCAGCATCGGACCCGCTGGCATGAAGATTAGCGGCAGGCAGGCCGAGACCGCGCCCATCACGAGCGCCGGCGTAGTCTTGTCGCAGCCACCCATCAGAACTACGCCGTCGACGGGATAGGAGCGAATGAGCTCCTCGGCCTCCATCGCCAGCAGGTTGCGGTAGAGCATAGTCGTCGGCTTCATAAGGATCTCGCCCAGCGTGATCGCCGGCATCTCGACCGGGAACCCGCCCGCCTGCAGCACCCCGCGCTTGATCTGCTCGGCACGCTCGAGGAAGTGGCCGTGACAGGTGTTCAGGTCCGACCAAGTGTTGAGGATACCGATCACCGGCTTGCCATCAAAATCCTCCGAGCTGAAGGCGAGCTGACGCAGACGCCCGCGATGGCTGAAGGCGCGCATGGACGCGCCGTCAAACCAACGGCGGCTGCGGAGTTGATCGAAGGAGATGCGTTTACCGGTCATGTCGGGCTCGTCGGATTTCGGGTGGGAGGCACGAAGAATAGCTCTCGGCGCACTGCTTTGACACGCTCCCTCAGTCCGGCTAGGTAGGGCAACCTGCCGACAAGAGCCGGCACCACCCTTCCCGAGCCGGCCCATGTCTACTTCCGACACGCCAACGCCGCGCAGCGAACTGACCGGTGCGCAAGCGTTTCGGCATCGCGACTTCCGCTACTTCTGGGCGACACGAGTGGCGGGCATCCTGGCAACGGAGATGCTGATCACCACGGTCGGCTGGCAAGTCTACCGGCTAACGTCGAGCGAGCTAAACCTAGGCCTAGTTGGCTTCGCCCAGTTCGCCCCGTTCGCGCTTTTGTTCCTAATTTCCGGCATGACCGCTGACCGGCTGCCGCGTATGCTCATCATCCTCGGCTGCGCAGCGCTTCAGACCGCCTGCGCGGCGGTGCTCCTGTGGGGCACTTGGACCGACAGCATCGACTTCGGCACGATCCTCGCCGTACTGCTCCTATTCGGCATGGCACGCGCGTTTCAGGCACCGGCCCAGATGGCGATCGTACCGAACCTCGTGCCCAAGGACGACCTCGCCAACGCAATCGCCTGGTCGGCGACCGGCTTCCAGATGGCGAGGGTCATCGGGCCTACCATCTCAGGGCTGCTCATCGCCGTCGGCACCGCGCGCGGCCAGGACGAGTTCTTCGTATACGTGCTGTCGGTCGCGATCTTCGTGCTGGCGACGATCCTCGCGGCAATGGTGCGCAAGCCAGTCCAGATTGTCAGCTCCGCCCCGATCACCATCGCCAACATCCTAGGCGGGTTCAAATTCATCGCGTCGCGCCAGGTGATCTTCGGGGCGATTGGCCTCGACCTGTTCGCCGTCCTGTTCGGCGGCGCGATCGCGCTGCTGCCGGTCTATGCCAAGGACATCCTCGACGTTGGCGCGGACGGGTTCGGCCTACTGCGCTCTGCCTTCACGCTGGGTTCGTTCGTGGGCGCGCTCTATATGACCCAGCACCCAATCACCCGACGCGCCGGGATCAAGCTGCTGGTCGCCGTCGGCATTTTTGGGGTCGGGGTCATCGTCTTCGGCGTGTCGGAGCTTTTCTGGCTGTCGGCGGTGGCCCTGATCGTCATGGGGCTCGCCGATTCCGTCAGCGTTTTCATCCGCCAGAACCTGGTGCAGATCATCACGCCCGACGAGATGCGCGGCCGGGTCAGCGCGGTGACGGCGGTATTCATCGGCGCATCGAACGAGCTGGGCGAATTCGAATCCGGCGTGACGGCCCACTGGTGGGGCACGGTCCCCGCCGTGGTAGTCGGTGGCGCGGCAACGGTCACGGTCGCACTTAGCTTCGCCTGGATGTTCCCACAGCTGCGCCGGGTGGATTCCCTTGAGGCTGACAAGCTGATCCGGAAGTATCGCGACCCGCTGCCGAAAGGTGACTAGGCCGAGGCTTCAGTCAATCACCGCGATCGCGTTGACCTCAAGGACGCAGCGCGGGTCGGTCGCCAGCTGGACGATTTGCACAGTCGTGGTTGCAGGCTTGTTATCGCCGAAATACTCTGCCCAGACCTTGTTGAGGATGTCCTGATCGGACATGTTGGTCAAGAAGCGGTCGGCGGTGACGATGTCATCGAAGGTCGCACCAACGGCGTCGAGACCCTTTTGCAGGTTTTCCAGCACCGCGCGTGCCTGCCCGTCCATGTCATCGGGCATGTCGGCGAACTCCTCGGGCACGTGCGGGTGGCTGTGATAAACTGGCGCAGCCGTCACGCCTGCAAGATAAACCGTCGTCCCGCCAGTCACTTTAATCGCCGGTGCATAGGGCATCCAGATATCCGGCGCGTCGGGCCAGTGACAATGTTCGATCTTCTTCGCCATACTTTTCTCCTAGGATGTGAGACTGCGGCGCGCGCTGTGGTACGCACGGCAGCTCCGTTGCTAAGATAACGCTAAGCGAACACGGACCGCGAAAAAAGAATGAACCATGCTGCCCATCGACACGCTTTATCGAGGCCGCCAGATAAATATCGACGGCATCGCGCTAGAGGACGACACGACCCAGCTGACCTACGGCGAGCTTGTCGCCCGGGTCGAAGCACTCGCCGCCGCACTTCAGGAACGCTTGCCGACACCTCAGGCCCGGGTCGGCGCATGCGGATTCAACAACCTGCAGCATGTGATCGCGATCCTCGCGACCCATCTGGCGGGGCATATCTGGGTGGCCGTAAACCCGCGCTCGGGCAAGTCGGAAAACACCGCCCTGATGGATCTGGTCAAGCCGGACCTGATGATCGCCGACGACGCCGCTCGCGAAGCCTTCGACATCGGCGATACGCCATTCGTCGTTGCTGAGCCGGACGGCCGGTCCCATGCCGACGACACGGTCGACGGGCTGATAGACACCTATCGCGGCAAGCGGCCCAAACGCCATCTCCTCGACCCGAACACCGACCTGCAGGCGATCAAGTTCACCGGTGGCTCTACCGGCCTGCCCAAGGCTGTGATGCAGCCCTACCGAACGGGAACGACGCTCATCGGCACAGTTCTTTCGGTGTTTGGCCTGAACGCTACCGACATTCAGGTGGCCGCGGCACCGGTCAGCCACGCCGCCTTCATCCTGATGCTACCTATCTTCGCCACGGGCGGGCGCAACATCGTTCTGCCGACGCCCGACCCGGACCGCATCCTGCATGCCTTCGAGAAGCGTGACGTCAGCACGATCTTCATGCCGCCAACCATGATCTACAAGGTGATGGCCGCCCCCGATATCGAACGGCGCAACTTCCCGAACCTGCGCCACCTAATATACGGCGCCGCGCCCATGCCGTCGGAGAAAGTGCGCGAGGCCCAAGTGGCCTTCCCGCAAGCGCTCGAGACGCTCTACGGCCAGACCGAGGCCTCCTCGGTCTGCACGACCATGACTGCGGCCGAGCTGGAGATGGGCGCGAACAACGGCTCGGTCGGCCGGGCGACGCCGCTGATGCGGGTCGAGATCATGGACCCGGACGGCAAAATCCTGCCGCCCGGCGAGGCCGGCGAGGTGGTGGTCCGCGGCGGCCTTACCATGACCGGCTACTACAAGAACCCGGAGGCGACCGCGGCAGCATTCCGAGACGGCTGGCTTCGGACCGGCGACGGCGGCCTGATCGATGAGCGCGGGTATCTGTTCCTCAAGGACCGGCTGCGAGACGTAATCATCTCCGGCGGCTTCAACGTCTACCCAACGGATGTCGAGGGCGCGCTTGTGCGGCACCCCAGCGTCTACGAATGTGTCGTCTTCGGCACACCCAACGATCACTGGGGCGAGCGCGTCGAGGCAGCGGTGCAGCTGCACGACGGCGCGTCCGTGTCGGCCGATGAACTGATCGCGCATGCGAAGACGGAGCTCGGCTCCGTAAAGGCGCCCAAGGCCGTGCACATTGTAGGGGATCTGCCACGCAGCGCCGTAGGCAAGGTCCTGCGCCGCGAGGTCCGCGAGCGTTTCTTGCCATCACCGAATCCGTAAACTCATCATGCCCGGGCTCAACACTGGCATCTCACTCAGATCGAGCCCAAGATGCGCGGATCGAGGCCACGGATGACGATGGAAGCTTGGCGCCGAACTCTCAAGCATCGTAGAAAGTCAGTTATGAAAATTACCGAAATCCGCGAGACCGCGATCCCGCTGAACTCAAACCTGCGCAACGCGGTGTTCGACTTCAGCCAGATGACCACCTCAATCGTCGCCGTAATCACCGACGTGATCCGCGACGGCAAGCCTGTCGTCGGCTACGCCTTCAACTCCACGGGACGCTACGCCTGCGGCGCGCAGATGCGGTCGCGGTTCATCCCGCGGATCATGGATTCGGACCCCGATAGCCTGATCGACGAAGAACAGAACAATCTCGATCCGGAAGCGATTCTGGCGGCCATGATGCAGGGCGAGAAGCCTGGCGGACATTCTGACCGCTCGGTGGGCATCGGCACTATCGAGGTCGCGGTGTGGGACGCGATCGCAAAGATCGAGGAAAAACCCGCCTACCAGTCGATCGCGGATCGCTACAACCCGGGCCTCGCGAAACCCGATATGTTCGTCTATGTAGGCGGCGGCTGGTACGCGCCGGGCAAGGGCATCCCCGAACTGCTCGACGAGATGCACGGCTATTTGGACATGGGCTACACCCAGCTCAAGATGAAGGTCGGGGGGGCGCCGATCTCGGAAGACATAGAGCGGCTCGAAGCAGTGCTAAAGCTAGTCGGCGACGACGGCTGGAATCTGGCCGTAGATGCCAACTGCGGCCTCACGCCCGACCAAGCACGCGCTTATGCGAGGGAGCTCGCGCCCTACAAGCTGCGATGGTACGAGGAGCCGACCGACCCGCTCGACTATGCGCTGATGGCCGAGCTGGCGGAGATCTACGAACCGCCCCTCGCCACCGGCGAAAACCTATTCTCGCAGCAGGACATGCAGAACCTCGTCACCTTCGGCGGCATGCGCCAGAACCACGACGTACTGCAGATCGACCCGCCCCAGAGCTACGGCGTCGTTGCCGTCGCGCGCACGGTCGAAATGCTAAACAGCTCCGGTTGGGCCGCCGGCAACTCGATCATGCCTCATGGCGGCAACCAGATGTCGCTGCACATCGCAGCTGGCCTAGGCATGCTGCTCTGCGAATCCTACCCCAACACCTTCGGAATGTTCTCTGGCTTCGCCGACGATGCAGAGATCATTGACGGCTATCTCAAGCTGGACCCCGAACGCCCGGGTATCGGATTCGAGGCTCAGGCCGACCTGTACAAGGTGATGTCGGAGTTATCCGCAGACTAAGCGCCGCGCTGGCCCTCATAATTCGACAGGCTCAGCATGAGGTTGTCGAGAGGCGAGGCTCAGACAAAGAAAGAGAAGAGTAAAAAGGAGCGAAACGCCATGATGTTCGAATATTTCCCTGACAATTATCCCTGGTCCATGGCCGCGGTAATGGCGATCAATGCCGGCGCGGTGCTATCCGAGGTGGACGAGGCGCTCAAGCCGCTCAAACCCTTGGCGGCCGCCAATGACGACGCGGCAAACGAGGCCTGGCTCAAGCGGTGGATGATGCTCGGCGAACGCAGCGAGCGGCTAGCCGATGAGGACGATGCGGCCGGACGGCGGATCAGCGCTAGCGCCAAGTATCTACGCGCGGCGGTTTATTTCATGACCGCCGAACGCATGTGCAAGTCGAATGACCCGGTCCGGATAGAGACCTACGAGCATATGCTCGCGGTCTTCCGGAAGGGCGTCGAACGCCAGCACGGCCCTGCCGAGTGGGTCGAGGTCCCCTATTCGCACAATGGCGAAGACACGAGCCTGCCGGCCCTATTCTATCCCGCCGATCCCGCCGCGGTGACCGGCGACAGCCCACCGCCCTGCATAATCCATTTCGACGGCCTGGACGTGATGAAGGAGTTCCTCTATCTGGCCGGCGTCGCGAAGGCCTATGCCGCCCGCGGCATCTCCACATTGCTGATCGACCATCCCGGCGTCGGCGAGGCCCTGCGCCTACGCGGCCTCAAGCTGTTCCCCGAGACCGAGGTTCCGGCCGGTGCGGCTGTGGACTACCTCGAGAGCCGCAGCGACGTGGACTCGGGCCGTATCGGCATGGCCGGCATCAGCCTCGGTGGCTACTACGTGCCGCGTGCCGCTGGCTTTGAGCACCGGCTCAAATGTGCCATCGCCTGGGGCGCCATCAACGACTATGGCAAGATCACTCGCGGTCGCCTCGACGGGACCGGCACGAAGCTGTCCGTGTCGCACTGGGAAGAACACATGAACTGGGTGTTCGGCACCAACTCCGCGGAGGAGATTCTCGAGGTGGTGGACAGGATGAACCTCGACGAGGCCGTGCCCAACATCGAGTGCCCGCTCTTGGTGGTGCATGGCGAGGGCGACCGGCAGATCCCCCTAGAAATGGCTCAGAAGACCATCCGCGAAGCGGTCAAGAGCCCGCGCGCCGAACTCAAGGTATTTACGGTCGACGATGGCGGTATTGAGCATTGCCAAGTCGACCACGGCGTCCTCGCAGTGGAATACATGGTCGACTGGGCGGCGGAGGTGCTAGGGTCCGAAAGGCGATAATGGAAGCTATTTGACTCAATCAAACGCTTGATTGAATATTCCCTACGATCGTCTGGTTAACGGGCGGCAGGGAGGAACAATGGCGGCACTTACATTGGAAGATGCTGGCATCGCGCCGGAACCCAGGGGCGAGGGCACGCGCCAAAGAATTCTGGACGCCGCGGTGCGTCTGTTTTCGGAACATGGCATCAACGGCGTGTCACTGCGGACCATCACCGCCGAGGCCGGCGCGAACTCGGCCGCCGCGCACTACCATTTCGGATCTAAGAAGGGCCTGCTCGACGCTGTCTTCGAGCGCCACGCGTCAGCCATCGCCACCGAACGCGAGGCCCTGCTTGCTGAGTGCCGAGAATCGCCGGGCCGCCCGCCAGTGCTCGAACAGATCATCGCGGCATTTCTAGAGCCCGGGATGCGCGGCTCTCATGGCGGCACGACCTTCGCGCGGCTACGCGGGCGCATGCTCGCCGAGAGCAACGATCAGACCCGCGAGCTCTACGCGCTGCACTTCAACGATTCGAGCGGCCGCTTCCTTGATGCGCTTAGTGAGGCGCTGCCCGACCTGCCGGCTCATGATCTCCACTGGCGCTTTCACGTGCTGCTAGGCGCGATGGTCTACACCCTAGCCAACCCGGGCCGCATTCAGATTCTCACCGACCAGGCTTGCGACCCGTCCGATCCCGATGCGGCGCTTGGCTATCTGGTACCCATGCTGGCCCAGATGTTCCGTGGCGACACGATTCCGCAATCGACTGCGCCCTCCGCGAGTATGCACACACTTTATTGAACCAACTGCTAAATCGAAGGAAACTGCACGATGGCAAATCCCAACAGTGACATGCGCGTCACTCACGAGCTGCTCGAAGAGTATGCCCAGAAGTACAAGAACTGGGGCAAGTGGGGCGACGATGACGAAATCGGCACGCTAAACTACACGACCGAAGACGACGTCGTAGGCGCGGCGCAGCTGGTCAAGAAGGGCAAGGTCATGTCCATGGGTCTGAACTACGACCAGTTCGGCCCTCAGGGCGCCAAGACCCCCTATCCAGCTATGGGCCGCTTCAACCCCATCCACATGATGACCCGCACAGGCACGGATGCTTATTCAGGGGTCCTTGATCACCGCGGCATTCGCGGAGCCGATGACTTAGTCATGATGCCGTTGCAGTGCGGTACTCAGTGGGACGGCCTCGGGCATGTATTTTACCAAGATTATATGTGGAATGGTTATGACTGCCGCGAGGTAACGACAGCCGGGGCGCAGAAGGCAGGCATCGAGAAAACTAAGGCTAAGATGACCGGCAGAGGGGTCTTCCTAGATATGGCTCGTGTCAAAGGGGTCGAGTGCCTTGACGATGGATACCCTATTACGTGTAAGGACCTTGATGAAGCGTGCGAAGCTCAGGGGGTAGAAGTTCGTGAGGGTGATTTCGTTGTTTTGCGAACAGGTATGATGGAACGATGCCTGAATGCAGGCTCTTGGGATGGCTACGCTGGCGGCGATGCACCCGGCTTGGCTTTTGAAACGTGCGACTGGATATTCAACAAGAAAGTTGCCGCTTATGCTTCTGACACGTGGGGTAACGAAGTCCGTCCCTGTGAAACTGATGAAAATATCAATCAGCCTTGGCACTGGATTGTGATCCCAATAATGGGGCTAACTATGGGCGAAATCTTTAATGTTAAGGACCTAGCCGATGACTGTGCCGAGGACAAGGTCTACGAGTTCATGTTTGTTGCCCCGGCACTGCCAATCACGGGCGCAGTAGGCTCGCCCGTCAACCCGCTGGCCATTAAATAAGTTCATGTTTCTCAATGATGGATCAAATTCCGGTTTTCACACAAACTTAAAAAAACCTAAAGTTCTGCTTACGTTTGAAACAGAATTTGTGTGAAGATCAGATGGGGTGGCCTTAAAGTCATGTACCGCATTAACTAACGAGTTTCTTAAACAGGAGGGAAAAATGAAAAAAGGAAACCTAACCGCAGCTGCCGTGGCTGCGAGCTTTGTAATGATCGCCAGTGGAGGCGCCATTGCGGGTCCCACTGGATCCAATGCGGCGGAAGCTGAAAAGCTACTCTCGGCCGCAACGGACTGGTTCAACGGCAATGGAAATTATGGGACCAACAAAGTCACGTATGATGGCCCTGTTATTACCCTCCGGACATCAAGTCACCTTCCGCCAGTTGCAGGAATTTCAAAATTGCAGAGGAAAGGCTTTGACCGGCTGGAAGAGATGTCCGGTGGCAAAATCAAGGTTAAGGACACCTGGTCCAAGACTGTGCATGGTGTAAAGGAAGGCCGTAAGGCTACCCGGACCGGACTTTCCGACTACGCGCCGTGCTTTTCACTTTATACCGCCAAAGACTACAATCTGGTTCACGGTCTTGGGCTACCTTTTCTTTTCAACAACTCTCATGAAGCGATCGCGACTGCCGAGCATCTTTACGGTAAGTACCTAAAGAAAGAGCATGAGCGGTTTAAGGTAAAGATTGCGCGTGTGGCTCACACGAGCCCCTATCACCTCTGGACCAACAAGGC
>MDTE01110484.1_pt1 | contig 43684 bp, 22 predicted proteins | sample 811231 | NCBI WGS metagenome assembly MDTE01 (sample SAMN05326651, study PRJNA326480) | marine metagenome | isolation source: seawater | place: Indian Ocean: Red Sea | collected 2010
CGTCGTGGAACGGAGCGAATCGGTCAGTGGTCGTCCCACGTCGACGAGAGTTTATCGCGGTGATCGATCGCTCCGACTGATGGGCTTAATTCGCCTTTAATACATACCGTAAAGTTTAGCGTCAAGTAGTCGGACATTTGATACATATTGTAACAAAAGTTAGCCTATCAAAAAATCCGTGCGGATAACCGGGATCGAACCGGTGACCTTTGGATTGCTCTGGAGCCCTGGAACGATGATCGTTCAGAAAGGTGCTTTCAGTTGGTGTAGCCAGCGTGCCGTGCGGGGCGACCCGCACAGCGTGTGGACGTGTGTCGTATACAGTGTCGACACACTGTATATTAGACAGTTTTTTATGCTATGAGACCAACGCTCTAACCAACTGAGCCATATCCGCGTTATCGCGTGCTTCACTACGTGAATACACGGACAACCATACGATAACTAAACCCATGTCGGTCTCTCTCTGCACATAGATCATCCACGCATTGCGCTTATGGGTCAAAAGTGACGAGGGTTGAGGTCGTCGTCGGCGCCGCCGTCGCTTTTTTCACGTCGTGAACAAACATCACACGACGACGCGCGACGACGAGACGGAACGATGCTGTCGAGACCGACGACGACGACGAGGACGAATGCGTCCACGTCCTCGGTATCGCGTGCGCGCGCGAGGACGACGATGACGCGACGACACAGAAGAGGCGGGACGACGAAGACGAAGGCGATGGATGACGAGGCGAAATTCGTGCGCGATTCGCGCGACGAGGCGCGCGAGCGACGACTGGATGCAAACACCGGGAAGAGTGCGGCGGACGTCGAGACGTTCGTCGATGCGTTGGTGTCGGAGGAGGAGGAATCGGAGTCGGCGTCGGCGGTGACGCGCGCGTTGAATGAAGAATTCGGGACGGGCCGAGGCGCGGTGCGCGTGCGCGACGGACGCGGGGGCGCGACCAAGGCGACGCTCACGCATCCGAGCGGGGCGTACGCGGACGTGTATCTGAGAGGTGGGAATGTGTGTTCTTGGGTGTTGGCGTCGGGTGGGGAGGTGTTTTACGTGCCGGAAAGAGCGGATTTTAAAAAGCACGCGCCGACCGACGCGGGAAACCCCGCGTGTTTTCCCACCGAGGCGGACGGCGGGTTCGCGAGTCGGATGGAGTGGCGACTCGTGGAGACGGGGACGTACGCGTCGAGCGATGGAACGACGTGTCCGTTCGTGACGATTGAGTTGACGGACGATGATTCGTCGAGAGCGGTGTTTAATCACAATTTCAAGTTGACGCAGGAGATTTCGCTCGAGCACAACGCGCTGCGCGTCAAGACGACGTGCGCCAACACGGGGTCGTCGGCGTTTGAATACGCGTTGGGACACAAGGCGCACGTGGCGGTGAACGATTCGAAAGAAGGTGACGTGTATTACGTCGGGTTCGAGGACGGGATGTATCTCGATCGCGCCGCGCACCCCACCAAGACGCGCGTGCGGTTTACGCGAGACGCGTCCGCCGACGCGCTCGCCGAGCGATGCTTTAAACTCGACGGACGCGCGGATAGGGTGTATCTCACGACGAACGATCTCGACACGGGCGTCGAGGTCGGTACCGGATGCACGGTGTACGCGCAAAACTTGTCCGGCGAGAACGGTGCGGTCGATCGCGCCGTGTTCAACCCGTGGGAGGAGGACGCGCCGGATTCCTACCGCTGGTTCGCGGGTCTAGGCATAGGAAACTTTGGAAAGCTTCGCGTCGCCGAACCGGATTCCAAGTCCACGGTGGAGATTCAGTACAAGGTCGTGGACCACGCGCCGAGCGTGGGGATTCGGGAAGAGTTTGAAATGTTTGAAAAGATCAACGCGCGAAACGCCGCGCTCAACCGACAAGACGTCGACTTCGAGGCGACGGATTTACCCGTCGATTTGCAGTGAGCGAACGCGACCCCGCCGGGGGATTTATTTTGAATGATTCGTTTAATTTAAAACAAAAGCGGTGGACAAAGAATGAAAGAAACGAACGAACGAACGAACGAACGAACGAACGAACGAACGCGCGCGCTCACGCCCCCTCGCCTCCTCCCTCGGCGCGTCTCTTCTCGAGCTCCGCCACCTCGCCACGCCATCCGCCCTCGTCGCCCGGAGGTTGCAAATCCGGCCAATCCCCACGACACCCGAACCGCACGTACAGATTCTTCTTCCCACACAACTGCTCATCCGCCTTCAACAGCGCGTCGATCCCCACCAACACTCGCTCCGCCGTCGCCTCCGCCTCGTCCTCGTCCTCGCCGTCGCCCGTCGTCGTCGCGCGCACCTCGCTCAGCTCGTACGCGTCCCGCTGCGGCGCGTCCTCATCCGCCCCCTCCAGATCTATCCACACCGTCACCGATCCGAACAACCACGTCCAACAATCACCTCTCGCCGTCGCCCCTCGTCCACCCCCTCTCGTCGCGACGACCAGTCGTAAAAACGTCGATAACTCCTCGTGCGCGCTATTCTCCAACACGAGCGCCGCCGCCTCGGCGTCCACCTCGGTCTCCCCCTCCTCGCCCTCCCCGTCGCGTTCCATCGCCGCCGTGCTCGCCACGAGGGCTGGGACGGACACCGGGGAGTATCCCAAACGCATCGCCAGCCTCCGCGCGACGACCTCGTTGACGCCCTCGTCGTCACCGACGATCGTCACCGAGCATCCACCGAGGGCGTCGGCGACGCGAGACGCGAGCGCGGGGTCCGGGGACGCGTTCGCGCGCGCACACCGAGACGAGACGCGGTGCGCGGTGCGCGCGAGAGCGCGCGAGCGCGCGGGCGCGCGCGAGAGCGCGGGCGCGCGCGAGGTGGACGCGCGCGCGCGCATCGTCGAGGTGTGACGACGGGCGAATGCATGCATGAATGATGAGGATGCGGGTGGTATCACGCCGTCGCGAGGAGTTCGCGTCGAGTGAGACGGAGTCTGCGTCGCGCGAGGATGAGTTTACGCTCGAGGTCGGCGAGCGCGAGTCGACGTCGACGCATTTTCGCGTCGTGGAGCTCGGCGGCGCGGGACGCGGCGGCGGCGGCGGCGGCGGCGGGCGCGGGCGCGGGACGTCGATGCGCGGGACGCGTCGTCTCGTCGTCGCGAGAGGGACGGAAATGGCGCTGTAAACGCTTGCTCACGCGAAGAAGCGCGGTTTCGGTGGTTCTCGCGACGACGTCCTCGCGGCGAAGTCGAAGCGTCTGTAACTCCCACTTGGCGCGGTCGATGTCTCGCCTCGCGACGGCGTTGGCGGATGCAGCGCGCGTTTTCGCCTCGAGTGACTTTTGAATCGACGCGTTGAGGTCATCGATGCGCTTTCTGGACACGAGCGCGGCATCACCGCGAAAGACGGCGTCGGGGACGTCGTCGGGTGGAATTTCGACGCGACCTCTCGCGAGCGCGAAGACGCCGTCGACGTCTCGCGCGCGCCGACGTCTCGCGTCTCTCGCGTCTCGCGCGAACGTCTCGCGCGCGTCGGCGCGTCGGCGAGCGTCTCGAACGTTGGATTCGAGCGCGCGGTGGCGACGCACGGCGCGTTCGTGCGTCTCGCGCGCGTCGGCGAGCTCGCGTTCGAGTTCTCTTCGATGTCGCCGCGCCGACGTCAATTTGTCCCACCATCGATCGTCTAAACCCTGTGGGAACACGGCGACGGACGGTTTCCCGACGTCGTGCGCGCGTCCCTCGCGCGAAACGGCCTGTGTGGTGTGATACAGCGCGACGAGCGCGTCGACGTGCACTCGAGATGCCGGTTCGTCTTGCACGTCTCGCCGAAACGCGCGCGCGGCGGATTTCACCGCGCGCGTCGCCGTCTCGAGCGATCTCTTCGACGCCTCCATCGTCGACGCGTACGCGCCGACGTCATCGAGCGCGCGTTTGAGCTCCTCATCGGCGACGCGCACCGCGTTCGCCTCTTCCGACGCGCTCGCACCGAAATCACCGCATAGATACCGTTCGTGTAATCGCCGCGCCGCGCGCGCGCTCGCCGCCTCTCGCGTCGCCGTCTCGAACTCCGTCTCCCGTCGTCGCCTCGCGAGCGTCTCCAGCGCGTCGTCGAACGCCGAGGTTAAATCCTTCGCCTCTCGAACCAATCGTCGAATCTCACCGCGAAGCGCACTTCGTCGCGCATCTCTCGCCCGCGCGCGCGATTTCAGCGCGTCTCCGTACTCGACCAATCGCGCCGAACGCTCGGCGTCAAGCGCGCGCGTCCGTCGCACCTCCTCCTCATCGCGCTCGTCGTCGCTCGCGGTGAGAAAGTCGGGTCTCACGATGATGGCGAACGCGTCCGACGCGCGATCGAGGCGCGCGCGACGATCGTCGCACGCCTCGACGTCGACGTCGCCGCGTTCGTCGGCGATGTCGTCGCCCATCATCTCTCGAAGCGTCGCCACCGCGCGCGCGGTGGACGTCGCGTCGGTGGACGTCGCGCGCGTCGAGACGATGACACCATCGGTCGTTTCTTTGTCTTCGTTGTCGTCGTCGTGGTCGTCGTCGACGCCGCGTCCGCGCGCGAGTCTCGACGCGAGCGTCTCGAGCGTCGGCGGCGACGATTCGGCGCGCGACTCGCGACTCGCGAACGCCGCCGCGTCCCACCATTCCATCAACGCGTCGTCACCGTCGAAATCGCCGTCCATCTCGCGAAGCGACGCGCGCGCGGCGTCCACTTTGCGTCCTATTCCGCGCACGCGCTCGATGATCTCAGATCTCTGCGCCGACGCGCGCGCGTGTTCGGCGTTGAACGCGTCGACGGCGGCCTCCGCGGCGGCGCGCCATAATCGACACTGCGTCATCATTCGTCGTGGGTACACGAGCTCGTCGCACGCGTACGTCAACGCGTCGTCTCGTGTCAACGCGGATATTTCCGTCGTTTTCGCGGTGAGTGTCAGCGCGTCGTTCCCGTCGTCCCCGTCGTCGTCGTCGTCGTCGTCGTCTTCGTCGGCGTCCCGTCTTCGCGCGCGCGCGCCGAGCTCGACGCGTCTCAACACGCGCATCTTCGTCGTCACCGCCCCCCCCGACGCGTCTCTCACCTTTGACGGTACGTTCCACACCACGCGCGATCTCGTCTCGTCGAACCCCTCCACCGAGATCGCGAACGCGCGCACGCCCGTCGCCAATCGACGCGCGTCGCCGTCGTTTCGCGCGCGCCGCTCGCCGAGCGTCGTCTCGGCGTCAGCCACGAGCGCGAGCGCGACGGCGTCCCGAAATCGACGCTCGGCGGCGATCGCGCACGGATCAACGGCGACGTCGTCGAGGTCACCCTCGACCGCGCGCGCGTGTAAGAGACGCGCGTCGGCGCGAAGACGGTCGAGGCGCGCGGTGAGGGTGCGGTTGGTGCGACTGTTCATCTTCTCGACGTCATCGATGGACATTCGCGCGCGCGTCGTCGCGCGAGACGTCGTCTCGATCGCGGTGGGAGACCCGGGGGAGGCGCCTTCGTCGAAGAGGCGCGCGCGAGCGAGCGAACGAGCGCGACGCACTGACGCGAGTCGTGGGTCTCCGTCGCGCGTTCTAAATTTGGTTCGTCCCGTCGTCGACTCGACGCGGCGGGCGAACGAACGCGTCGACGCCGAGGCGAGCGCTCACCCCAGACGCGCGTCGAGAATCGACCGGTATCGCACTCACACGCGCGCTACGCGACTACGTTCCACTATTTCCCACCCGCGCGCGAGACGCCGTCGTCGCCGAGGCGTCCGCCCAAATGCCCGCCCGTCGCGCGCTCGGCGCCGCGTCCCGAATCCTCCTCGCGTTGAATCTCCTCGCGCTTGTCTAAAAATCTTTTCACCGCCCGATCCAACGCGTCTCGTCCCGTGAGTAACAATCTATTCACCATCTCTGGATCGCCCTCGTGTCTTCCCGCCTCGAATTCGCGCCTCGCCGACTCTCGTATGACGTCTCGCCACGCGCGTCCCCGGTCGTCTCTCCACACGAAGAGCACGGATGCGCGAATGACGGCGCGGTACAGACTCAGCGCCTCCCTGCGCGTCGTCAGGAGCGCTTGACGCACGTGCGTGTCGTCGTTTTTGAGGGCGTCGCCTCGTTTTCGATCCTGCGCGCGAGAGGGACGGCGTCAGACACGGCGAGCTCGCGCGAGGGCGTCGGGGCGCACCAGGTTGGCTTCGATGATTTCAATCGTTTTCCCGCCGTCTTCGTCGTCTTCTTCGAGCGAGGCGCGCGAGGTGGATGCGATCGCGCGCGAGGTGGATGCGGCCGCGCGCGAGGACGCGGCGGCGCGGGCGAGGGTGCGCAACATGATGTGCGGGAAGGACGCGGCGGCGGCGAGGATGCATTCGACGGCTGATGAAAAGAATGATCGATTGCGCCTAATACTACGGAGAGCTATCGTCGCCGACGCGTTCGTGTCGTTTGTTTCGTGTCGTTTCGAGCTCAGTCGACGCGCGCGCGCGCCGTCTCGGCGGAGATGGCGCGTTGTCTGAGATTGCGCGCCGACGCCTCGCCGGTTTCGTCGACGAGTTGCGAAAAGATGGATTTCGGGTCGGCGAGCATCGCCGCCGGGGAATCCGCGGCGACGAGTTTACCGGCGTCGAGGCAGACTATTATGTCGTTCTCGATGATGGTGTTGATTCGGTGCGCGATGGTGAGGATGGTGCACGCGCTGAATTCTTGCGCGATGACTTTTTGCATGTTTTCATCCGTCTCGGTGTCGACGCTCGCCGTCGCCTCGTCGAGACACACCACTCTCGTGTCCCGCAGCATGGCGCGCGCGAGGCAAAGCATCTGCCGTTGGCCGGCGGAGTAGTTTCCACCGAATTCCTCCACGGGAGCATCGAGACCTAAACCTTGCCGGCTGATGAACTCTTTGCACTTGACGTGCTCGAGCGCGTGCCACAACTTGTCGTCCGAGTACTCGTCGAACGGATCGAGGTTGTATCGGATCGTGCCGCTGAACAGAATGGGGTCCTGCGGAATGCACGTGATGGATGAGCGAAGTCTCTTGAGAGAAACTTTTGAGATGTCGACGCCGTCGAGAAGGATTCTTCCCGCGGCGGGTTCGCAGATGCGCCACAACGCCACGAGGAGAGAACTCTTTCCGCTTCCGGTTCGACCGCAGATGCCAACCTTGTGTCCGGCCCGGACGTCGAAGGACACGCCCTTGAGCACCAACGGAAGTTCGTCTCGGTAACGCATCTCCAACTTTTCAAAGTTGATCGCCCCCTCGGCTGGCCACTGCGCGGGCGGATCCTCGACGGCGCCGTGCGTCGCCAACGCGCCCGTGTCTTCCTCCGACGGCAGTCCGGTGTACTCTTCGATGCGCTCGACGCTCACCATATGTGACTCGAGTTCGGAGACGATTCGAATGACCCAAGACAAAACACCCGTGATGTCGATGGCGTACGTGAGCGCCAACCCGATGAACGCCGAATCGAGCGAATTGCGCTGCGCCACGGCGATGCCCGCCACGACGAGCGTCATCGAGTTCCCGATCGTCTCTAGACGCACCGGAAGCCAACGCTCGCAACCACATTTTTGCGTGTAATCGGCGATTTGGTTCACCCCGACCATCTGTTCATTCTCGGTGATGAAACGCTGTTGATGACCGAACGCGCGAATCGTGCTCAAACCGCCGAGCGTCTCGCCGAAGTGCGCGAACACGGGGGATCCACTCACGGCGTCGAGCCTCTTCGCCTCGCGATACCCCGGACGGTAATATCTCTGTGTGTAAAAGTACACGCCAAAGATTGGAACCAAAAAAGGTAAGAGTATCGGCATCAACCATCCCATGACGACGATGGTGCCGAACAACAGTAAACCGAAGGACATGACGCTTGACACCGATTGACCGAGAATGTTATCCAACGCGTTTGTGTCTTTGCTGAACCGTTGAATGACGCGACCGAGCGGAGTGGTGTCGAAGAAGGACATGCGCGTGTTCATGACCGATTTGAGCAATTTGAGATGCAATCCGGTCGCGGCGGTGAGTGCGGCGACAATCCAGGCGAAGGTTCTCGCCCAGGCGACGAGCGCCGAGACGACGCCTATTGCGCTGTATCCGCTGAGATACGCCGTTTGACCCAAGTTCCACTTTTGCTGCGACCAATACGCGAGCCAGACGTTCGTAAAAACGCTGAGCGCGCGCTCGGCGACGGTGATAAAGGTGAGAAAGGAAAACGTCCACACGCCGCCTCCCATCGCGTTGATGTACGCCTTGTACACGTTCAATTTTACCGATCCCTCTTCTCGTCTCTCGATGTTCACCTTGGACTTTTCGCGCTGCACAGACATCGTTTCCTTCATCTCTTTGCTCACCGACGCGTCCACGAATTCTTCTTCAGTTTTCGCCACCTTTTGGGTTCCGCGGTACGATTTCATCATCGCCTGGAACGTCGGACCCGTCTTCATCAAATCGGCATACTTGCCGGATTCAACGATTCTTCCATCCTTCATGACGAGAATGTTATCGGCGAACTCGGTGAACTGTAATTGATGGGTCACGAGCAACACCGCCTTATCGCGGAGGACGCCGCGAATGCATCGCTTGAAGACATCCTTGGCCACGTGGGCGTCCAAAGCGGAGAGAGGGTCGTCCAAAATGGCGAGCTCGGCGTCCGCGTAGACGGCGCGAGCGATCGCCGTTCGTTGTTTTTGCCCGCCGCTCAGCGTGATACCCTTTTCGCCGATGGCTGTATCGTCGCCGTTCGGGAGAAGATTGATGTCCGCGCCCATGCACGCCGCCTCCAGCGCCTGATGGTACTTGTCTTCGTCGTATCGCTTGCCGAAGAGGACGTTTTCGCGAAGAGACATCGATTGCACCCACGCCGTCTGCGCGACGTACGACACGGTCGCGTTGATCTCAACTTTCGAATCCTCGGTGGCGACCATCTCACCGAGAAGTGCGGAGATGAGCGCAGTCTTACCGGACCCGACCGAGCCGACGACGATGGTCAATTCGCCTCGTTTGAGCTCGAGTCGCACGTCCCGTAAAAACGGTCCCTTGGGCATCGTCTGCGTCGGCGCGACGTCTTCGCCCTTCTCGTCGCTCGTCTCTTTATCACCGCCCTCGGTCTTCGTCTCCTCGACGACGGCGTTGGGATCGCTCCAATAAAAGCTCCCGTTCGTCACGCGCGCGAGGACGTCGCCCCCGGCGTGTGGTTTTCGCTTTTCCACGACGCGATCGACGCCGTCCTCTTGTTCGAATTCGATCGTCTTCGTCGTCGCGGCCGCCTCCGACAGGGCAAAGTACTTTTGTAAACGCCTCAGAGAAACGAACGCGTCGGCGACGAGCGCGATGGCACGAGGATAAAATATGACGGGAAATCGCAAGAGAGAAAACAGCGTCAACGCCGGAAAGATGACGTCGGCGTCCATGGGACGGTTCATCGCTCCCGCGTACAGCGCGAACGCCACCACCGACACCATGATCGGACCCGTCATCATCACGGACGTGTTTACCGCGTTGATGTTGGCGACGCGCGTCGCCTCTTTCATCTCACGCCTGCGCACCGCGGACACCTCGGCTTGCAACGACTCCTCCCACGCGTTGAGTTTGAGAATTTTAACCCCGCTCAAACCTTCATTCTCCAACTTGACACGTCGATCCGTGAACGCGTTTTGTAACTTTCTGTACCGGTAAATCATTCCGTAGAAGAATTTTTGCAGAGGAATCAAACCAATCATGACGGCCAAACCGCCGAAGACGCTCCATCCGATGTACGAGTACAACAACGCCATGTACCCGACAATTTGCAACAATCCACTCCACAGGACGTTCACGAAGAGCATGAGATCGGCGACACGCTGCGCGTCGAGTTGCATGTAGTTCAACACCTCGCCCGTCGTGCTCCCGCTCCTTCCCGCGCTCGATAGGCGCATGGTCTTTCTGTACACCGCCGTCGAGAGCGCGCCTCGAATGCAAATTCCGCTCGCCTGCGCGTAGTAAAAGTACGTCTGTTCGCACAGCGTTCGCAAGACTGCCAATGCGAACATCAACACGCAGTACATAACGCCGATCTCCACCCTATCCAGCGACTTTCCGAACGCGTCCGTCATGAAGTTTGGCTTGCGCGCGACGTACCGCAAAAAGCCGCTCAAGACGACGGGCGGCAAAAACTGAATCACGTCGTTGCACAACTTCCAAAACGACCCTCTCAGCACGACGGCGCCGAACGTTTTCCACAGCGGCGACACGAGCGCGGGAACGAACCCCTCCTTCTCCTCTCTCACCCTCGCGGAGTCTCCGCCGCCCGCCGCCGCCGCCGCCCCCCCTCCGCCGCCGAGTCGCTCCAACATCGCCCGCTCGAACGCCTCCGCGTTGTTCTTCGCCACGTACGCGCTCGGCGGCATCAACAAATCATCCATCTCCAACTGTCCCCGCGCGCCCTTATTCGCGTCGACGCCGCGTCGAAGAAACGGCGTCACCCAAAAAAAGCACACTCTCGACACCGCGGACGCATTCGCGCGCCCCGGGATCGTCGCGCGCGCCGTCGACGCCGTCATCGACGCCTCGGCGCGCGCGCGCGCTTCTTTTTCCACCACCATCTCGCGTCGCTCGCGCGTCGCGCGCGCGACGACGCCGCACCGCGCGTCGACGACTGACCCCGCGCGCGCGCTCGCTCCTCACATCATGCCCACCATCGACGCCGACGCGACGCGCGCGCGCGCGCTCGAGCGCGTCCGTCGCGTCGCCGCGAACATCGCGCCCTCCCGCGCGCCCTCTCGCGACGTCCCGCGCGTCCCGCGCGCGCCCTCGGTGGTCGTTTTCGGCGGCATCGTCGTCGACGTGTTCGCGTCCCCGCGCGCGCCCACCGCGCTCGCGCGAGGCACGTCCGCGCCGGGCGTCGCGCGCGTCGACGTCGGTGGCGTCGGCATGAACGTCGCCGCCGCCGCGCGCGCGAGCGGCGACGGACGCGTGGACGTCGCGCTGGTGAGCGCGGTGGGGGACGACGCGGACGGCGCGACGGCGCGACGGCGCGCCGCCGAGCGAGGCGCGCGGGACGTCGCGAGAACGGTGCGCGTGGCGCGTGGGCGACGAACGTCGCGCGTGGTGGGGGTTTTAGACGGTGATGGTGAACTGGCGGCGTGCGTGGCGGACGTGGAGACGGTGGAGGAGTGCGCGGACGCGGCGTGGTGCGGGTCGTTCGGAGACGCCGTGGAGGCGAGCGCGTGCGTCGTCGTCGACGCGAATTTACGAGGAGACGCGGTCCGGGAGGTGGTGTCGATGGCGAACGAACGGGGTGTGCCGGTGTGGTACGAACCGGTGAGCGTGGGGAAGGCGACGAGGATATTGAATGGGGGAGAAGACGAGGAGGACGCGAGACCGCTGGCGGGGACGGCGTTTTGTTCGCCGAACGCCGCCGAGCTTCGCGAGTTGGCGAACGGCGTGCGTAGACGCTGGGCGAAAGGGAGTCCGATGTCGCCGTGTCCGTTTAATCCAGAGTTTGCGTTCGATACGGCGGGTGACGCGCTGGACGCGTTGGCGAGCGATGTGTCCACGCTCTTGGCGGCGGGGTGCGAACGCGTGGCGCTCACGCTCGGCGCGGCGGGCGTCGTCGTCTCTTGGGCGCCGGATGGTGACGCGTCCAGGGCGGTTCACGCGCACGTGCCGGCGTTTCCCGTGACTCCGGTCTCGCTCGTCGGTGCCGGGGACGCGTTCGTGGGTGGCACCGTCGCCGCGCTCGCGCGAGGACTCGACGCGTTGGACGCGGCGGCGCGAGGCGCGGCGTGCGCGTCGCTCGCGTGCGAACGGAGAGACGCGGCGTTGACGAATGTCGACGAGGGAGAGATTTCGCGTCGTGCCGCCATCGTGCGTCGAGGTGTGACGCGGTTGACGCCCGCGGTGCGTCAATAGAAATAGAACGAAGAACGACGCTGTAATACTATTGCATTATTTCTAGGCTACGATTCACCGTCTCGCGCGAGACGACGAACGACTGGTATCCGGCGCGAAGGTGCACTCCTCCATCTCGCGACGCACGCGCTCCTCAGCGAGCGCTTTGCGCCTCGACTCGGCTTTTTCATCGATATTTTCAGCGACGGAGAACGGTTCGGGAATCGTGCGGCGGTGTCGTCGATCAAAATCGTCGATGTTTTCGAGAAACGCGGCGGCGACGCGCGCGCGCTTTTCCTCTTCGAGTCGCCGCGCGGCGGCTTGCTTGCGTAAAAACGAATCCATTCCTCGAACCTTGGACGACGAGGGCGCGTGCATCGCTCTCGGATCATGCGCGGTGGTTTCCGGTTGAAACGTGCACTCCTCCAATTCTCTGTACGCGGCGTTTTTTCGGAGAATTTCGAGCGCCGCCTCCTTTTCGCGGCGATGACTCTCGATGCGCGCGCTCACGGCGTCACCGTCGAGGCCGTGTTCCATTCCGCGTTGACTCTCTTCGCGCGCGCGCCGCGCGCGATCGGACCTCTCGAGGTTCGGTTCGAACGTGTGTTCTTCCCTAAACTCGCGCTCGAGCTGCGCCCGCGCCTGTCGGCGCGCTAAATCGCGCCGCTCGTCGCGCGCTAAATCGTCCACCGACGTGGCGTACGGCGCGAGTTCGCGCGAGCGTTCATTCAACGTCGGCTCGTACGTAAACTGTTCGTAGTGCTCTCTCTCTCTCTCTCTCTGTTCGTCTCGTTTACGCCGCGCGTCGACGACGGCTAAACGCTCCGACCGCTCCTCGGGGGTTTCAATCAAACGATACACGTGACGCCCTCGGCGCAACACGTCGTCGGCGCGCCCTATGTCCGGCGTAAACGTGCACTCTTCGTCCACGACGGCGCGTTGTTCCTCGACGTGCCGCGTCGCGCGCTCGCTGAAATCGCGTTGACGCTCGAGAAACCCGACGCCCAGTTTCCCTCGTCGCGAGAGCTCTTCCACGACGCGTTCGCTCCGCCGGGCGATTTTCGGCGCAAACGTGAGCTCGGCGTCGGCGTCCGCCGCGTGATCTTGTCTTCGAGAACGTCTCGCCGTGTCGTCCTCGCCCATCTCCCGCTCGATCTCCTGACGCTGACGCGCGAGCGCTTCGCTCGTGGGATTGATCACCGGTCGAAACGTGTACGCCTTGGCGCGTTCATCTTCCACTTTAATTCTCGCCTCTGACTTGACGTTTTCCTTTTCTCGCAACACTTGCTCGACGCGTCGGTGCAACGGCGGATTCTTCTTCACCCTCTCCGACGTCGGTGGATTCACCGCCGGCGTGAAGGTTAAATTTTCCAACTCCGTCTCCAACACGCGCGCCCTCGCTCGCGCTCGTTTCTCTATGCGCGTCTCCGCCTGCGCGTACAACCGCTCGCACGCCGGTTTCGTCGTCGGCGTCTTCGGCCCGCGTCCCGTCTTCGGCTCAAAGGTACAATTCTTTTCAAACACCTCCGCCTCCTCGGCCGCCTTGACGTTCGCCGCGCGCTTCCACAACGCCGTCTTCGGCGTCGCCAGCGCATCCAACGCCCTCTTCGCGAGCTCCTCGGCGCGAAACCGCCCCGCGCGCGTCTTTTCCCGTCTCGCCTCGCCGTGCGTCCTCGGCGAAAACGTCTCCTCCGCCGCGCGTCTCGCCGTCACCTCCGCCTCGACCACCACCCTCGAGTGTCTCCCCGCCAAACGTTCGCATCGCTCTCTGTTCGCCACCTCGGGCCGTTCTCCATCGCGCGCCACCGATCGCGTCCTCGCCCTTCGTCGTCTTCGCGCCGCCGTCCCCGTCCCGGCGTCTTCGTCTTCGCGTCGCGCGCCCGGCGTCCTCCTCGGCTCCATGTACCTCGATGTCACCCCTCTCCACGACCGCGCGCGCGACGCCTCCTCCGCGAGATTCTCCTCCGCCGCCTTCTCGCGCGTCGTCTCGCGCGCGCGCGGAGGAGGAGGACGCGCGCGCACCAAGGCTCGAACGTGCGCGCGACGTTCCTCCGCTGTCATCTCACACACGCGACGCGTCGTCGTCGGAGACTCCATCGCGCGAGCGCGAGCGCGACGAGAGAGTCGTCGACGCGAAGAATCGACGCGATTCCTCGCGCGCGCGATTCCTCGCGCGCGCGCGTCGAAACGTCGCGTCGATGCGCAATTCGAACCGTGGCATGAAGCGCAGCAGCACGTGTATGGACACATATATACCTCGAGTATGGTCTCACGTTCCGTATTCAAAGAGACGAATACGGGAACCACGCCACGACCACCCCGCGCGTCGATCCGTCCGAGACGGCCGCGCGCGGGAGATCCGTCGAGACTGACGCGCGCGCGCCGAGGGTTCGATCGATCGATCGATTCGACGACGACGAGGACGACGACGAGGACGAGGATGTCCGCGCACGCGATGCGATCGAGGTACGCGACGGGATGAGGACGCGATGATGAGGATGGATGGATCGATCCGACAGCGCGTCGTGATTTTTTTTGAAATTTTCTGGATCCCGATGACGACGATCCGGTGGATGACGACGCGGGGGGTATTCGTGGACGCGATGGGGGACGGCGCGCGGGGGAAATGGTGTGCGCGTGCGCGCGGCGACGGCGCGAGACGGCGCGAGACGGACGTCGGTGGGACGCGCGAGGCGGGACGCGCGAGGCGACTGGGCGCCCGAGAGATATCGGCGAACGCGCGGGGACGCGAGGGTGAAGACTGACCGAGGCGAACGCGCGTTTGGTTTCGTATCGGGGTGTTATAGGTGTGCCAGCGTCGCCGGGACGCGCGTGAGCGCGGGGAGAAAGGCGGTGAATACGACCAAGGCGACGCGCGCGAGGTGCGTCACGCGAGCGTCCAGCAACGCGGCGACCATCAAGGTGGTCGGCGTCGGCGGTGGTGGTTCGAACGCCGTGAACCGTATGGTTGATGCGGATATGAGTGGAGTTGAGTTCTGGATCGTGAACACGGACGCGCAGGCGCTACAGACGGCGGCGGCGGATCCGAGGAACCACTTGCAAATCGGCGCCGAGCTCACGCGAGGTTTGGGCGCCGGCGGGAACCCGGAGATTGGTCAAAAGGCTGCGGAGGAGAGCCGAGCGGCCATCGAGCAGTCGCTCACAGGTTCTGATATGGTGTTCGTTACCGCGGGTATGGGTGGTGGTACGGGCTCCGGCGCGGCGCCCGTCGTCGCGCAGGTTGCCAAGAGCGCCGGTATTTTGACCGTGGGCATCGTCACCATGCCGTTCAAGTTTGAAGGTCGTCAGCGGTACAACCAGGCTTTGGAAGCCGTCGAACGTTTGCGCCAAAACGTCGACACACTCATCGTCATCCCGAATGATCGCTTGCTCGCCGCCGTCGACGCTGCGTTGCCGGTGCAAGACGCCTTTTTGCTCGCCGACGACATTCTCCGTCAAGGCGTGCGCGGCATCACTGACATTATTACTTTGCCCGGTTTGATCAACGTCGATTTCGCCGATGTTCGCGCCGTCATGGCGGACGCGGGTTCCTCTTTGATGGGTATCGGTCGCGCGAGCGGTAAGAACCGCGCCCGCGAAGCGGCGGAAGCGGCGATTTCTTCTCCGCTTCTCGACTTAGGCATCGATCGCGCGACAGGCATTGTGTGGAACATCACCGGTGGCGACGATTTGACTTTGCACGAAGTCAACGAAGCGGCCGAGGTCATTTACGATCTCGTGGACCCGTCCGCGTTGATCATCTTCGGTGCCGTGGTCAAGGATGGAAACAGAGCGACGGACGGCGAGGTGTCCATCACCCTCATCGCCACTGGTTTCTCCCCGTCCGCCGGTACCGGACAAGGCGCCGCCCCGGCGGCTCGCCAAGTGAACGGCAACGGCGATATCAACGGTCGCCAACCGATCATGGGCTGGAAGCAAGAAGCCACGAACGGTGCGAATGGCCGCAACGGCAGCGCTCCGACGGCTGAAGAACCGGTCTCTCGCGGCGGCATCCCCTCTTTTTTGCGCCGCAGAATGGGACGTTAATAACGGTGCTCGCTCATCAAGTTTTTTTTGTATACAAACGTAGAGATCCTTTTGTCAATGAGCAAATCGAATTCCCTAAATCAAATTCCTACATTATTACATGAGCCTCAGCGCGAGAGCAAGTCGAGTGAGTTCACCTCGGAGAGCGACAGCGGCGGCGAAAATTCCCGACGCTTCAATCGAACTTCCTCCACAAACTCATCGATCACCACAGACATCTTCTTTCGCGAATTCGATCGTTCGAGCAAACGAATCATCGACACGGCAAAGTCGCGGCCGTACGGAGGAGCGGCAATCTCGAGGACTTCGTTCGCGAAATATCGAAGCTTCGGAGCCTCCAGAAAGCTACTCCAAGAGGCGCAAGCCAACGTGAGCGTGGGAATGACGTGACCCGCCGCGACGAGGTCGCAACCCAAATCAAGTAAAGGGTGGATGAGATCGTCTCCGTGCGTTCGACCACAGCATTGGATGATCGCGGATAAGGCTTCCAACACGGTGCCCTGCAAGGCGACGTGCTTGCGAGCGATGTCGCCGAGTAGTTGCAAGAAAATTTCATTCGAGTTGCCCACTTGCACGATTCTGTGATAGCTTTCGTTAGTCAGCGCAGATCTCGCGGCGGTGATGAGCCCGGCCGCAGCGGAGGGAACGGCGAATGCCTTTTCCATCTGAGATTTTTCTGGAGATTCGCCTCGCTTGGCGCTTTCCACCGTGGACACGGCGGCGCGTAAAGCTTCTTTGACGGCGTCGGCACTCGTCGACTCGTCGCTCACGGCCAGGGCAATCAATTCGAAACATTCATCGCGGGATCTGGAAGCTTTAGAATCCACCGTCCACTTGAAGGCTTCAGCTATCAAATTGTAAAGAACATCAGGATGCTTAAGAGGCGCGACGGATGGCTTCTTTTCGTCGTCAGCCGACATGTACAGATCGAGTAACTTCTTCAAATCTCCCGCCGCGAGCGCGCCCGTGTCTCGAACTTTCTCCCCGACCTCTGCGTTCCCCACCGGTCTCGAGCTCAGTAAATCAGCCGTGGCGTATTTTGCCGTCGCGTCGGCAGCCGAAGCGGCGAGCCACGGTGCGAGACGCCTCACCGTGGCGGCGCCGTGCACTCGCGCCGCCGCCGCCTCCAGCTCTTCCGATAGACGAGTGGCGAGCGTGCGTGACACCGGCGCCGTCTCCGAATCATCTTGTCCCAAAGACAAGAGCATGAGTTGCCCGAAAACGTACGTTCCTATCGACTGACAGCACATGCTCTTCACTCGTTCCTCCATGTTTGCCTGTCGCACATCGTCGCCCTGCGCCTCGACGATACCCTTGATGTGATCGGCCAACAGTTCGTGGAAAATACTAAAATACGCCGCGGCCGCGGGTCCGAGCGCTCGAACCTCGTGTCTCATGCCTCGCTGCCACGCGTATTGAATGGCTAACGAAATCAACGCGCAATTCGGATTGGACTCGGCGAGAGAAAACAAAAGCGCGCGTCCTCGCTCGCTCTTGAACAACGCGTCCAACCACACGGGCCGTTGCGTCGACACCGCGTCAGCCTTGTTCGCATCGAAGCGTTCTCTCACGAGCGTCTCGAGAAAGTACAACTCGTCAAACGGCGCGTCTTCGGCGCGCGCGTCGCCTCGCTGCGCCACCCCAGCGCCGACCCGCCTCGCCGACCCTCCCGCCGCCGACGTCAGAATACCACCCGTGGGCGTGTGCGTCGTCACGCCCGCACCACCTCGCCCCTCCAGCGCCGCGTTCACCTTGATCGGCGACGTGTTCGCGCCCCTCTTCGGCGGCGCCGTCACCCGCAACCAGTGCACCGCCAACGACGTCATCGCCGCGTACCCCCGATAATTCTCGCTCAACAGTTCGATCGCCGTGCTCGGCGCCCCACCCGAGGCGACGTACCGCTTCACGTCATCGATCGCGTCCGGTTCCATTATGAAATCTTTCTGCGCCAATCGCGCCTCGAGCGCGGCGAGCGCGCTCGTCGCCTCCGCGTCCAGCGCCGCGACACCCTCGACGCCGACATCGTCGCGCGCCGTCGCATCCATTCCGTCCGCACCGCCGCACACCTCGTCGTCCGACATGACCACCGTCGCGACGCGGAATGACGATCGTCGCGCGCGTCGAACGCGTCAGACATGGGCGCGCGGCGACGACGCGCGCACCGCGAACTCGTCGGACTCGAACGCGCGGCGCCCGCGGACGAAGAATTCGGCGGCGCATCTTCCGCGCGCGCGCGATCGTCGGCGCACGTCGAGGCGCGAGGACGCGCGAAGACGAAGGAATCGCAGCGAGAGTTTGCGCTCTTGGTCGGCGCGTTCGCGTGCGTGGTGGCGCTGGTGGTGTTCGTGTTCGTCGAGCGCGTCGCGCACGGGTCTCGAGATGGGTGATGAGACGGATGACGCGCGGTGGCGACCGACGAGGGCGGAGAGACGCGCGTTGGGGCGATTGGGGTGGTTCACGTGCGCGTTGGCGGCGGCGCCGAGCGCGACGTACGCGTTGGCGCGTCGAACGGTGTGTCCGGCGGCGTACGAGGCGTACGGTGCGGGGTTTTTGGCGACAGAGAGCGGCCGTGCGACGTGTGCGGGGTTGTTCGCGGTGATCTCGGTGAACGTGGTGTTGCTCGCGTACGTGGCGACGGCTGTGTTTTACGGCGACGAAGACGAAGCGACAGACGCGCAGACGAAGAAGGATCAGTGAATCCGCGACGCATCGTCGGTAGAATAGATGTGATAATGTTACACGTAATGTTTTTGTACCTAATACCTCTACCGCCGCCCCGCGGTTAATCTAAAATCGAAGACACCGTCTCTTGGACGGCGATCTTTTTGGAGATGATGTCGCTAAAGGTTTCGTTCCAAATCAACACTGTTTGCATCGTGGCGATTGGAAGCAACGACAAACAGAAGATGAACACGAAAATGGTCAAGCCAAAGAATTTATCCATCTCTTTGAACCAGAAATCTGCAAACTTTCGGACGGTGACGGCGGTGCTTCTCGTTCTGTAGATGAACGGTTGCAAGAGACGACGACGGGCGTTTCCGCGCGGCTCGGGTTCTCCTTCGAGAGGCTTGACGGGAAGCCAACTCTCGCCGAAACTCGTGAGCGTGTGATCACTCAACATGACGAACGATTCGACGAACATGGACAGCACGCACGCGGCGGCCAATCCAGTCATGAACCACGTTCGAGCCAAACTGTTACTTCCCGTTTCCACGTGCAGCGCGAAGAAGTACAAGCCGTTCCAAATCATAAACATGCCCACCCTCGCGACGCCTCGATAGATGCTGATTTTCCATAACTTGTCGGGATAGTCGAGCCAAGGCTCGCGCGTGAACACCACGGAGTTCAAGGTCGCCTCGTACACGATGGCGACGAAACCCATGGCGGCGGCGGCGGCGCCGATACGACCGGCGTTGATGGTGAATTGCTCCGTTTGCGTCAACCCCGTGTACAACGCGCTCCCGTGCAAGGAGCCGACGATGACGAGCGCGATGATGATGCGACCGAAACAACTCATGAAGACGATGCCGCTCTTGACGAAGAAACCGATTCTGTTTCGGTAATTTGCGCTCATTTGCTTGTGCCATGCGTTCCACGATCCGTTGGCGACCTTGGGCATGTCAAAGGTGCCATCGAGCCAACTGCGCCAATCCGTCCAACTTCGTTGCATCCAGTACAGATTCGTGCTCTGGGGTGAGAACCACCACGGGGAGATGACGATGCACACCGCGAAGCTCCACACGGACCACGAGTACAAGAGTGACTTCGGTAGGACGGTGTTCGTGTGGAACAAGATGAGCAGGAACAAGACTTCCATGCCGAAGTAAAGGTGAGACTTCGCGTACAAGCCGTAGAGAACGACCATGTTTGCGTTTTGCAAGACGTAACCTCGCTCGGTGGCGATGTATTGCGCTTTTCCGAAAATGAGGCCCACCATGTAGTTGTATCCTTTCGTCGTCATGGCGAAAATATTAAACGCCCACGAGCCGCGCAAGAGGGATGAGATCGTGTACTCGACGCCGTCTCGCAATCCTCTATCCATCACCATTTTTAAGAAGAGCGGCAACACCGTGAGCAAACCGAGTTGGATGGCGTAAATAGAGTTGTAGTAGCCACCCTCTTCTTTCGACAGAGACAGCGTCGTCTGCGTCTCGGTCATTTTGAAATAACGGTAAATGCGATAAATTTCCAAATCGGCGATGGCGAGGCCGGCGTGGACGAGAATGTACAAGTATACACACCAGGCCGTCTGCATGACACTGATAAAGAAACCCGGTCCACTGAAGTACATCGACAATACTCTGAAGAAATCCATCGACCTGTGCAATCGATAAACGTCTCGCGACATTGAAATCGTGCCGGCCGAGCCGGAAATTTTCTGCTCAAAACCGTTCACCGACGTGAAACCCATATCTCTTCCTTTACCCACCTCGATGAATTCTTCAAAAATGACTCGACCACCGCGAACGATGGCGTTGACGCCGCCGAAGAAGTCCTCGGCGACGTGAATCATCTTGGAAGCCTTGGACACGCCGCCGTTCGTCATCGTGAAAGCCTTGTCCCAAAGATCAGGGTGTCCGTAGTGGAAACGAACCATGAGCGGCCACGTCATGAAGCGCTGGAAGGTTTGGAAAATAAACTCGGAGATGGCGGCGAATTGCGCCACTGCGCCGGTCGTCTCGCTGAAGATGACTTCTGGAAATCCGACGAGCACGACGTCTTCGGAGAAGACATCCAAGAGATTGCGCATTTTCAATGCTTCGGCAAAGTACCCGTCCTGGTTCATGTCCAACGTTTGGAGGTACGAGCCGCGGCTGAAGATGACGGCGTGATTTTGGTTCTCAGGTTTCCCTTCTCCGATGATTGGATTGCCAGGAAGCTCGACCTTACACGAAATGGACAGACTCTTCGTCTCTCTATCGCATCCGATGAGGCAGGAAGAAAATGTACCCTCGTCATCTTGCACGAAGCACACTCGGAGCTCCGGATGCTTAAAGATGAGTTCGTTGATGTCGTCAGCCTTTTGTCGGTCGGGGGATCCCACCGGCGCTCTCAGCATTCTTCCGTACACCTGACACGATACCAGATATTCAAACTTGTCGTGCACGAGTTTCTCGATATAGTCTTCGTCGTAGCCTTCGAGACGCGCGAGGAATCGCAGCGCCGTTCCGTAGTAGCAAATGCCGCGGACGCAGCGACTCAACGACTGCGTGTGATCGCTCGTCCACACGCGCAGCTCGGCCCAATGCTCGTCCAAGATGGTCGCGTCGTCGCACGACAGAGCCCCGATGCGTTCTTTGAAGTTTTCGTACTCATCGGGATACGTGGCCTGAATGATGGACAATAACGTCTTTTGGTCTTCGAGCGGTCGGACGAGTTCGTCCTTTCTGTACGAAACCTCCTCGGCGTAATACGGCGTGAACGCGGTCCACGCACGCATGTTGTGGAGCTTGGTCGGCGCTTTCAAAGTCGTAAAATTCAAAGAGTTCGTGAAGAACATCAACTGTCGCCGAGCTTCGAGGTTGCGAGGCTCGCCCCCGGGGTTGATGTTGTTCATGGAATTCAGCAAGCTCTCCACAATCTTCCGATTCGTCGTCAAGGTGGCTGACGCGGACACGACGCGCACGTGCTCCAAGTCTCGGAGCGCGTCGATTCGCACGATTTCGAGAAGTTGCACGTACAGTTGAGACACTCTGTACTTGCGTTGATTGTTCGCGCTGCTCCAACGGCCGTTGTTTTCCATCGAAAAGGAAAAGATTGTTCGCACAGCAAGAAGCACCTCATGCAACGCCTCGGCGAGCGTGCTGGATTGCGCCTCGATGTCCGCATCCGCTTGGATATTCGACCACTTTATCAGGCGACGTCGACCCTTGCGCCAGCGCTTTCGAGCGGGTTTATCTTGATCTCGAGACTTCTCCAACAGGGCGCGTTGTTCGTCGGTCATTTCGTCCCAATTTTCTTGCACGACGAAGCACCCTCGCATCAAGCCACTCTTCTCCTTCTTCATCTTTTTCCTGCGCTCCTTCGAGATGAGACCGGTGCAACCAAACTTCATCTCGAGATTGATGGCCTCAACCACTTGCTTTTGACGATCCTGTTCTTTTTCTTTCAAAAGCTTCAACTGACGTCGCTTGGCGCGTTGCTCCTTTCTCAACCGAGCGCGCTCGGCGCCGGCGTGATCGCCGAGGAGTCTGAGCTGCGCCTCCTCGTCATCGCTCGCGCTCTCATCGTCATCGCTCGCTTGATCGTTGTAATCTTCTTCGATCGGTGTCGCTTCGGTGTTTTCACTCATCGCTTGAAGCGTGAGTAACAACTTGACGATCGAGTCGCGCAACTGGAGGTAACCGTCGATGTCGTCGCGGCGACGTTGATGCATTTGTTCGCCTTCGATGGTGGCTAAATCGCTCACGATTCGCATCAGAAGCGATATATCCCCGGGTGACACGACGCGAAGTACCTCCGTCATGAGTACGCAGAGCAAATCTTTCGTTTGCACGAGCGTCGTGCCAAAGGATGGGTACTTGGCCATCGTCCCCGTGTTGAAATTCGCCCTCGAAAAGACGGAGGATGTCATCATGGGAGGCATCACGATGTATTCCGGCGCGTCGAATATTTGTTCGACGTCGTGACCTCGCAAGAATGTAAATTTGAGATCGGCACACTCTTTGTTCGTGATGTGATCGCGCGCGCGCAGGGAGTCGACGATGGAATTCCATCCTCTAGCAAAGTGTTGCCACTTGATGTCCATCGCCTCGGGAAGGAAATCGGCGGGATTGGGCTTGGCCGACTTGGTGCTGGATTCGAGGAGCACTTCATCTTCGGTCACGGTGAGCGCAACGGCGTCGAGAAGGTTCTCGTTCACGCCAACGTCTCCCGCGTAACCGCCGCCCGATCGCTGTCTCGCCTGCGACTCGAGCGACACGTCGCCGTCGCCGTCGTCCGAGCCGTAGCCGTCGGCGTCGTCGCTCGAAACCATCACCATCTTGGGCCACGTCTTGTTGGTGAGCTTTTCGCAAAAGAGATTCGGTATCTGCTGGAAGTTTCGTAAAAACTTGGCCCAACGCTGCGCGTGCGAGATTTTACCACGCCACTGGAGAAAGATTGTGAACAGCGAAGCGTACAGCGTGTACCACAAAAACGTGTCGCAAAAGTACGTGGCGATCGCCGGTAACAACCGCGCGACGACCAAGACGAACATTAAAAATTGCGACGCGTGGACGTCGTAGTACGCTTCGGGAAGCTGACCCTCGATCTCTTCGCCGATGTACCCGAGCGCCGGAAGACTGAGCTTTTTGTGGCCAATAGCGCCATGAATGGCGTTCGACGCGGCTTCGGAAACGCCCGAGAGAGCGCTCTCCAATCGCGTCTGCGGAGCGGACGACATTCTTGACGCACCGCTGCTCCAGCCGCGATATTGGCCGTTGTACGGATCCACCGATTCGTTCAAATCGATATCAGTGGCGAATTGACTCTCATCACCCCAAGATGCACCGGTGAAATCTCCGCCGCCGCCGCTGTGGGAAAAGAGAAGACTCCGTCGCCGCTCCGGAATTGGTTCGTAATACGACAGTTGAATATCGCTCTCGTCGTAATCCTCTTCGCTGTTCTTGACCTCCGTGAAGTACGTCACCTTGGGTTTGAACTTTAACGCCTCCACGAGCGCGTCGCCCTCGAGGTTGATGCATGACGTGTACTCGTCGCTCTCCTTGTTCCAGCACAAGTCGCCCTTGGTCAGCGCGCTGACGGCTTCTCTCAGCGGAGAGATGAGAAGGTAGTGTCCGAAGATCATCTTCGTGGAGAGGACGACGACCCAAAATGTCGTGTAGATCATGCGCTCGCGGAACGGTGTCGACATCTGCGCGGCCGAACCGACGAAAGGCGTGCGTCGAATCATGGAGGACATCAAACCGCTGCTCGCGACGGCGTACACGGCAGCGATCCCTTCAAAGTACGGCGTCCCGTGATCGCTGCGCAACATGGACTCGATCAGGTAGAAGATGGGTATTGTTGCGAACATTGACGCTCTGGTGGCTAACACTAGCCAATCGGCGAATCGTTCGGAGGATAGATTCCGGAATCTGATGGAGGCGACCTCTTGCAAAAATTTGAGCAAGGCATGAGTGATAGTGGCTGTGCACAGGTAACTCCAATTCCAACCGTGCGCAAAGACGTACGCGATGGAGAGATGGAACGCGACGGCGTGAAACAAAATGACGGAATTGAAATTCACGAACATGCTGAGCCATCCCGACGTTTCACGATGAGTCTTGAAAAACACGTCGCTCAAGGCAGTTGCGGCGTCGCCCGTCGCCGTCGCGTTCTTGAGGAACGATCTGAAGTGCTCGTACATCCGCGCATCTCTGGATAATCTCGCCATGTTCTTTGGAACACCGATATAATCAGTCTCTTCGTCATCGCGTTCCGGTTCCACCTCCGGGGGCAGCACGCGAACCAGAGCATCGTATCGCCAGAAGAATTCGTTAACGTCGTCGTACATGACTCGTTCTGAAATTGGCGCCGTGGTACGCTCGGCAATCTCTTTCTTCAGAAACAAGTACAGAGGAGTGACGATAGTGCGCAAGAAATCTTTTTCTTCGTAAGGCATCACTTCCTCGGACACTGGCTTACACAAGACGAGCTCTTCGCCCTCGTTCGGTCGCCGACCTTCGAGGGTCACCGCGCACAGAGCGGCGTGGAAGATAAAGCACAGGCTTTCGCTCGTGTGGCGCAAATTCGCGCTCTCCCCGTAAATTAGAAACCATAGACAGAGATGGTGAAGTTTCGCGTTCAGTTCAACCTGGGCGGTTTGCTCGCGACTTTCTCGACTCCACAGCTCGTTTGCGTCCGTCATGTACACAGAGAGCAATGTCGTCGTCTCGTCGCCGACGGATGCGTGCCCGAGGCCATCCACCAGACCCGTGTACGCGACCCACCTGTTGTAGTTCTGGAACATGTGCGAGTGAAGTTCGTTTATGATATCCATCCAGTATTGGTCTAAGTGATGGATCGAATCACCGTCGACTCCTTCCTTTTGCGTGAGCAAGTTTTCGAGCCACGTCGCCAGGGACTCCAAACTGTTCCACAGGTTTGAAGGCACTTCCACTTCATCCGCGCTGTACGTTGAGTCTTTCGCTGTCTTTTGAAAGCCGAATAAATCCGCGAGGTGGGTTGCGATAGGCATTAGTCGTCGCTTGATTTCGCGTGTTCGTTCGCTTGACTTTTTCATGACGCCAACCTGTGTCAAATCATCATCGAGATTCGGAATCGTACTCGGGACGGGCCTGACGTAACGAACCGGCGCCGCACGTAGCCCGAGAACTTTCCTGATGAACGTTCTTGAATTCAAAAGCCAGTTCTTGAGGACGTTCGATGTGATTTTCTTGTTCATCGAGTTCACGAGCGTCCTTCGGCGCATTTCCAACCCGAGGACGGAGGCGTACGCCCTGTTGAATAACAGCTTGGCGTGAACATACGAAATTGGCAACAGCGACGTGAGGGCGATGCTAGCGTGCAGCACTAAACCGATGCACTCGTCGGCATCTCGCATGCAAAAGTCGCTGAAACTTCTCAGAGCGTACGCAAACTGTCTCATCATTGGGAGGGGCGAGTCGGAGATCAACGCCGTCATTTGTACGATGCTTTGCACCGAGAAAAAACCACACATGGCAAAGACAACCGTATTATGCCAGTTGCTGCTGTCCAACACGTCACTGAATAAACGCTGGCAGAGCGAGTGATGGAAAAGCACGACGAAGATTCGAACGAGCATGTTGTATGCCAACAGTAAATACCGTTTCTCGGAATCAGAGCTGATGACTCTCGTTCTCATGCCAATCTCTACAAGTCTCTGCGGCCATAAGAAAGTGGGCGACGTGCTCAAGTAGTAAATCCCAGACAAAAGTATGCCGGCGACGCCACTGGTTGTCACGACAATACCCCGAAGAACGATAGGCGAGGTCGTCGTCTCGGTACGAAGCGCAGCTGTACTTGAGACGATCAATATGATGGGCACAGGAAGAACTCTGAGGAGTAAATACTCCACTTTCAGGTGGCGCGGCATGGCGCGCAACGCGCGCATTCGTTTGCCTTGCCACGACCACCACGTGCCGTCTTTGTTCAATCTGCTCACGTCTCCAGCTTTTAGAGCATCCAACCAGAATATCCAAGAGTTGAAGTTGTACGCGGGGACGCCTTCTTTCAACGTTTGAGGATGAAAGAACCATGGGGAAAATATCCACAAGGAAACGGCAACCCAAATGTGCCAAGTCGTGGTGAAGAAAACATACTGTCCACTGAAGTTTGACAGCTCAGTCAGTAGCACGGTCATGCATACTATCGCAAATGCCGGAATGACGTGAGAATCCGCGTACTGCATGTAAATGTCAGAGAACGATGCATTCATGCTCATGTTGCGTTTGGTGCCACGATACGTCGCGTCTCCAGACGTGATCGAGGCATCGATCGCGTGCCCTCGAGACTTCGCGATAAACATGTGGTACACAAACGATCCCGATGCCATGTCTTGGTACGTGTCTTTGATCATGTGTACGAGTCCACCGGTAATCCAGCCGTGCAGCATGCTCGGCCAAGCCATTACCAGACTCGCCTGCAGCATCCACTGTGATGGATAAAGCGTCTCGAATCCAATCTCTTGGTGGAAGCCAACATTATCGAAGGCGTCGCCAGAGGAGTAGTAAGTTTCGATACTAAACATCGTGATCAACGTTTTGCACAGAACGAACGACACCATCGATGCGACAAGCATGAACTCAGTGTAGAACATACCCACTGACGACTGGAAAAAACTCATATTGCGGAAAATGTCCATAGACTTTGCCAGACGATGGAAGTCACGCGATATAAGTTGCATTCCGTTACCAGTCGCAATCTTCTTATTGAACTGATTGTTGCCATCAAATGAAACCTCTCGACCTTTGCCACAAGTGAGGAAATTCACATACTCAATTTTCCCTCCTCGCTGTAAGATGTTCATGCCGCCGTACACATCTTCTGACAAATGAAGTTTTTTCGTCGCTTTAGCGACACCTCCGCATGATCGCACAAATCCACCCTCCCAAATATCTGGGTGGCCATAATGCGTGCGCACACGGAGAGGCTTCGTCATAAAGCGCTGCAGCATCGTACCAAAGACGGTCTCTGATTTTGCCGCAAAACTGGAGACGCTGCCTTGTCGTCCAGAAATCAACTGTTCTGTGAAGCCGATTAACATGACATCGTCAGAAGTCTCAAACATAGATAACATATTGCGTAACTTCAATCCTTCGGTAAGTTGAGAGTCTTGGTTCATGTCGATCGTTTGAATGTATTGACCGCGGCACCAAACCAAACCCATATTTTGATTCTCGGGTTTGCCCTCGCCGACGATGGGATGACCTGGAATCCGGATTCGATGCGTCCGCTCGCACCTTCCGTCCGCCCCGCGCTCCATCTTGACGATGTAATAGTCTGGAGATTCTTCGTTCGGTTGCTGGACATAGTTGACCTTGACGTGCCTATAGTTGGTAACGAGAGCTTCCACTTCGTCGTTCATGGTGTATCCCGGCGAGTTGTACACTTGACAACACAGAACGTGTTCGTACTTCGCTCGAACGAGGGCTTCGATTTCGTCCTCTGCGACGCCTTCCAAGCGCGCCAAAATTCTCAATGCATCCGCATAAGCCGAAAATCCACGCACGGTACGGTACAAAGTTTGACCTTCACCACTTGCCCAGTTGATGGCCTCCGTCGTCAAACGTCTCTCTTCATCCGTGAAGGTGGAAAGCGCGGTGTTTTTATCTAAGAGAGCCCGATCGAAGAACAATTCATAGTTAGAGTCCTTAACTTGAACCTTTGTGCGCTCCAACATGTTCATCCAAGACGTTGGTGCCATGCTCACCATGAAGCGGAATCCTGAAACCGACTCACCGTCAATGGCTTGTGTGAGCGTATCCAACGAAGTCCGAATTTCTTCCGTGTACACGGGCGTTAGCGTCGTCATCATCGGCATTTCACTGACAGTCATGCTGCCTGGTAACGAAGCGTCTCCCAGGCTCGTGATGAAGAATCTCAGCGCATCTTTCGCTTCTTCGATGGATGGCTCTCCCGAAGGATTCGCGGTGGAGAGGGCTAAATTGAGCTGTTTGATGACGAACGATCCTGATCGACTGATGGCTGCCGTTCGAATCTTACTGCCCGATGCATCTAACTTATCGTAGCTGATCAAACTTTCGAGTTGGCTGCACGTCTGCGCAATGAGCGCGTTGGTTTGTCGATTCGCCGCCGTCTCTTGCTCGCGATCCTTGGCAACTTCACTCACAATGAACTTGAACACGGATTGTATTCTCGATTTGATGCCCTGCACATCGATGTCATCATCGGCTCCATCGACGACGAGGAGTTTGATTAGCGACGCAATCTCGGCGCGCACAAAGGAGAGCCATTTAGTTCCTTGCGAGTGCTCACACAACGCCAGAGAAACCAACTCGGTCAACGATTTCAGTAACTCGGAGAAGTGTACCCGGTTCGTCGAATCCACGATGCCGAGGACGCAGATGCCGATGAAAGTGCACAAATCGATCGTCTGAGAAACGATGTTCGGTGCGAATTCAAAACGCATCTTTTCATTCCGCTGAATACCGATGTTACTGAAGAGTGGGCCAGACAGCATGGTTGGAAAAATAACGTATCGCGACCCAAAGAAGCTCTCGCTCGTCCGCCCAGACAGCTCTCTGAACGACAGAAGGTTCACTTCATCGTCACTCAGTAGATCACGTAAACGCAGAGATTTGACAACTTCATTCCAAACCCGTGAAAACGAAAGCCATCCGTCTGACACAGCGAATGCGCACAGCGCGGTGGCGGAATCGGATGCTGGCGCTGGCTTCTGTTGCGTCGTCAATACTTTTTGACAGAATACGTCGATTTTCGACGGCATGTCGACGACAGTGCGCGCCCAGCCGGTGGCGATACCTGTTTGTCTGTATTGATTGCCTGCGCTAGAGGCCCCAAGGATTACCACGTAATACAAGAAGATGTTTCCGAAGTAGAGAAGAACGTTCGGTAGCCACCTCTCAAACAGCATCAGAATCTTGAATCCATATCGACGACTTAAACGAATCATCTCGATGACTCGCGGGGAGAACATTTCATTGTGATCATACATGTCACAGTCGGCTCCGGAAAAGTCGTAGTTCCAGCAGTACAAGTCAATTTGTAGAATGGCTTTGGTCGGTGCCACGAGCGGATTCACCATCAAGATGTAATCCATACTCAACTTCAAGGTGAATATCATCAACCAGAAAAGAATGTACGCTCGGCGCTCGCGCGGCGATACCATTTTGTTCACTCTTGCCGTGAAATAACTATCGGCACTCTTTCCGATGCCTTTCACTGAAGATACATGATAGCCCGCGACGTTCGCTAACGCAAGCAGGGTGTAGGGCACGCCAACTACGGCAAAGGTTGCTGCATTGATGTACTGAAGCACCAAGGCCACACCCAGTAGTAAGATTGCCATAGCGAACGCTGCCCGACTGACGGATTCAATTCGAGCGTGAAATAAATCTATGCGATCGAAAAAGATGACGCGCGACTCGAGATACAAGTCGAGCGCCGCCGCCGTCACCGCTGTAGTTGAAAATAGCTCCGGCTGAGAGAAACCGGTGAAAGCATGCACAACCATGACGTGCATCAAAAGAGCCAAAAGGACGAAGAATCTGTGAAAGTTGACAAACATCGTCGTCCAACCCAAGTGTTCTCGGTAAGTCTTCTTGAAGACACTGCTCAAACTTTGATCTTTTTCCTTTGCAGCGCCGGCGACGCGTAAAAATTCCCTGAACTTCGCGTAATGACTCGTCCCTGTTTCTGCTTCCATGCTCAACATCTTCCGCAGTTTGGCGACATCAAGAAATGTCTCATTAATGTCGTCGTAACCCATTTTAAGATGCAACGGCGCTGCACTTTTTGCGTGCATGACTAAAAACTTGTATAGCGGCGTCACGATTGAGTTGACAAAATCGCCGTCATCATATCTGACGGCGCCTTGTACCAATGTGCATGTTGAGCCTCTATTCGACACTGCCGACGCCATCAGATGGAACACGAACATCATGAACTCGGGAAGATAACGCAGGTTTGCGCACTCTTGCGTGATCATTTCGAAAAGCACAATTTGACACAGCTTGGTATCGGCGTTGCCGTTCTGCATAGCTGACGCCAACGTCGTCGTGCCTCTCGGAGAGAAGTCGATGCCAGTGTATTGAATGTAGTGCATGTAGCCCGCAAACGTCTTGGAATGAAGCTGTGAGATTGCCCATTCAGACCTTTTCGCTTTGGGCGCACCTCGAAGCTTACAAGTGTTCCACAGTAACAGCGCGCACTTATCGACGCAATTCTCTCTGGTACTAGAAAATCCTTCAGACGCTCGCTGGAACCCAAACACGTCACCGAGACTTTCCGTTACCGTGACTACTCGTGTCTTCCACTCGTCGATTTCGCGCTCTATCGTACTCGAACCAGAAGGCTCCGGGCCGATGCGAGCGAGCGAGAGTTCATCTTCGTCTTGCGGCGGAGACTCGTTGCTGAGATCGCCCTCGAGTTGCCTCGACTGCTTTGACGGCGACCGGATCACACGTTCGGCTCTCTTCTGAACATCTGCGATAGCCCGATCATCGCGAACTATGAAACGTAATAATGGGAATTTTGATCGCGAAAGAGAAACTATGGCGTCTCTCACGCTTCGACGAAACACTCTCCACCGAAGGAGCAATGCGATGCCGAGATACAAACTTGTGGCGACTTTCACCACGGTGATGAATTGAACCTCAAGCTTTAAAGCGTCGATGGCCTCGCGATCGGGGCAACTGGTGTCGCCAGGCTGCTCAAAATTCATTTTCTGTTGATTGACGTACGTTCCCAAATCGCTGAACACTTGCGGCGCTTCTGGACAAAGTCGCTCGCTTTTACGATGAATCTGATTCATGTGGTGACACGATAAGAAAGTACTCTGAAGTGCCGTTGAGACGGGATTGATGGTTCCCTTTGGATGTGTAAGGATGGCGCTAAAGTTCTCAAAGTGCGCGAAAATCGGCGTGGGCTCATTCGATCCAAGTTTAATGCCATGGAAAGCCTCTGCCTCTGCACGCATGAACAAGTGCATCGTTCTGTTGTGATAGTTCTTCATAGATTTTGAACAATCCGGAAACATATCTGTGTCATAGGCCGGCGCGGAATTTTGACCGTGATGAATCGTGCAACTACCGCCATCCTTCCAAAGCAGTTTGAGCATGAAGTACGCCGCCCTCGGTCGTAAGAGATCAACTTTATTGATGCTACATTTCTTTTCAACCGCCATGATACCGAACCACTCCTCGGACACGTACAAATCGGGCTGAGTTGGTGACATATATCCGCACGGCGAATGCAAATATTCTTTGAGCGACGGACACACCCGCGTGATCGTCGGGATCCGTTCGTCATTCGTCGGCACTGGTGTGACGGCTTTTCCTTTCCAGTACTCGTCCACCCAGGACATAATAGCTCCGCCGGACGCGAATCTCACCCCACATCCCGCTTTACAGCTCGTCGAATGACGCTCGATGTCCTCCACCATTGTTGAAAGCCAGTCAGCTTGTGATATTTCATCTTCGTCACCCATGGTATCGTACCCGTTCAGACCTTCCAACTGTGGATTGAGGCTGAACGCGTCGACACCGTACTCTGTGATCAGAAAGGGGCGCTTGCTAACCAAGTGATAACGTTGAAACAGACCCATTGGCGAGAAATATCGCCGGGTATACAAGTTGACTCCCCAAAAGTCTATTTGATCCATGTAGCGATCAGCTAGTTTTATCCAACTCAAAGCTCCCCACAACTGGCGTCCCACCAGATGTTGCTTTGTCCTGGGAAGGTTGACGTTTGCTATCGCTGTGCCGCACAACATATTCTCTGACCGCACCGTACCGCACAGCATGTTGACTGATTTCATCAACTTTTCAATCGAATCTTCAAACTGACATCCACTAACGCCAAAATTTTCCGCCAACTCGCTATCGCACACGTAAAGATTCCACGGACCGTTCAACTCGTTACCGACAATCCATCCAACGACAGCCGGATGCTTTGCCGAACGCACGAGTTTTCGCAGTTCCAATTGCGTCTCTTCCATCGTTTCCGCCGTATTGAAGAAACTTTTCGTTCCATCCTCAAATTCATAACCGACGAGGACTGAAATGTTGTAGGCGTGCGCCATGTCAAAAAACTGTTTGTGACGCTTGGAAAACTTCAGCGTATAGATACGCATTGTGTTCACGCCAGCGGCAGCCATCAGCGGAATGTCACGTTCGAATATACCAGAATAATCGTTGGTGAAAAAATCCCCATACGGCTCGAACCAATCTGGATCCCATCCCACCGGTACGGGGGAGTAACACACCGCCCTCATGAGCCAAGGCTTGCCGTCGAGATACAACGTGCGTCCTAAACGACGCAGTCGACCGGTATCCCACGTTGTGTTCAGCAGTGGTGGATTGAGGAATCGCCTGACGAGATCCTTTCCAGAACGCTTTCCGTGTTCAAACTCGTCATCGACAAATGCGGGGTCATAAATCTCAGAGTCGCTGAGCGCCAGACCCGGCTGAGTCGTACCAGCCTTTGACTTTGACGCATCCTTGCCGGTGCTCGATGCCGAGCGTGATTCACCCTCAGTGACGTCTTTAATACGGCGTGATTTGCTGCTACGTTTCTGTCCTAATGAGGGGAGCGTCTGGGCTTCGCGCAGCGGTCCCGTTTCGCGCGCGTCCTTCCGCGCGCCCGACTTTGGCCTAGCCTCGTTGAAGTCCCACACCGATCCGGATAACTGAGAGTTCAGGGCGTCTAAATCAATCCGTTTCGCGCTCTCATCGCCCCCATCGCCGCCGTCAAACGCCTCACCCCGAGCGAACTCTCGCCCGCGCTCCCGCGACTGTCTAACACCATCAGCCCGCGGCGCCTCCGCGCCACCCGACGCCCACGCACCGGACGGCGTCTCTCCCACCGACAACGTTTGAGATGGAACGCCCGCGCGATGCACGCTCGCCGCGATCGCGAATACAATCCCGAGCACGCCGACCAGCGCCGCCCACGCGCGCCGATCGAGCCCACCGTGCCTCCCTCTTTCTCGACGTCCGTCGAACCACGCCCGCGCTCGGCCGTCGTCCGCGCGGCGCGCGCCGAGCATCGGCGTTCTTTCCGCCGCGCTCATCCCGTGCACGCGCGCACCTCGCCGCGAGGTGCGCTCTGGCCGCGCGTCGGTCGCGCGTCGCGTCGCGCGTCGAACGAATTGCACGCGGGCACGGCGTGATCTCGCATTTGATGGGAGTTTTGGAAAGTTGTATACGGGCGACATCGTTGGTTTATGACTCGACTGCGTGAGGACTCGTGTTCCTCCTCGGCGCGGTGAACACCCATTCGAAACGCCGCGGCGCGGCATTCGCCGACGGCTGGGGCGGCGAGAGGGACGCGACGAGGGTGACGCGCGAGCGCGACGCGCGTGGAACGCCTCGCTCGCTCTCTCGAGCGCGCGTGATGTCGCCGCGCGATGGGATGGCGCGCGCGCGGCGCGGTTCTTTTCGGCGCGTGCGCGCGATGCTGCTGACGCTCGTCGCCGCGATCGCGCTCGGCCGAGCGCGCGCTGAGGACGGCGAGACGGTGGCGATGGGTGAAGATGGAGTCTCCGTGCGCGAGGCGGCTCTGGGAGAGAATCCGACGTCGCGGTGGGGAGCGAATCGAGGCATCGCAAGCTTGAACGCCAAGCGCATTCACTATAGACCGTCCCGGGAGGAAGCCGCCTTGGGAAGAGGTAGAAGGTCGGAGGTAGGAGGGGGGAACGGTGGCGCGGAGATCAGCTCAGATGAGTTTGAGCGTTACCTGCGCCTGCACGGCAAGACGAAGCAAACGTACTGTAGGCGAAGGGAAGGGGGCGTGGGTAGCGTGCGAGCGTGCGAGCTGATGCTCCGTCGCGCGGTGGCAAACTTTCGACGCAATCAAAGAATCGTGATGCGTCACAACGCCGACGCGCACAATACGTTCAAGCTTCGCATGAACAAGTTTGCCGATATCGATTTGGACGATTTCCACGCGAGTCAATACAACTACAAGGCTCGACCGTTGTCTACGTTTCACTTCCACCATCAACGAATGAAGCGTCTCACGCTTAAGGCAGCCAACGGTATGCTTGGACGATCAGACGCCACCAAGATGGCGTTTCCAAAAAATTTCAACTGGAAGGACGTGCCGAACGTCATGGGTCGGGTGCACAACCAGCGACAAGACTGCGCCTCGTGCTGGGCGTACGTCACGACGGACATCCTCGAGTCACTCAGAGTGATCAAAAACTTCTCGCGTGTGCACGAAGAGTTGGCGGTGGATGAACTCATCAACTGCGACACGTACGACAGTGGATGCGCCACGGGAAATATGTTCACCGCTTTCGAATGGATCGAGACCGAAGGTGGGATAACGACAAACCATCATTTTGGCAGTCTGCTCGACGGTCTGAGTGGCAAACCAAAGTCGTGGTTTGCCAATACGTTAAAGACGCGCGGGGACGAGAAAGACGAAGCGGATGCGTACGGCGTTAAACCAGAAGCGCATTTTGAGGCGACTCCTCATCTGGAGCCTGGTGTGACCTTGAATGCTGTACAAGATCAAATGTGCTCGGCGGTGACGCGTAACAGTTGGCCAAGAGTCGCGCAAGTTTACGGTTACTGCGAGCTCTCGTTGGCCGGTGGTGAAAAGGAGCTCATGCACGCTCTCTCCAAATCTCCAGTTGCGATCGGTCTCAACGCGAATAAGAAGTTCCAACTGTACGATTCAGGTATTCTTCGTATGTCGGACTGCCCGCCGGCACCGCACACGTCGGATACCATGTACACTTCGATCAATCACGCCGCGTTATTAACGGGTTGGGGTGAGGAGACCATGCCGAACGGAGAGGTGGTGAAATATTGGGTGGTGAAAAATAGTTTTGGAGAGGATTGGGGCGAAGATGGTTATTTCCGGCTCGAGCGAGGACCGGTCACTTCGGAGGGTCTCGGCACGTGTGGCATGTACTTTGAGAGCGTCTATCCGATCGTGGACGAAGACGAAGGTTCTAGTAGACGATGTATCCCCGGCGCGATGTATCGTACTGACTACTACCGAGCAATGTTCGGTCTGACGGCCCAAGAAGGGAGAAAACGAACGAATTTCTTTAGTTCCGATCGGGAAACGTCCGACGCCACCCGCGTGGGCATCGTTATAGTATGCGGGACGGTGATCACGCTCGCCGTGTCCAAGCGCTTGAAGAAGATTATGAGGGAAGTTTGGTCGCGAACGGAGTCAGACACGCCGTTACTGAACGCGCAAAACAATTAGAATGTGCCTACTAGAAATCCACTTTAATAACATCGTACAAGCCTCGGATCGACTTCGTCTTGTGCGAGCGCGAGCGTGGAAGATTCTAAAGATTCCTTTTACTTTGCAATGGGTCTATTGTAACATGAATTGTCATACACTCGGTGATATGGATGCAGCTTGTCGTCACCGAGGCGGGGGCGACTCCTCGCGGTGTCGCTTCAGTTTGTGTCGGAAATCTAAGAAGCGTGCTTGTCGCCCTCGTCCATGCTCAAACCGGTTTCCTCTTCGACGGCTTTCGTCGCGAGTCTTCCCACGTATCCAGCACTGAAGACGGCCAGACTGAGGCCGAAAAGGGTGGAGAAGATTGCTCCTCCACCGAAGACGCCTTCTGCGACTTGGCGCGTCGCGGTACCGGCGGAGACGTAGGCGAACGTGCCCGGCATCATCCCGAAAAAAGATCCTATGACGTACGGAGAAAACTTCACCGAAGTCAACCCGTAGAGATAGTTGCTCAGAGCGAATGGCATCAACGGCGATAAACGCATGATGGCAACGACGCGTAAGCTATCTTCGCCGATCGCCTTATCAATCGCCTTGAACTTCGGGTAATTCTCAGCGAGAGCTTGCACCTTGTCGCGAGCGATGTAGCGCGAAATCAGGAACGCCACCGCGGCCGCGATCGTCGCCGACGTCGTAACGAGCAACGTGCCTGGGAGCGTTCCGAACAGCGCACCCGCTGACATGGTGAGAGGGAACGCTGGCACCGCTAGGATTTCTAAGACGACGTAACCCACCATGTAGAGAGCGTAGCCCAACGATCCAAGCGAGTCAACGTACTCTGTGAACGAGCTCATCAGCGCGAACAAATCCTCTCTGTACACGACACCCATGACCACCAGGCCGACAAGAAACGCAGTCGCAACGGCGAAACCGAGATTATTGCTCTCATCCTTAGGCTCCGCCAAGACGTTGCTCTGATTCGCCTCGAGCGCGACGGCGCCCGACTCGGTTTGCAACTCCGTCGGCGGCGGCTCGACCGAGGAGACAAAAGTCGCCAGCTCCTTCTCATCAATCTCCGTGTTGACCGCCCTCACACGACGCACATCGCGCCTACGTTTCACCGAGCGCAGTGACACCAACGATTCGGGCGCGACACCGTCCACCTTGGCGCTCGCCAGCCTCGCGCTCGCCGCGCCTCGAGTCGCGCGCGCGCCGGCGCTCACCGAACGCCCCACCGTCGCCCCTCGCGCGACGCTCGCCATCATCACCCCTCACACGACCCACGCGGCGCCTCTTCGACCGCCTCGCTCGACGACTCGACGACTCTCGTTCGCTCACGACCGCGCGCGCGTCGCGCCGTCCAGAGGTATATTCGTCCCGTTCGCAGCTCTCCGTCTCCCGCGTTCGCGCGTGCGTCCGTCGCGTCGCTCACCGAGGCCTCCGCGCGCGTCGCAACGGTCACTCTCGCGCGCGTTCACACCGTCAGACGCGTCCGGGTCGATGCGCGCGTCGCTCGCGCCGTAAGATGGCGCCGACGCGGCGCGCGGCACCGCCCCACCCTCGTCCGTGCGTTCGGGTGATTCTTGTTACCTTTATGAACACTCAGTGTACGAGTTCATATGTGGATAAGGTGCTTTGTCGAGCGCGACGTCACGCGTGGACAGACTGGCGTTTTTCGCGTGCAGTATGTGCGTAGCTCGCGCGCACGGGTCGATGCGACGCGGTGACGTCGCGCGAGAGAGCGCGGCGCGGGTGCGCGCGCGCGGTGGTCTCGGCGACGAGGCGCGGACGTCAGAGGAGTCGATTCTCGGTCGGTCGAGCGCGCGCGGGCGATCGGGACGATGAAGGCGGCGTTGCGATGCGCGTTCGCGGTGACGGGCATCTTCGCCGCGTTTAGTTACTTTGCGCTCGCGCAGGAGGACGTGTACAAGAGGACGTACGGTGGCGAGCGGTTCGCGGCGACGTTTTTCGTGTTGGCGTGCGAGCGATTGGTGAACGTGTGCTTCGCCGTCGCGGGCGTGCTCGCGTGCGGAGGTTCGGGCGTGCGCGTGCCGCGCGTGGATATTTTCAAGAGCGGCGCGTCGCAAATGTTCGCCATGGCGGCGAGTAACGAGGCGTTGCGGTACGTCTCTTACCCGACGCAGGTGTTGGGTAAATCCTGTAAGATGGTGCCGGTGATGATCGGGGGATTGGTGCTCGGAGGGCGGACGTTCACCGCCGCGCAGTACGCGCAGGTGTTCTTCATCACGCTCGGAGTGACGATATTTAATTTAGGAGCGGACGCGAAGAAGAAGGGCGGTGACGACAGCGCGTACGGATTGACGCTCATCGGCGTATCGCTCGTCATGGACGCCGTCACGGGTGGTTTGCAAGATCGCGTGAAGCGAACGACCAAGGCGCTCAATCCGAAAAAGACGAACGCCAAGCCGAGCGTGTACGAGAGCATGTTGTACACGAATCTCAGCGGCATGTTCGTCGCGTTCGGGTTCGCCGCGGCGACAGATCAACTTCAGAGTGGTCTCAAGGCGTGTGTGGCCCACGTCGACCTCGCGCGAGCCGTGCTCGTGTATTCGTTGGCGAGCGCCGTCGGACAAAACTTCATCTACTACACCATCACCAACTTTGACGTCCTCGTCCTCACCACGGTGACGACGACGCGAAAGATTTTCTCCACCGTGTACTCGGTGTTCCGGAACCCCGACAACGCCCTCAGTACGACCCAATGGTTCGGCTGTTCGTTGGTCTTCGTCTTTCTCGCCGTCGACGCCGCGTCTGCGGCGCTTCGCGCTTCGCGCGCGCCCCGCCTCCCCTCCTCCGCGCGCGGCGCGCCCCCCGCCAAACGAGATTCATCGCGCGCGAATGCGCGTCTCGCGACGTCGTCCTCGTCGTCCACCGCGCGTCGTCGCTCCGCGCGACGTCGATAGTCCCGCGCGTCGCCCGCGCGCTCTCTTCGTATGGGTATACAGTGATTCGAGGTTCACGACTCAAGTCGCACGGGGTTCCATTTTCGCGCGCGAACGTCTCCACAACACCCATCGCCCGCCCGCGTCACATCGGGACGTTCGACCGCGATGGCGCGCCGGGACGGCTGTCGATCGACGTCCGCGCGCATCGGCGCGGCGTTGGGAGTCGCGTGCGTCGTCCTCGGGGCGTCGGCGACGACCGATGAGGCGCCGTCGACGCGCGTGATCCCGGGAATGCGACACGAGAATGAGTTTCAGAGCTTTCTGGAAAAGTATTCGAAGAAGTACTGCGACGGCGCGACGGCGGAGGAGGCGTGCGAGGCGTCGTTGAGACGGCAGAAGGTGTATTACGCCAACATCGTGCGGTACGACGCGCACAACGCCGATCCGGCGATGGAGTTTAAGATGGTGGAGACCAAGTTTAGTGATCTCGAGGAGGGGGAGTTCGAGGCGACGGTGTTAAACTTCAGGTCGCATCGAGCGTCGATGTTGGGGGAGTCCGAGACCGCGCGACTGGACTTGACGAAGGCGTCGGGAGTGGGCATGCGCGAGGTGGATGGTGTGGCGACGAAACGCGTCGACGCGAAATCCAAGCCGCGGGTGAGACAGAGGGCGAGGAAGCAATACCGCGCGCGCCAGAGGGCAAAGGATAGAGGTGGACTGGGGCATCACGAGGCGGGCAAGGGACAGAAACTTTCTGACATGCCGGAGTTTACGTGGCGAAAGCCTCCGAGCGGGTACGGGAACGTCGTCGGACGAGTGCACAACCAGCAAGACTTGTGCGCGTCGTGCTGGGCGTTCGTGACGGTGGATTCCATCGCCAGTCGAGTCGCCGTCATTAACAAGGGGGACGACGCCCCGGAACTGAGCGTGAAGCAGCTCATGGCATGCGATGACGTCGATCACGCGTGCTCGACCGGTAATATGTACACGGCGTACGAATGGCTCGGAGCGAACGGGGGTATGAGCACCGCGGATGTGTACAACGCCAAGTCGCCCGGGGAACGCGAGGACGATCCGGACGCGCAGTGCGTTCTGTCGGTGGATCGCATGTACACGACACCCGGTATGTGCGATATAGAACAAGTTTTGGGAGAGGAACCTCTGTATCGCGCGCTTTACGAGCGCGGGCCCGTGGCGGTCGGCATCAACGCCAACAAGCTGCAGAGCTACGGCAGCGGCGTCATCACGCTCGACGACTGTCATCCGCTCGGTCGCGGCATCGAATCCATCAACCACGCGGCGCTTGTCGTCGGTTGGGGCACGATGCCTAACGGCATGAAGTACTGGGAGTTGAAGAACTCTTACGGCGCCGACTGGGGCGACCAAGGATTTTTCAAACTCGAACGAGGACGCGTGGGAGAACACGGATTCGGCACGTGTGGTCTTCTCTTCGAATCTGTCTACCCGATCGTCACCAAACCGGGTTCTGCCGCCAACTCGGATGCACCGTGCGTCGAGGGATCGGTGTTCAAGCAAACGTACTACCGCAACGAAACCCTCAATCCGGGACTCACCGCCTCGTCGTTGTTGGGCAACGAGACCTCCGCGCAGACTGAAACTGAAACTCACCACCCCACCGTTCGCGGCGCTCGCGCCGTTCGCGCGCACCGCACCGCCGCGTTGGGCACCGCGCACAGTTTGACCGACCATCACGCGGCGACGCTCTTCGCCGCACTCGCCGGCGTCTGCGCCGCCGCGGCGCTCGCCGTCGTCGACGCGCGCCGCCGCCGCTCCGCCGCGACGGAGGAGGAAGCCGTGTCCCTCCTCGTCTGAGTCCAATCGTCGCGGGCGTTATAAAATAATAGTATCACTCTCACGTACTAGAGTAGTACCACAGGAACATCATTGAAGTGAGTCAATTCGCGTGACGCGGGGAGCGCGTCGTCGTCGTCGTCGTCGGAGGCCTCGAGTGCCCACTTCTCGAATCCATCCTCACACGCGCGCGCATGGAGTACCTCAGGAACGTCGCGAGCGCGGTCGAGCGCGCGGTGACGGGTGAATCGTCATCGTCCGTCTCGATCGCTCTCCCCGCCTGTGACGTCGCCGCGGTGAGCGAAGCGATCGGCGAATACGGACGAATCTTGCGCGCGTCCGAGGACGTCGTCGCGCGCGGCGGGGACGATGGACGGGAGACGATCGAGCGGGAGTTGCGAGCGGCGCGATTTCGCGTGACGTGGGCGCTCGCGCACGCGGAGACGCGCGCGCACAACGAGCGCGCGGTGCAGATGTTGTCGAGAGGGGCGACGAACGGAGCGGCGAGAGCGACGAGCGACCGAGTCGAGGACGACGAGGACGACGAGCGGCGATGGCGACGAGAGTACGGCGATGAAAACATGCCTCTTCGCGATGGGTATTATCTCTTGGCGGTGGCTCTGTACAACTTGAGGGATTACGAAAAGGCGCGCGCGGCGGCGTTTCGCGCGTTACGTCTCGATCCCGAGTGTCGACAGGCGGCGGCGCTTCGCGAGGCGAGCGAGGAAGAGTTGGCGAGAGACGGATTGGTGGGCGCCGGCGCGTTGGCGGCGGCTGGACTCGCGATACTCGGCGCGGCAGCGATCGCGGGAAGCGGTAGACGATGACCGCGACGACGACGTAAAAAAAAACAATTTCAATGAAACGATCTATTCGTTAAGCCTAGCGAGCGAGCGAGCGTTCGTGTTCGTCATCGTCCGATGGGAAGGGTCTGCACACGAACGATGGTGACGGGCCGATCTCGCGAAGACGCCTTCCATCGTCGCCGAAGTCCCGATTCATCCCGTCGGTTTCGGCGTCGACGAATTCGAAATAATGACAATCTCGACCGTGTCCCACGGCGTACGGCGGCGTCTGTACCTCTAATATCGCGCACGCCGTCGTTGCCGTGATCGTGTGCACGTTCGCTCGAGTCGGTGTCAGCATTATCGTCGACGAAGACGCCGCCGAGACGCCGTCGCCTCCCGCCAACCGCGCCCGTCCCGCGAACTTCGCGTCGAACGCCCGTCCCCGTCCCTCCATCGCGTTCGCCGCCGACAGATGCGACTCCACCGAGCCACCGCTCGCGTCCACGCACGACACTAAATCGTACGACGTCACGTTCGCGCTCCCGAACAGCGCCCTCATGAACACCGTCATCCCCGGGTGGTTGTGCAACGGCATCGTCTGACTGGCGTCGAACACGAACGCCCCGATCGAGTACTCCCTCTCCGCGCGCAGACCGAGGTAGGTGACGCACGGTTGTAATCGCCCGCGCCCGCCCAGCTCGTCTCTCTCGCGCGCCCGCGCCGCGTACGCGTCCAGCGCGCGCGAGACGTCGGCGAGACGCACCGCGTCGAGCGCGTCCGAAATCTCACGCGCCGCGCGCGCGGCGACGCCCAGGGACGGCGCGGACGCGGACGACGCGGACGAGGACGACGCGCGACGCGCGAGCGTGCGCGCGCACGTCGCGAACACCGCGTCGAGCGTGGACATGACGAATGAATCGAATCGAAATCGAACGCGCGGAAAAGTGACGCGACGGCACTCGACCGCGCGCGTCGGCATCCTCGCGCGGACGACGCGCGCGACGCCGCGGGCGGCGCATCGAACGGCATCGAACGAAACGAAATTCTGCGAACCGAACGGAAGTGGACTCGCGCGCGGAATCGCGTCGCGCGAGAATCATGTCGCGCGGTCGAGGCGGCGGCGGACGAGGCTCGGGTGGACGCGGTGGACGCGGCGCGAGGCTGACGACGACGACGAAAACCAACGGGGGGGTGTGGAAGAGTAAATTGATCTGTTTCGGGTGTCGAGGCACGGGACACACGATCAGGGACTGTCGAAAGGTGAGAGGGGGCGGGGCGAGTGGACGCAGGGGAGACGCGTCGTGTTACAATTGCGGCGCGCGCGACCACACGGCGAACGCGTGTGAACGACCGTGGACGAATTACGCGCACGCCAAGTGTTTCGTGTGCGATGAGGTCGGGCATTTGAGTCGAGCGTGTCCGAAGAACGCGAAGGGGGTGTACGTGAACGGGGGGAGTTGTAAGATGTGCGGCGCCGTGGACCATCTCGTCAAGGATTGTCCGAAAAACGCGCGCGCGAGACGCGCGGCGGCGGAGGAGGCGACGGTGGAGGAGGAGGGGGGAGCGCGCATCGACGAGGGGATGGAGGCATCGTCGAAAACGGGGGAGAGAAAGGAGAAGAAACGACGCGAGGTGGTGTTTTGAATTGAACGAAACTTTCCGTCGCGGCGAAAGGAATGTACTAAATAAACTCTCAACTCGACGTGTACCCGACCACCTGCGAGGAGATTTCAAACATTTCGATCGCCTTCTCCATGTCCCGACCCTCTTTGGACGGCTTGTTGTTGAACGCGATCGTGCGCGTCTCGTCGTCGTTGTTGTTGTAGTTGTCCCACAACTGGTCGCCGCCGCCCTTCCACGCCCAGTACGCGCCTTGCTCGTCGTATCGCGGATCGCACACGATGGACGCCAAGCGTTTGCCCGCCTCTTGCTCGGAGACGTACCCCTTGGTGACGTTCTTTTGCAAGAGTGGGAACAACCAGCGGAAGAAGGAGGTGTGGTTGCGGAACAAGTCGGACTCGGCGATGCATCCGGGGTACATGGTGCTAAACTTGATGCCCGTGGATTCGCCGTATTTCTCCGCGAACGCCTTGATGTCGAGCATGTTGCACAGCTTGGCATCCTTGTACGCCTTGGCGCCGATGAATCGACTTCCGTCGATCATCGCGCCTTGGTTGCGATCGCTATTCTTGAAGGCGTTCTTCAAGCCGGACATGTCGCCGAGTCCCGCACGCGGCGGCACTTGACCGGCGAGCGTGTTCGTGTTTCCGGTCACCGAGCCGACGATGATGAGACGCTTCATGTTCGCGTCAGGGGCCTTGGCCAAATCGTCCAAGAGAAGGAGCGACAACAGGTGGTGACCGAGATGGTTCACGCCGACGCACTCCTCGAACCCATCCTTCGTGTACGACGGCACCGTGGCGTTGGGCAAGTAGACGGCGGCGTTGCACACCAACGATTGAAACTTCTTCACGTACGCCGAGCGTTGAAACGACGCCGCGAATTCGCGCACCGATTCCAAATCACCCAATTCACATCGCATCACCGCGAACGACGATTGATCAAAGTTCAATTCACTCGCCTTGCGCGTCCCCTTGGCGCAATCGCGCACCGCCATGACGACGAAGTATCCCTCGTCGATCAACGCCTTGGCGGTCCAGAGTCCCAAGCCCGAGGACGCGCCCGTGATGACGACGACCGGTTTGTCGGACGCATTCTTCGGCGTGTATTCATTCGACGAATCGTCTTTCGCGGAGACGACGACGGCGCGTCGTCGAGACGGTCGAGACGACGATCGAGCGCGTCCTGCGGTGACGTTCGCGCGGGAATACGTCGCGCGAGACAGCATCATGGAGGAAGAAAAACGAACGGAAAACGTTCGTTCGTTGGAAACGTTCGTTCGTTGGAAACGTTCGTTCGTGTCGCGTTCGCGCGCGCGAGTGTCGTTCCGTTCGTCCCGCGCGCGAGGTCGGTCGGGAACGA
>MDTE01155715.1_pt1 | contig 43682 bp, 45 predicted proteins | sample 811231 | NCBI WGS metagenome assembly MDTE01 (sample SAMN05326651, study PRJNA326480) | marine metagenome | isolation source: seawater | place: Indian Ocean: Red Sea | collected 2010
ATTTGAAAAAGGAAAAATAAGTCCAAGATTTAGGGGCGAACACGCTTTACGAAGATATCCAAATGGAGAAGAGAGATGTATAGCATGTAAATTATGTGAAGCTGTTTGTCCTGCTCAAGCAATAACAATTGAAAACGAAGAAAGACCCGATGGAAGTAGAAAAACTACAAGATATGATATTGATATGCTCAAGTGTATTTATTGTGGCCTTTGTGAAGAGTCCTGTCCAGTTGACGCCATCGTTCAAGGACCAAATTTTGAGTTCTCAACAGAAACAAGAGAAGAGCTTTATTATAACAAAGAAAAACTACTTGCAAACGGCGATAGATGGGAGTCTGTGTTAGCAGAAAATATAAAATTGGATAAACCTTACAGGTAAAGCAAATGTTAGCTCACGCACTTTTTTTTTATTTTTTTTCAATTATTGCAATCATATCGGCAATTTTTGTTATAGTTTCTAGAAATACAGTTCATGCAGTATTTTTTTTAATATTAGATTTTATATCAATAGCATGCTTATTCATTATGATAGGTGCAGAATTTCTCGGAATGATGATGTTAATAGTCTATGTCGGAGCTGTTGCAGTTTTATTTTTATTTGTAGTTATGTTGATGAATGTTACCGAACAGAAACTCTCTTGGTTTAGAGGCTCAAAAAGGTCTGGTCATATACCAACAGGTTTAATTGTAGGATCAGTTATTTTATTAGAACTAATTGTAATTGTGGGTGGATGGAAATATAGAAATACGTTTTCTGAAACAAAGTTTTTATCTTACGATAATGATTTAACAAACACTCATTCAATCGGAAACGTTATGTATACTGACTTTATACATTTGTTCCAAATATCAGGAATAATACTACTTCTAGCTATGATTGGAGCAATTGTTCTAGTTTATAGAAAAAGAGAAGGAATAAAAAAACAAAACTATTTTAATCAAGTATCTAGAGAGCGTGAAGACTCTGTACAACTCATTGATGCCGAGTTTGAAAAGGGAGTAAACGTAGATGATTGAGATAGGTTTAGGTCACTATTTAACTTTGGGAGCAATTATATTCTCACTTGGTACACTAGGAATTTTCTTAAATAGAAAAAATGTAATTGTAATCTTAATGTCAATTGAATTGATTCTTTTAGCAGTTAATATAAATTTAGTTTCATTTTCTATTTACCTTCAAGATATTACTGGACAAATATTCACAATGTTAATTTTAACGGTTGCTGCAGCTGAAGCCGCCATCGGACTTGCAATTATTGTTGCCTATTACAGAAACAAGGGATCTATAAGAGTTGAGGAAATAGATGAAATGAAAGGTTAAATGGAGTACGCAATTTTATTTTTACCTTTAATTGGATCAATATTGGGTTTCTTAGCAAAATATATTGGAGATTATCTTTCCCAAATCACAACTACAGTTTTGATTTGTATAACTGCGATTTTATCAATTATTTTATTTTATAATGGTATTACTAGCGAAACGTATTCTAATTATCTCATTTATCAATGGGTAGCTTCAGGAAATTTTGTAGTTAATTGGTCTATTAACATAGATCCATTAAGCTCAATCATGTTAGTTATAGTTTCCGTCGTTTCAGCTTTAGTCCATATATATTCAATTGGGTATATGGATCATGATCCACATAAACCTAGATTTATGTCATACCTCTCATTGTTTACTTTTGCCATGTTTGCCCTTGTTGTATCGGATAATTTTTTACAATTATTTTTTGGCTGGGAAGGCGTAGGGCTCTGTTCGTATCTATTAATAGGCTTTTGGTATAAAAAAGAGTCAGCAAATAAAGCCGCTATTAAAGCCTTTATAGTAAATAGAGTAGGTGATTTTGGTTTTGCTATAGGAATATTTCTTATTTTTATGTATTTTGGTACACTTGACTACGATAATGTTTTTAAATTAGTACCGGAACTTTCACAGAAAAAAATAGACTTTTTAGGAATTAATGTAAATTTAATAACCGTAATATGTTTATTCCTATTCGTTGGAGCTATGGGAAAATCAGCTCAATTTTTTCTACATACTTGGTTGCCAGACGCAATGGAAGGTCCAACACCTGTATCCGCCTTAATTCACGCAGCTACTATGGTAACTGCTGGAGTTTTTTTAGTAGTAAGATGCTCTCCTATTTTCGAATATTCACAAGTTGCCTTAAATTTTGTTGCTTTAATTGGTATGTTAACTGCATTCTTTGCAGCATCTGTTGCTATAGTTCAAAATGACATAAAGAGAATAATTGCCTATTCAACTTGTAGTCAATTAGGATATATGTTTTTTGCAGCTGGAGTAGGAGCTTATCATGTTGCAATTTTCCATTTATTTACACATGCTTTCTTCAAAGCATTGCTTTTTTTGGGATCGGGTTCTGTAATACATTCACTTAAAGAAGAACAAGATATTAGGAATATGGGCGGATTGTGGAGACAAATGCCTTTTACTTGGGTCACAATGATAATTGGTACTTTAGCTCTCACTGGTTTTCCATTTCTATCAGGTTTTTATTCGAAAGATGCAATTATTGAATTTGCATACTTGAAAGGAACAAATATTGGTTATTGTGCAGCAATTATGGGAATTATTACAGCTTTTTTGACCGCCATATATTCGTGGAGGTTAATTTTTAAAACTTTTCATGGAAAGTATAATAATACCAGCTTACTAAAAACAGATATTCAAGACTCAAGATTAATCATAATTTTACCTTTGATAGTTCTAGCAATAGGCTCTGTTTTCTCAGGAGTTTTATTTAAAGATCTTTTAATTGGGGAAAGATACTTAAATTTTTGGAATAATTCGATTTTAATACTTCATTCTTTTGATCACTCTAAAATCTCTTTTTTAGTTCTTTACTCAACCCCATTACTTGCATCTATTGCAATTCCCATAGCCTACTACCTCTATATTAAAAACAATAAAATTTTAGAGCAGGTTAAAAATAAAAATCAAAAAATTTATAATTTTTTATTAAATAAATGGTATTTTGATGAATTATACGACTTAGTTTTTGTAAAAACGAGTAAAGCGATCGGATCTTTTTTGTGGAAATCTGGCGATATAAAAACTATTGATAAATTTGGACCAGATGGAATTTCTAAAATTATAAAATCAATTTCAAACAAATCAACTAAATTTCAAAGTGGTTATATTTACGATTATGCTTTTGTGATGCTCTTAGGATTATCTTTATTATTAACAATATTTATTTTCTACAGATGAACTTTCCAATTCTATCTTCAATAACTTTTTTACCGTTGATTGGTGCTTTATTTGTTTTTTTAACCCGTACAGAAAAAGGTGAGATAAACAATAGCGCTATTTATATATCTATTTTTACAAGTTTTGTTAATTTTTTTCTCACTCTATTTTTATGGTACTCTTTTGATACAGAAACACCAGATTTTCAATTCATAGAAGAATTTAATTGGATTAGTGGTTTTATTAAATTTAAATTTGGTATCGACGGTATTTCAATTCTATTTATTTTGCTCACGGCTTTTATTACCCCAATTTGTATTATTTCTTGCATAAATACTATAAAAAATAGATTAAAAGAATTCCTAATCGCGCTTCTAATTTTAGAGACTTTTATGATTGGAGTTTTTTGTTCTCTTGATTTAGTAATCTTTTATTTATTTTTTGAAGCCGGACTTATACCTATGTTTTTAATTATAGGTATTTGGGGTGGCCCACGGAAGGTATATTCGGCTTTTAAATTCTTTTTATTTACACTTCTAGGTTCCGTTTTAATGCTAATCGCAATCATTTCAATATACTGGATAACTGGAACAACAGATGTAATTCAAATTTATGAAATAAAAATTCCAACAGAATTTCAGTATTTATTATGGTTAGCTTTTTTTAGTTCTTTTGCAGTTAAATTACCAATGTGGCCAGTCCACACTTGGTTACCGGATGCTCATGTTGAGGCACCAACACCAGGTTCTGTAGTATTGGCAGCAATTTTATTAAAGATGGCTGGATATGGTTTTCTAAGATTTTCGGTTGGTATGTTTCCAGTTGCTTCAGAATATTTTACTCCATTAATTTTTATTTTGAGTGTTGTTGCAGTAATCTACGCATCTTTGGTTGCCTTGATGCAAGATGATATGAAAAAATTAATTGCATATTCATCCGTAGCACATATGGGATTTGTAACGATAGGAATTTTTACATTCAATAAACAAGGTATTGAAGGAAGTATAATTCAAATGTTTAGCCATGGATTAATTTCTGCTGCACTTTTCCTAAGTGTAGGGGTTCTCTATGACAGAACACATTCACGACTTATTAAAACATATGGTGGGATTGTACATATTCTCCCGAAATATTCTTTTCTTTTTATGATTTTTGCTATGGGTACACTTGGGTTGCCAGGTACCAGTGGCTTTGTCGGAGAATTTTTAATTTTAATTGGAGTTTTTAAAGTTAATTTTTTAGTAGCCATTGTTTCAAGTATTGGGGTTATTCTTGCTGCTGCTTATATTCTTTGGCTTTATAAAAGAATAATATTTGGAAAGTTGGAAAATGCACAATTAAAAAAAATTAAAGATGTAAATTTTTCGGAAGGTTCAATACTTACAGTACTATGTGTTATGATTTTATTTTTCGGTTTTTACCCAGAACCACTGATTGAAACAATGCAAGTATCTGTTGATAATCTAATTAATAATTATAATTTAGATGTAAATAAAAATATTAGCTTAAAATAATTATGCTTGATCTTCAATTTTTAATTCCTGAAATTTTTTTATCAATCTCAATATTTTCTTTATTAATGATTGGGGTATTTATTAAAGATAGTTTCCAAACTATATATAGACTTTCTATTATTGTTATTTTATCACTTATTTTAATAATTCTAACCGGAAGTCATGGGCTCACAAAAGTTTTTAGTGATAGTTTTGTTATTGATAATTTTTCTTCTTATTCAAAAATTCTAATTTTAATATCAACTTTTTTTGTTCTTTTAATATCCAAAAGACATCTAATCGATATTAAAAATAACAAGTTTGAGTATCCAATAATAATACTACTTTCTATTTTAGGGATGTTCATAATGGTTAGTTCTAATGATCTAATTTTATTCTATCTAGGCTTAGAATTACAATCTTTGGCTTTGTATATTTTAGCTTCTATCGACAGAGACAATATAAAATCGTCAGAAGCTGGGATTAAATATTTTGTTTTAAGCGCTCTCTCTTCTGGTCTTCTTTTATACGGATGTTCACTAATTTATGGTTTCTCTGGATCTACAAATTTTGAACAAATAGCTATTTTGAGCAAAGATTTCAATGCAGGTATTATTTTTGGAATGGTCTTTATTCTTGTGGGCTTAGCATTCAAAGTATCTGCTGTTCCATTTCACATGTGGACTCCTGATGTTTATCAGGGAGCACCCACTTCAGTTACGAGTTATTTTTCTGTGGTTCCAAAGATTGCAGGTATCGCAATATTTATAAAATTTATGTATTTACCATTTCAAGGTTTATTAACCGAATGGCAATATATTTTAGTTTTTATGTCTATAGGATCAATGATATTAGGTGCTGTAGCTGCAATAGGTCAAAAAAATATTAAAAGACTTATGGCTTACAGTTCAATAGGTCATATAGGTTATGCAATAGCAGGTATAGCTTCTGGCACTGAAAATGGTTTTAAAAGCACTTTAATTTATATCTCAATTTATGTTGTAATGAATATAGGAGCATTTGCTTGTATACTTTTAATGAAAAGATCAGGTAAGTATGTAGAAGATATAAACGAACTTTCAGGAATTTCAAAAAATCATCCGCTAGTTTCTTTGGGATTGTTAATTATTTTATTTTCTTTAGCAGGCATACCACCTCTGGCTGGATTTTTTGCAAAATTTTATGTTTTTATGGCTGTTATTGAAAGTGGAATGTATACTTTGGCTATTATTGGTTTAATAACAACAGTTATATCAGCATTTTATTACATAAGGGTCATAAAAATTATGTATTTTGATGAACCTAAAAAGCCTTTTGAAAAATTTGTGGATTATAGAATTCATGGTCCTTTATTATTAAGCTGTATTTTAATTTTAACTTTTTTTCTTTATCCATCAATTTTAAACGAATTTGTTTCTAGTATAAGTATTTTTTAATGATTCTAAAATTAACTAAATTTAATTGTGTAAATAGCACAAATGATCAAGCGATAAAAATGATTAAACTAAAGAAAAATTTTCAAGGCATTTTAGTTGCAAATTTACAAACAAAAGGTAAGGGTACAATGGGAAAAAAATGGATTTCTCAAAAAGGAAATTTTTTTGGATCAGTATTTTTTGAATTAAAAAAAACAATGCCGAACTTTAAGGAATTTTCACTAATAAACCCAATTATTATAAAAAAAGTATTAAAAGAATATTCAACAGATCAAATCAAGATTAAATGGCCCAATGATTTACTAATAAGAAACAGAAAAGTTTGTGGCGTTTTACAAGAAGTCATTAAATTTGAAAAAAAATTTTTTTTAATAATAGGAATTGGAATTAATACTGCCAATTCTCCAATGACACATGCATTTAAATCTATTTCATTATTTGAGACTTCTCGTAAAATGGTTGATAATTTAGATATAACTTTAAACCTAAAAAATAAATATGAAAGTATTTTTTACAACTATAAATTTAACAAAAGTTTATTAAAAAATGGGCAATGAATTAAAAATTAATAAAAAATTAGAGAAATATATTTCTGATCATAGTCATGATTTGCACCCGGTACAAAAAGAGATAATTAGTTACAATGAATCTTTAGGTAAAATTAAACGAATGCAAATTTCATTGAGCCAAGCCTATTTTTTTCAATTTTTAATTAAATCCTTTGAATTAAAAAAAATTCTTGAAGTAGGAACATTTACTGGTTATAGCGCCTTATCGATGGGGCTTAGCTTAAACAAAGATGGTAACATTATATGCTTAGATAAAAATGTAAAAACATCAACTATAGCAAAAAATTTTTTTAAGAAAGCCAAATTAGATAAAAAAATCCAAATTATAAATGGTCAAGCAGCAAAATCACTTAAAAAATTTTTAAAAGAGAATAAAAAATTTGATATGATTTTTATTGATGCCGATAAAGAAAACTATAAATTATATTATAATTTATCTGTAGATTTAATAAATTCAAAGGGTTTCATACTTATAGACAATGTTTTGTGGCATGGCGATGTTGTAGATCCCAATAAAAATGATACTTTAACAGTAAAAATTAGAGAATTTAATTCTTTAATTAAAAAAGATAATAGAGTATAAAAAATTATTTTACCTCTAGGTGATGGTCTAACAGTTTGTAGGAAAATTTAATGTTTTATATATTTGGATTTTATAAATTTAAAAAATTAAGTAACCTTAAAGAATTAAAGAAAATTTTTACAAAAAAAGTAATAAAAAATTCTGTAAGAGGTACAATAATTTTTTCCAAGGAGGGAATTAATGGAACTATATCTGGGAAAAAAAATAACGTCCTTAAAGTAAGAAATCAACTAAGAATAATTTGTAAATTTAAAAAATTTGACTCTCACAATGAATCAACGAATAATTTTCAACCTTTTCATAAAGGAAAAATAAAAATAAAAAAAGAACTAGTGCCTATGGGTATTTATATTAAAAATACCAAAAAACATAATAATTATTTAGAACCAAAACAATGGAATAAACTTTTAAAAGAAAAAAATGTTCATATTGTAGATGCTAGAAAACCTTTTGAATATAATGTTGGAACATTTAAAAAATCAAAAAATCCTCAAATAAATAATTTTAGAGATTTTCCAAGCTATCTAAACAAATTTAATAAAAAAAATAAAATTGCAATGTTCTGCACAGGTGGAATAAGATGTGAAAAAGCATCGTATTATTTAAACCAAAAAGGATTTAGAAATGTTTTCCAACTCAAGGGTGGAATATTTAACTATTTTAAAAAGATTAAAAAGAAACAAAGCTTATGGAAGGGTGAATTGTATGTTTTTGATAATAGAGTCTCACTCAAACACAATTTAAAACCAGGGACTTTCTCTATGTGTAGTGGTTGCAGAAAACCAGTTTCATTTAAAGAGAAGAAATCTAAAAAATATAAAGAGGGTATTTCTTGTCCTAAATGTTTTGACTATCTAAGTCAAAATCAAATATCCAGATTTAAAATGAGGCAAAAACAAATTTTAATTGCTAAGAAACTTGGTAAAAAATATATATTTCAAAAAGAATATCACTGAGCTTCAAATTGATACAGAAAATATATATAACAACGGGACCAATTGGCAAATTGCTAAAACAGATAGCAATACCAGCAATGACCGGCAGTCTTTTTCAAGTTCTATTTAATCTTGTTGACACTTTCTACGCTGGAAAAATATCTCATGAGGCTTTAGCAGCATTAGCTAAAAGTTTTCCTTTATATTTTATTATAGTAGCAGCTGGAATAGGAATAGTAGCCGGTTGCAATTCTTTAATTGCAACTTCATTAGGTTCAAACAACAGATTGGCAGCATCAATTTATTCATACAATGCATTGGCTTATGCATTTATTCTTTCAATATTTATAACTTTTATAGGAATATATTTTTCTTCAGATTTGCTAAGTCTCATGGGGAGCTCGAAAGAAAGCATTGGTTTAGCAAAAGAATATATTGATGTGATTTTTTTAGGAACAATAATATTTCTGACAATGACATCATTGAATTCAGTACTTAATGCGCAAGGTGACACAAGAACTTATAGAAATGTTTTAATAATTGGATTATTATTTAACTTAATACTTAACCCTATCTTTATTTTTGGTTTTATTTTCATTCCTGCTTTTGGTATTGCAGGTCTAGCAATATCGACAATTTTAATTCAATTTATTGGATGTATTTATTTATATATCAAGGTTAATAAAACAGAATTAAAAATAATACCTAAAATATCTAATTTCTATATTAAAAAAAATTTTTTAATTAATATTTTTAATCAAAGTATGCCTATTACTTTTGCCCTTTTTTTAGTCGCTACTGGAAGTTACATCTTATTATTTTTTTTGACTAGCTTTGGCGATCAAGCAATCGCAGGATATGGGGCAGCTGTAAGATTCGAGCACTTATTTTCGTTACCAGTTATTGGCCTTAATACTGCAGTTATATCAATAGCTGGACAAAATTTTGGAGCTAGAAGATACGATAGGGTTAAGGAAGTTTACTACAAATCTATAATTATAGGATTCATACTAATGTGTATTTCGGGATTAGTAATTTTTGTTTTTTCAGAATATATAATTAGAATTTTTTCTAGTGACTTAGAAGTTATAAAGTATGGTTCTAATTACTTGAAAATTGCTGCATTTATTGGACCAATTTATCCTGTTTTTTTTATTTCTCATGCTTTATTTACGGCTCTTAAAAAAACCTTTTTGGTATTCTATTCAAATCTTTTAAGAATGGTTATATTTCCATTTTTAATTATTTGGTTGGTTTTAAATGTTATGGAAGGCTTTTTTAACGACATATTTTATGGTTTATTAGTAATGAACTGGATTTTAGGTTTCATAATGTTGTTTGTTGCAAGGGCTTTAATGATCAAAACCTTTAATGAAGAGAAAAAAGTTTTCTTTATTTTTTGAACGTGATATATAAAAACAAATTTTGGTGAGGTGGGTGAGCGGTTTAAACCAGAAGTTTGCTAAATTTCCGTAGGTGTAACAATCTACCGTGGGTTCGAATCCCACCCTCACCGCCACAATTATCGTAAGTAATTATCAAGCTCCACAGGTTTACCGCTTAGCATATAACGATAAACGTTCGCATTTTCCAAAACTCGTTGAACATAATTTCTGGTCTCTTTAAATTTAATTAATTCTATCCAATTTACAAAATCTATACTTCCTTTTTTTGGATCACCATTTATTTTTCTCCAATATTTAACTCTTTTTGGTCCAGCATTGTAAGCAGCGATTGCGAATGGATAGGTTTCGCTATAATCATTTAAGAGAGAATTAAAATAATAAGTTCCTAATTTTATATTATATTCAGGATCGGAAGTTAATTTACTCTTGCTATAACTTACCTTCATCTGTTTTGCTACAAGTTTAGCAGTATAAGTCATTAATTGCATCATTCCTTTTGCACCAGCATAACTATTTGCCTTTGGATCAAACTCACTTTCTTGCCTAGTTATTGCTAAGATAATTTCTTGAGAGGGCATTCCTTTACCATTAATAATTCTTGGTGTGTTTATTATAGGGTAGTTAAATTTGTTATAAAATCTTTTTTCATAAGAAGCTTTTTTTGATATTTGTATTGCATAATCATACCTACCAATTTCGGTAGCTAATTTAGCTGAAAGAACTTCACTTCCTTTTTCAATATTATCTTCAGCTAGGTGTTTTAAAATATCTTTACTATAACTTGTTTTATTTAACTCCTTCAAAAGAATAACGTGTTTGACGAGAGAGTTTTTTAAAAATTCTTTTTCATAATCTTTCGAGTATTTAGATTGATCTTTTAATTCAAACTCACCTGTTGGATTAATTTTTTTAAATGATAATTGACCGTAAAATGTTGTTAAATATTTTGACCCTTTTTCAAAATAATCAATTGATAATTTTTCTCGTCCAAGTTTTTCATATGTTAATCCAATCCAGTACGCACCTCTAGCTAAACTAATAGGATATCCTACATTTTGATAAAATGTTAAAAAATGACTAAGTGCTATGTTGGGTTTGTTTAAAAAACTAAGTGCAATCCAACCAGCCATCCATTCAGCTTCTGCTAACTCTGGTCCTTCTTTTAAAGAGTGATTTTTTGCTACCTCATATGCTTTTTCATATTTTTTTTTATAAATTAAAGATCTGCTGATGATATGTCTTTGTTTCCACCATAGGTCAGCCCTGATTAACTCCTCGCTACTTCTTGGTGCTAAATTTAAAATTTCCAATGATGACTCTACTCTACCTCTTCTTGCCCTCCATTTAAGTCTATCATATCTCAAACCAATATCATTTTTTAGATTTGCTGGCACATTTGTTATTGCATTATCAACACCATAAGAATTGCTCATCAATATTTGCCTGGCATTAAAAAGAGCTCTTTGATCCTTAGGTAAATAACGTAGTATTCTTTTTAAATCCCAATATTTATATTCCCAGGCCATGTATTCTGCTCTTTTAATATGATCAGACGAATCTAAAAATTTTTTATATTTTTTGTTCAAGTATCTTAAGTCTTTTGAACTTAAGGAAGCATTTACCCAACCTTCCTTTATAAGACTTCTTGCTTTATTTTCATCTCCCTTAAGCAGATATGACTCTCCAAGTTTAATTTTTCCAAAACCACTCAAAGGTTCAGAGTTACTGAACCAGCCAATTATTGTATTTGGACTATTTGCATTAAGATTAATCTTATGCTCAGCTAAATACCTTAACCTATTTATTCTTGGGTAATCAGGGTTATTATCAATAAATTTTATATATTCAGAAAAAGTTGCTTTATTTGATTTTTCTTTAAGATATATCCACCAAACTAAATTTTTAAAATCTTTATCTTTCACTTTTTTTGTTGTCCGAAATGCTGAATTCCATTGTTTTTCTTTTATAAATTTAAAAACTTGTTTTGAATATTCATAATCTTTTTTTGATAAAACTTTAGATACTAATGACTCTTTTATTGTAGTTTTTTTATAAGAAATTGGCTTGTTTTGAGGTAATAAAAAAACAGTTTCCTTTTTCTCTTTTATCAAAACAGGTTTTGTTATTTCATTTTTTTTCAAAACTTTTTTTTCTGAAGTTGACTCTTTTTTAAGGATTTCATTTTTAGGTTCTTTTTTTGATAAATTTATACTATCTCTATTTTCTGGTTTATTTTTAGGTAAAGTATTTTTTTGAATTATTGATACATTTTTTTTTATACCAGGTTTTTTCGATGGTAGTATTTCTGTTTTTCTAATTTCTTTTGGTATAAATATTTTTTCGGGTTTTGATTTAGGTAAAATTAGTGAATTTGTATCAGATAAAACTGCTGAACAGCACAAAGTAACAAATAAAAAAACTAGACTAATATATTTTTTAAGCATAAAATTTATCGATTAAATTAAATACTATATAAAGAATTATGTTCAAAGGTTCAATTGTAGCTTTAATAACGCCATTTAAAAACGAAAAGATGGATGAAGAATGTTATTCATCGTTGATACATCACCATATATCAAATGGAACCAGGGGTATAGTTCCTGCAGGGACAACAGGTGAGTCTCCTACTTTAAATCATAATGAACACAAAAAAGTTATTGAAATTGCAGTCAAAGAGTGTAATGGAAAAATTCCAGTCATAGCAGGTACTGGATCTAATTCTACTTCTGAAGCTATTGAACTTTCTAAACATGCTGAGTCCTCGGGAGCGGATGGTCTTTTAATTGTAACTCCATATTATAACAAGCCGACACAAGAGGGTCTTTACCAACATTATAAATCTATTAACGACAAAGTTGGTATACCAATAATAATTTATAATATTCCTCCAAGATCTGTAATTGATATGTCTGTAGATACAATGGCAAGACTATTTGAATTAAAAAATATTGTTGGTGTAAAAGATGCAACAGCTGATTTAAACAGAGTTGATCAGCAATTAAAAAAAATGGGACCAGAGTTTATCCAATTATCAGGCGAGGATGCAACTGCTTTAGGATTTAACAAAAGAGGAGGAGTTGGATGCATTTCAGTAACAGCAAACGTCGCAACAAAACTTTGTGCAGAATTTCAACAAGCATGTCTTAATAAAGATTTAAAAAAAGCTAAGGAAATAGATGACAAATTAATGCCTTTGCATAAGTCTTTGTTTATAGAAAGCAACCCAAGTCCGGTAAAATATGCTGGAAGTTTATTAAAATTATGTTCTGAGGATGTAAGACTACCACTTGTTAAAGTAACAGAAAAAACAAAAAGAGAAGTAGAAAAATCTTTAAAGTTTGCAAAACTACTTTAATGAAAGTAAAAAAAAATATTGGAATAAAAATCATTTCAAACAATCGAAAAGCAAGTTTTAACTACTTCTTCCACGAATTAATAGAAGCCGGTATAGTTTTAAAGGGCTCAGAAGTTAAATCTTTACGCGAAGGTAAAGCGAATATAACAGATGCATATGCCAGTGATCATAACGGTGAAATTTATTTAATTAATTCTTATATACCATCGTATAAAGAATCAAGTTACAACAATCACAATCCAAGGGATTCTAGAAAATTATTACTAAATAAAAAAGAAATAAATAAATTAATAGGCAAAATAAATAGAGAGGGACTTACAATAATACCTACGAAAATTTATTTTAAAAAAGGAAAAGCAAAGATAGAAATTGCTATAGCAAAAGGAAAAAAACTCTATGATAAAAGGGCAGTTAAAAAGAGAAGAGACTGGGATAGAGAAAAAGCTAGAATTTTAAGTAGAAATAAATAATGATTTTTCTTGGAATAGGGTCAAATTTACCATCTAAATTTGGAAACAGGTTAAAAAATATAATTTTAGCAACCTCTTATTTAAAACAAAATAATATCGAAATAGTTAAACAATCAAGCTTTTATGAAACTTTTGCGTATCCAAACAGAAGTGATCCAAAATTTATAAATATAGTAATTTCTGTAAAAACAAAATTACCAATAAGTGAACTTATGTTATTGTTAATAAAAATTGAAAAGAAGCTAGAAAGAAAAAGATCAAAAAAAAATGAGCCAAGAACTTGTGATATAGATATTATTGACTATAACGGCGAGGTTTTTAATTCAGAAAAGTTAAAAATAACAGTTCCTCACAAATCTATGTCCTCAAGAAATTTTGTACTTTATCCACTTAAGGAAATTTGCCCCAGTTGGATACATCCTTTGACAAAAAAAAACATAGATAATTTAATTAAAGATCTTAAAATATCAAATAATGAGATTACAAAATTGAAACAAAATGATATAAATAATTATGTTAAATAATGAGGATTTAATAAAGAAGGTAAGATCTTATAATAGATTTTTTAATCCAGATACTCTAACTAAAGCTTATAATTTTGCATTAAGTGCGCACAAAAATCAAAAAAGAGACGAGGGCATTCCTTATATTAGCCATCCAATAGCTGTAGCTAATATACTGACAGAACTTAAATTAGATAGCGCCACTATAACAACTGGGCTTCTTCATGATACGGTTGAAGATACAAAAGCTACTTACAATACCGTAAAAAATGAATTTGGAAAAGAGGTAGCAGATCTTGTTGATGGTGTTACAAAAATTTCTGCTTTAGAAGAAAAAGCTGTTGAAAGCTCAAAGGCAGAGAATTTTAGGAAACTGATACTTGCAACTTCTAAAGATATTAGAGTCCTTCTTGTAAAATTAGCAGACAGATTACATAACATGAGAACAATCAAATATGTGAAAGATGAAAATAAAAAAATTAGAAAAGCTAAAGAAACAATGGAAATATACGCCCCTTTAGCTGATAGGATGGGAATGAATCGTATAAGGGATGAATTAGAGGATTTATCTTTTTCAATTTTGAACTCAGATGCAAGAAATTTAATTCTTAACAGGTTATCAGTTATAAAAAATAAAAGAGATGACATCATAAAAAATGTATTGGATGAACTTAAAAAATTACTTGAAACAAATAAAATTGAAGCTGAAATAACTGGTAGAGAAAAAACACCATTTTCTATTTGGAGAAAAATGCAGAACAAAAGAATTTCATTAGAACAGCTAACTGATATTGTTGGTTTTAGGGTTATAGTAAAAAATATAAATGATTGTTACATTACCTTGGGAGTTTTCCACAATGAATATTCAGCAATACCAGGAAAGTTTAAAGACTACATATCTACCCCTAAAATAAATCAGTACAAATCAATACATACCTCAATAATAGGTCCAATGAAAAAAAGAATTGAAATACAAATTAGAACAAAGCCAATGCATGAATTTGCTGAAAGAGGTATAGCGTCTCATTGGAAGTATAAATCATCTGAAAAATTTTCTGAATTATCCTGGAAAGAATACGATTGGTTAAGAGATCTTGTTGAGATAATCGAAACTGGCGGAAGTCCAGAACATTATTTTGAATTTACAAAACTTCAAATGTTTCAAGATAACGTTTTTTGTTTTACACCTAAAGGAGCGGTAATCAAATTACCAAGAGATGCCACACCTATTGATTTTGCTTATGCTGTTCATACAAAAATTGGTGACACAGCAATTGGTTGTGAAATTAATGGTAGGTCATCACCTCTTCAATCAAAACTTAAAAATGGTGATATGATAAAGATTGATACGTCAAAAAAAGTATCTCCTTCTTTACATTGGCTCTCATCCAGTAAAACTGGTAAGGCTAGGGCCTCTATAAGAAAACATTGGCAAGGAAAACTTCAAGAAAATGATTCAAAAAATAAAGAGTACTCTTCTACTTTATTAATTGACTTGCCTCATAAACCCGGAATTTTAGGTAAAGTAAGTACACTTATTGGCCTTAATGACGCAAATATAGCAAATATAGAGCTAACAAAAAAAGGTAAAGATTACTTACAATTTATGTTTGATTTACAAATTAAAGATTTAAAAAACTTCACAAACTTGATAAGTCAACTTAAACAAGAAGATTTAAAATTTAAAGTAATACGTCATAAAAAGAAAAAGTATGCTTTCATACAAAGAGTCCTTAAAAATTTTAAAAGAAACTGAAGCCTTATTAGAGGGACATTTTGTTTTATCATCAGGACTTCATAGCGATAAATATATACAGTGCGCTAAACTTTTAAGCAAACCTGAAAAAGCCAAAAATCTTTGCTTATCTCTTGCCGAAAAAATAAAAAAGAAATATTCAAAAATAGATTTGATTTTATCACCTGCAATTGGTGGAATTGTTATTGGATATGAAATTGGAAGGATTTTAAATATTGAAACTATTTTTGCTGAAAGAGTAAAAGATAATTTTTTCTTAAGAAGAGGTTTTGAAATAAAAAAAAATCAAAAAGTTTTAATAGTTGAAGATGTAATTACAACAGGTAAGTCTAGTTTAGAATGTTCAAATTTGGTTGAGATGTCAGGCGCTAATATTTTGGGTTATGCTTGTATTATAGATAGGTCAAATAAAAAAAGTTTAATTAAAAAAACAATTATATCACAAATTGAAATAAATATTCCCACTTATAATGAAAATAATTTGCCTGAACATTTAAAAGATACGGTAGCTATCAAACCAGGAAGCAGAAATCTCAAATGAAGTCACCAAGACTAGGTGTAAATATAGATCATGTAGCTACAGTTAGAAATGCAAGGGGCGAAAATTATCCAAGTCCATTAAGAGCAGCAATATTATCACAAAAATATGGCGCAGATTCAATTACAATTCATTTAAGAGAAGATAGAAGACATATTATAGATCAAGACTTAATAGATATTAAAAAAAAATTAAGAATACCACTTAATCTGGAAATAGCACCAACAAATGAAATGCTTAATATTTCTCTAAAATATAAACCTGATTTTGTATGTATAGTTCCAGAAAAAAGAGAGGAAATAACAACAGAAGGAGGTTTAAATATAAAAAAAAATTATAAATTTATTAAAAAAATTATATATAAATTAAAGAAAAAAAAAATTAGAGTAAGCTTGTTTATTGAACCAGATCTGAAAGATATAAAAATAGCAAAAAATATTAATGCGGATTGTATTGAAATACATACAGGAAAAATTTGTAACCTGCATAACAAAAGAAAAAATACTAAAAATGAGTTTAAAAAAATTAAGAAAGCAGTCAATTTTGCTAATCTAATTGGTCTTGAGGTTCACGCTGGTCATGGAATAACTTATTCATCGGCAAAGCTATTGGTTAAAATTAGAGGAATTAAAGAATTTAATATAGGACATTTTCTGATTGGAGAATCTATATTCAAGGGTATTAAAGCATCTATTAAAAAGTTTAAAAAAATATTGTCAAAATGAATATTTTTGGAATAGGTACAGATATAGTAAACATTAAAAGAATAAATGCTTTAATTAAAAAAAATAAATCTTTCAAAAAAAGAATTTTTACAAATCAAGAAATTAGCAAATGTGAAAAAAGAAAAAACAAAACAGAATGTTTTGCTAAGAGATTTGCAGCCAAAGAAGCTCTTTTTAAGGCAATATCCTCAAAAAATAAATTAAGATTTAAAGAGGTAGAAGTAATAAACAATAAAACTGGCGCTCCCAAGTTTTTAATAAAAGGCAAATCGTTAAAAAATTTAAAAAAAATCTTTAAAAAAAAAAATTTTAAGATACATCTATCTCTATCTGATGATAAACCGTGGGCAGTTGCGTCTGTCATTGTATTCACTTATAAATAAAAAATGATTCCAAAAATTATAGATAACTTAAAAACTTTACTTATTGCTCTATTTATCGCAATTCTAATAAGATCACTTTTTTTTCAACCTTTCTATATTCCGTCATCTTCAATGGAACCCACTTTACTTGTGGGGGATAGAATTTTTGTTTCTAAATATACTTACGGATACAGTAAGCATTCTTTTCCATTTAGCCCCCCTATATTAAAAAATCGTATTTTTTTTTCAGAACCTGATTATGGAGATCTTATTGTGTTTAAAACTCCAGCTGATAATAGAACTGATTTTATAAAAAGATTAATCGGGCTACCTGGTGATGAAATTCAATTTGTTGAAGGTGAATTAATTGTTAATAAAAAAAAATAGTCAAAAATAATATAGCTAAAAATTTTAAAATAAGATGTGCAGGTGATTTTAGCGATGTTATTTTTTACGAGGAAGTATTAAATAATAATAAAAAACATACAGCTGTTTATAACAAAGTTGGCAGCATGATTAATTCTGATGTCTATAATGTACCTGAGAACCATTATTTTTTTTTAGGAGATAATAGAGATTGTTCAAGGGATAGTAGATTTTTAAGTAGTGTAGGATATGTTCATAAAAAAAATTTAGTAGGGAAAGCACAAATTATTTTTTTTTCAAATGATACTTACAAAAGTAGTGTTTTGAAATTTTGGAATTGGAACAAATCGTTAAGAACAGACAGATTTTTTAAAAGATTAAGATGAAAAATTTATTAAAAAAAATAGAAAATATTATTAAAGTAAATTTTGAAAATAAAGATTTGTTGATTCAAAGCATTACTCACAAAAGTTACAATGAAACTTACAATAATGAAAAATTGGAATTTTTAGGTGACAGAGTTATAGGATTAGTAATTTCAAAAAAGTTATTAAGTTTATATCCAAATGAAAAAGAGGGAATAATTGATAAAAAATTTTCTAATCTTGTTAATAAAAAAACTTGTGCTGAAATTGGAAAACAATTAAATTTAAAACAGTTTATTAAAACCGGAAATTCTTTTAAAAAAATTACATCTTCAGATGAAAAAATTATAAGTGACTGCTGTGAAGCTTTAATAGGAGCAATATATTTGGATCAAGGTTTTCCTGTATCAGAAAGATTTATTTTAAGAAATTGGCAAAACTTTCTTAAAAAGTCAAAAATAACTGAAATTGATCCAAAAACAAAACTACAGGAATATTCGTTAAAAAAATTTAAAAAACTTCCTATATATAAAATGTTCAAACAATCTGGCCCTAACCATAATCCTATTTTTAAAGTACAGGTTCATATATCTAACTCAAAAAAGTGTATTGGATTTGGTAAATCAAAAAAAATTGCTCAAAAAAATGCAGCACTTAAATTAATTAAAAATTTAAATTTAAATTAATAAATGAACTGGGAAGATGAAGGATTTATTATTTCAAAAAGAAAATTTAAAGAGAATGCTATTATTCTTGATGTCTTTACTTCTAAATATGGAAAAGTTAGTGGAATTGTTTACGGTGGAAATTCAAGAAAGATCAAAAATTATCTTCAAATAATAAACAAGGTATTTATAATACATAATTCTAAGGGTGAAAATCGACCCGGCTACTTCAAGACAGAGTTGATGAAAGCAATCTCACCAGAATATTTTGATAATAAAATAAAAATTCTTTGCATTAACTCTTTGTCATCGATTTTAAAAGTTGTTTTGCCAGAAAACCAACAGTATAAAAAAATTTATTACTCTCTTGATGAGCTTCTAAATACTTTAAAGAGCAAAAAATGGTTAACTTATTATCTTAACTGGGAAATCGAATTGATTAAAAATTTAGGTTTTGGGTTCAATATTAGTTCAAAGGATTTAAATTCAATGGGCAAACAAAAATCAGTAGTAATTAAACTCGATAATGTGGATTATAAAATTCCAAGTTTTTTATTTCTAAAAGATAAACAAGACCCTAATTCCAAAGAAATACATGAAGCCTTAAATTTCTTAAGAAACCTTATGGAAAACAAATTTTTTATACCAAATAATATTCGTTTTCCTTATTCTAGAAAATTATTAGAAAAAAAATTTCTTTGATATTATTTTAGCTTTTTAGCAATATCTAAAGCGAAATATGTTACAATTGCCGAAGCACCAGATCTCTTGATCGACATCAGACTTTCAAAAATAGCACCTTCATTAAATAAACCATTTTTTATAGATTGATTAATCATAGAAAATTCACCAGAAACCTGATAAGCAAACACAGGTATCTTAAAATTTTCTTTTACTAATTTTATTATATCTAAATATGGAAGCGCAGGCTTTATCATTACAAAATCTGCACCCTCTTTTATATCTAAAGCCACCTCTCTTAAGGCTTCATTAGAATTTTTGTAATCCATTTGATAACTTTTCTTATTCCCCTTTAACTTACTTTTCGATCCAATAGCATCTCTAAATGGACCATAAAAATTTGAAGAATATTTTGCTGCATAAGATAAAATTTGAACATTTTTAAAACTATTTTTGTCTAAAATTTTTCTAATTATTCCAACCCGTCCATCCATCATATCTGATGGAGCAATAACGTCACAACCCATTTCTGCTTGTAGCAAAGCTTGTTGTGATAATATTTTTACTGTCTCGTCATTTAAAATTTCCTTTTTTTTTAAAATACCATCGTGTCCATGGTTCGTATAAGGATCTAGAGCCACATCAGCCATCACCCCAATGTCTGGATTATATTTTTTTATCGACTTAATTGCTTTACAAACAAGATTTTCTTCATTTAAGGCCTCACTACCTAATGAGTTTTTTTTTCTATTAGGCGTATGTGGAAAAATAGCCACAAGAGGTATTTTTAATTTGCTGGCTCTATTTACCAAGCTGCTTAGTTTATCAACGGAATAACGGTTAATACCAGGCATACTTTTAATTGGTTCTATTTTATTTTTGCCTTCAGAAACAAATACAGGCATGATTAAATCATCAACAGTCAAGTTATTTTCGGCAACCAGCCTTCTACTCCAATCGAATTTGCGATTCCTTCTCAATCTAACACTTGGATATTTACCCAATATTTTCATATTTTTAACTTATTAAACTTTAAATTATGCGACAAATATAATATTACTTTTTAACCTAAAAAATATATTAATTATACATATGTCTAATACTAATTTTCAAGATTTCTATCAAGTACCAGATATTACTTTTGATATTTCCAAATTAAGGGGTGACCTAGAAAAAATTTTAAAGAAATCTAAATATCAAACTCTTGGTATTTCTAATTTTCATGCTATTCCAATGAATAAAATTCCAGGCGATGATAAATCAATTGAAGGACACAATGTTAGAGGAGTTTATTGGACGAAACCGGATGAAACAGGAAAAGAAGTTATGAGAGATAAGGCAATCGAAGAGTCAAAATATACTGAACTGCTTAGTGATTTTAAAAATACATATTTTGAAGAAGTTTATAAAACTCTTAGGTCTAAATTTAAACTTGGTAGAGTAAGAATTTTATTAAAAGAACCAAGATCAACTTTAAGCTGGCACAAAGATCCAGAACCTAGGCTTCATATACCAATAATTACAAATCCTGGATGTAAAATGGTGATAGAAGATGTGGCTAAACACATGCCTGCTGATGGAAAAGTTTGGATTACAAACAATACAAGATACCATAACTTTTTTAATGGCGGCGAAAAAAATAGAATACATATAGTTGCTTGCATGTTGGAAAATAGATTTAATTAGTTTGAAATTCCTATTTAAAAAAATATCAATATCTTCTGATCACGCTGGATATAAACTAAAAGAATACTTAAAAGGGCATCTTTTAAAAAAAAAAATCAAAGTTAAAGACTTTGGTCCAAAATCACAAAACTCTGTTGATTACCCTGACTTTGCTAAAAAGGTAGCTAGAGATGTTTCGTCAAAAAAAAGCAATATTGGTATATTAGTTTGTGGTTCTGGGACCGGAATGGCTATGTCAGCCAATAAATTCAAAAAAATAAGAGCTGCTGTTTGCTATAATAGAGTATCTACACGTTTGTCTAGACAACATAATAATGCTAATATCATTGCACTTGGTGCTAGATTGACTAAGAAAAATATTGCAGTAAGATTGGTTAATGTTTTTCTAAGTACTAAGTTTGAAGGTGGAAGACACCTTCGAAGAGTAAATAAAGTTTAAGTTATTAGTTGAAAAAAATATGTCAAAAATTAAAACTGAAATCAACGGAAGTTATCAAGATTATTTTGATAAAGATTTATCTTTAAGAGATCCAGATCTATATAATTCAATTAAACTTGAACTTCAAAGACAACAAGAACATATAGAATTAATTGCATCAGAAAATATAGTTTCAAAAGCAGTTCTTGATGCTCAGGGTTCAATCTTAACAAATAAATATGCCGAAGGTTATCCAGGAAAAAGATATTATGGAGGATGTGAGTTTGTTGATAAAGCAGAAGAATTAGCATTAGAAAGAGTTAAGAAATTATTCAGTTGCAAATTTGCAAATGTGCAACCTCATTCTGGTGCACAAGCTAATGGAGCGGTATATCTTGCTTTATTAAATCCTGGAGACACAATACTTGGTATGAGTTTAAATTCAGGCGGACATCTAACACATGGAGCAAAAGTTGCACAATCTGGAAAATGGTTTAGCGCCTTTCATTATGAAGTTGATAAAGAAACTGGTCTTATTGATTATGAACAAATAAAAAAAATTGCTTCTGAAAAAAAACCAAAAATTATCATAGCAGGTGGAAGTGCTTATTCTAGAATTATAGATTTTAAAAAATTTAGAGAAATTGCAAATTCTGTTAATGCATACTTGATGGTTGATATGGCTCACTTTTCAGGTTTAGTTGCTGGCAAAGGATATCCAAACCCCATTGAATATGCCGACGTAGTTACGTCAACAACTCACAAGGTTCTAAGAGGAGGTCGTGGTGGAATTATTTTAACAAATAGAGAAGATTTATATAAGAAATTTAACTCTGCTGTATTTCCAGGTTATCAAGGGGGGCCGTTAATGCATGTTATTGCAGCAAAAGCTGCGGCATTTCATGAAGCACTTCAACCTAGTTTTAGAACTTATATAAAATCTGTCCTTTCAAATGCCAAAATATTATCTGAAACACTTAAAAATAATGGATTTAAAATTTTTTCTGGAGGTACCGATACACATTTAATGCTTGTTGATTTGAGACCTTTTAACGTTACAGGAAAAGCAGCAGAAGTAAGTTTATGTAAAGCAAATATTACGTGTAATAAAAATGGTATTCCATTTGACACACAAAAAATGACAATTACTTCTGGAATTAGACTGGGATCGCAAGCAGCTACCACTAGAGGTTTCGGATTAAATGAGTTTAAAAAAGTAGGTGAGCTAATAACAGAAGTAATCAAAGGGTTATCTAAAAACCCAGAAGATAACACCAAAACAGAATCAAAGGTTAGAAAAGAAGTAATTGAGCTTTGTTCAAAATTTCCAATATATAACCACTTATTTAAAAATTAATTTATGCTTTGTCCATTTTGTAGAGAAAAAGACACTTCTGTTGTTGACTCTAGACCAACTGAAGATGGAACAGCTATAAGGAGAAGAAGATTTTGTAATTGCAATGGAGGAATGAGATTTACAACATTTGAGAGGGTTCAATTTAGAGAACTATCTGTAATTAAAAAAAATGGAAGAAGAGCACCTTTTGATAGAGAAAAATTAGCAAAGTCAATCTTCACTGCATTAAAAAAAAGACCTATTGACCCTAGTACAATTGAAAAGGTGGTATCAAGAATTTCAAGAGATCTTGAGGAAATGGGTCAATCTGAAATTCAATCCAGTGTTATTGGAAAAAAAGTTATGGAAACACTCAAAGAACTAGATAAAATTGCTTATGTACGATTTGCTTCAGTATATACAAATTTTAAAGAAGTAGGTGAATTTGGTGAATATATTGAGGAACTAGATGGAGAGTCCAAAAAATAATTCTACTATAAAACATTCTCATTATTTGTATCTTGCTTTTGAGCAGGCCAAGATAAACTTGGGATCAACAAAAACAAATCCTTCAGTTGGATGCGTAATAGTTAAAGATAACGCAATAATATCCTCTGGTTTTACCTCAATAAATGGAAGACCTCATGCAGAATTTAATGCACTAAGTAAAAAAGTAAATTTTAAAAATGCTAGCATGTATGTAACTCTAGAACCTTGTTCACACTATGGAATTACACCTCCGTGCACAAAAATAATAATTAAGAAAAAAATTAAAAAAGTTTTCTATTCAATTAGGGACTCAGATCTTAGATCAAAAAATAAATCAAAAGTGATATTGAATAAAAAAAAAATTTATGTAAAAGGATCTTTACTAAAGAAATATGGTCAAGAATTTTATAAAAGTTATTTTATACAACACAATTCTAATTTACCTTTTATTGATGCTAAAATAGCAATATCAAAAGATTATTTTACAAAAAATAAAAAAAAAAATGGATAACTAACTATTATTCTAGAAAAAGATCACACTTACTAAGATCAAGATATAATTGTATTATTTCGACATCTAAATCTATCAATGAAGATAACTCAATACTTGATTGTAGAATTAATGGTTTGGAGAACAAAAGCCCTGATCTTGCTATTATTGATAGGGACCTTAGAATAAAGAAAAATCTTAATCTTTTTAATAAAAAAAATAAAAGAAAGATTTTTTTATTTACAAGTTCAAAAAATAAGAAAAAAATTTTATTTTTTAAAAAAAAAGGTATAAAAATAATTTTAATTAATTCTTTGAAAAATAAAAACGATTTTAATTCCTTATTTTTAATTTTAAAAAAAAAGGGCTATTCTAGAATTTTAATTGAAACTGGTCTTACTATGTTGAATTTTTTAATAAGGAATAAATTTTTGACAAACATTTATATATTTAGATCAAACAAAATGCTAAGAAGTCAGGGTTTTAATTATGCAAGTTCAAATATGATCAAAAAAATTAATTTAAATAAACCTATTAATGTTAATCTCCTTGGTGATAAACTTTATATAAAGAGGTTAAAATAATGTTTAATGGAATTGTTTATAATCAAGGTAGAGTAATAAATATAAAAAAAAGCCCAAGATATGTTAGCGGAAGTTTAGTAATTGAAGTTTCTTCAAGTATCACTTTTAAAAAAACCGATATAGGAGAATCCGTTTGTTGCGATGGCGTTTGTTTAACTTTAATAAGAATTAAAAAAAAATCTTTCTTATTTTATCTTTCAAAGGAAACTTTAAATAGATCTAATTTTAAAAATATTAAAGTAGGAAAAAAAATAAATATTGAAAAATCACTCTATCACGGAAAAAAAATTTCAGGGCACTATATACAAGGTCATGTTGATACAACTGCCAGAGTTAAAACTATTAAAATTATTGATAAATCTTGGAATGTTAACTTTTTATTAAATGCTAATTATAAGAAATTCATAGTAGAGAAAGGATCTATCTCAATAAATGGTGTTTCTTTAACAGTTTCGAAAGTTAAAAAAAACAGTTTTCAGATAACAATTATTCCACATACGTTAAAACTCACTAATTTAATTAATTTAAAAATAGGTGATAAAGTGAATATAGAGTTTGACATGGTAGGTAAATACTTAAACAACATTTATAATTAAAATGTTAAATACTTTAAAAAATTTTAAGTGGTTTTTTTCAGTTTCAATTTTATCTATTGTTTTAGGTATTTTTACTTTCATGACTTTTATAAGTCAGAATTTTATTTTTTTTAATAGGGAAAATCTCCAATATCTTTTAATTATTGATATTTTTATTTTAATTTTATTTGTTTTTCTTCTAGTAAAGGAAACATCCAAACTATTCTTGCAATATAAATCAAAAAAAACAGGCTCAAAAACAAGCCTCAACTATGTTTTGCAATTTTCATTGTTTGCATTTATTCCATCGGTAGTTGTTGCAATTTTTTCACTAATATTATTTAACGTTGGTTTACAGAAATACTTTGATAAAAAAATAACATCTGCAGTTAATAATTCTTATGAAGTGGCTAAAAATTATATAGATGAAACAAAAAAAACTATAGAGTCAGATGTTTTTTTGGTCTCTATTGATATAAATAGATTTTCAGAAATTTTGTATTCAGACCCAAAAAGAGTCCAAAGAAGTATTAGAACTCAAAAAATTTTAAGAAGGTTAGATGAGATCTATTTAATTGATAGCTCAGGAACAATTCTTTTGGGAGATACTAATAATTTAGAGGAAAATTTTAAATTACCGACAGATGAAGAATTCGAAATAGCTTTAAATGGAAAACCTGTATCTATAAAAGGTTACGAAGAAAACAAAACATCAGTAATGTTAAAACTAGATAATTTTATAGACACCTATTTATATATTTCAAGAAATGTTCAGCCTAAACTGCTTCAGTATCTTGACGATACAGAGCAAGCAGTAAATTTTTACTATACAGTTGAAAATAGCAGAACGGGTATCAAAATAACATTTGCTATTATTTATATTATTGTAGTCTCAATGTTATTATTCCTAACTGTAGTTGTAGCGATATCTTTAGCCGGAAGATTAACTAGACCAATAATAAATTTAATTTCAGCATCAAAGGACATTAGCTCAGGTAAATTGAATAGCAAAGTTCCAGAAATAGACTCTGACGAAGAAATTAAGACTTTAAATAAAAATTTTAATAATATGATTGATAGATTAAAAAAACAACAAGATAAACTTTTAGTTTCAGAGAGATATTCTGCGTGGGAGTCAGTTGCAAGAAAACTTGCTCATGAAATAAAAAATCCACTCACACCAATTCAACTATCTATTGATAGATTAAAAGAAAAATATACTGATAAATTGAAAGATGAAAAGTCAGAATTTTCAAAGTATCTCGAAACTATTAATAGACAAATTGTTGATATTAAAAAGTTAGTTAATGAATTCTCTGATTTCGCAAGAATGCCTAGGCCAATTTTTAAAAAAATATTTATTGACGATGTAATTAACAGGGTAATTTCATTTTATAATATGTCTGAAAAAAATTTAGATTTAAGTTTAAAAAATAATCTCAAGACAAATTTCTCTATAAATGGTGACTCTGAACAACTATATAGAGCCTTTTTAAATTTAATTAAAAATTCACTTGAGGCAATTGAAGAAAAAAAACAAAAAATGAGCAATTTACAGGGAAAAATTACTCTAGAAATAAATAGAAATAATGAATATATAGTGATCAAAATGCTTGATAATGGCATTGGGTTTAATGATATTAATAATATTACCAAACCATATTTTACAACTAAAAAAAAAGGAACCGGTTTGGGATTACCTATAGTTTCGAAAATTATAAATGAACACAACGGTGATATTAATTTCATTAAAAAATCAGAAGGGGCAGAGATTTTAATATCTCTTCCAATAATTTCATGAAACCAGAAGTATTAGTTATAGATGATAATTTTGATATAAGAAATTTAATCTCTGAGATTCTTAAAGACAAAAATTATAACGTAAGAGAAGCTGCTAACTTCAATCAGGCTTTGATTGAGATAAGTAAAAAACTTCCTGACATTGCTGTTATAGATGTAAAGTTAGACAAAGGTGATAAAGATGGAATTGATTTGTTAAAAAAAATTAAAGAACTTTCAGATTTTGTTCCTGTCATAATGATATCAGGTCATGCAAATGTTGAAATGGCCGTAGAATCTTTGAAATTAGGTGCTTATGAATTTATAACCAAACCTTTTGCTCCCGAACAATTATTAAATTTTATCAATAGAGGATTAGAAAATATTAAATTAAAGAAAGAAAACTCTAATCTTGAGAATAGATCTTTTCATTCTTTTGATTTCATCGGAAATAATAATCAAATTTTAAAAATAAAAAAACTAATTACAAAGCTATCGTCAACAGATAGTAGAATATTAATTTATGGACCAACTGGCTCAGGAAAAGAATTGTTGGCAAGAAAAATTCATAAAAATTCACAAAGAAGGAAAGAACCATTTGTAATTTTAAATGGGGCATTACTGCAACCTGATAATTACGAAATAGAACTTTTTGGTTCAGAAAGTTCAGATGGAACAAGTAAATATGGTTTTTTAGAAAAGGCAAAAGGCGGCACCCTTCTTATTGATGAAGTTTCTGAAATTCCGTTGGATACACAAGCAAAGATTCTTAGAGTTTTAATAGATCAAAAATTTAAAAGAGTTAATGGTAATGATGATATTCACGTTAACGTTAGAATTATTTCATCTACATCGAAAGATCTTAAAAATGAGGTATTATTGGGTAATTTCAGAGAGGATCTTTATCACAGACTAAACGTTGTTCCAATTGAAATACCAAGTTTAAGTTCCAGAACTGATGATATACCGCTATTGATAAATTATTTTGAAAAAAAAGTTTCTGAAATTAATGGAATCCCTCAAATTGAAATAAACGTTAATGATTATTTATTATATACTTATCAATGGCCTGGCAATGTTAGAGAGCTAAGAAATTTAGTTGAAAGAATATCTATACTTTCCCAAAACGAGAATAAATCAAATATAGGAAGATTATTGCATGAAATCTTAAGTAAAAATACTTCTGAGAGTTTTGATGGAACAAATATTTCAATGAATTATCCGCTAAAACAAGCAAGAGAAAATTTCGAAAAAAATTATCTACTTACACAATTAAAGAAAAACAAAGGAAATATTTCAAAGACAGCAGAGTTTATAGGTATGGAAAGATCTGCTCTTCATCGAAAACTTAAGTCTTTAGGTATAAAAGGTATTAACTAAACATGAATATTATAATTTGTGGCGCCGGAATGGTAGGCTTTTCAATTAGTAAACAGCTTCAGGCACAAGGTCATTCTGTAACGGTAATAGACCAATCATCTGAAGATATTAAGAAAATAAATGATACCCAAGATGTTAAAGGTATTGTTGGAAGGGCAACTTTGCCATCTGTTTTAGAAAACGCGGGAGCAAAAGACGCAGATATGATAATTGCAGTTACTAGAAACGATGAAATTAATATGATTGTTTGCCAAATAGCAAGTTCACTTTTTAATATATCAAAAAAGATTGCAAGAATCAGGTCTCAAGAATTTTTAGAGGGAAAATGGAGCAAACTTTACAGCAAATCAAACATACCAATCGATGTTATTATTTCGCCAGAGCGAGAGGTAGCAAAATCTTTATTTAGAAAATTAGAGGCGCCTGGAGCACTAGATAATGTTCCATTTGTTAAGGATAAAGTTAAATTGTTAGAAATTTTAATAGAAAAAAAATGCCCAATAGCAAATATTCCACTAAAAGACTTAACAAAAAAATTCCCTGAATTTAAAGCATATGTATTTGGTGCTGAAAGAAAAGAAAACTTTGTTTTTTTTAAAAAAAATGATCAAATGAAAGTTGGTGATAAAGTTTATGTAGTTGTAAGTACCGCACAAATAAATAAGCTTTTAACAGTTTTTGGACATGATGAAAAACTCGCAAAGAAAATTTTAATTATTGGTGGTGGTAATATCGGCTTACACTTAGCTAAACTGTTAGAAAATGTTGATGGTTTGAGAACGAAAATTATTGAAAAAGACAAGACACGAGCTGAGCAAATTGCAGGTGAACTTTCTTCTTCTATCGTAATATGCGGAGATCCATTAGATGAAAAAATTTTAAAAGAAGCAAATATTGAAGAAATTGAAACAGTTTTTGCTTTAACCGAAGATGACGAAGATAATATTATGTCATGTGTTTTAGCAGAAAAATATACGCCCTCAAAAAGAACTATCGCTATTATAAACAAACAAAATTATAGTTTATTACAAGAGTCATTAAAAATAGATGATTTAGTTGATCCAAGAATGGCAACTGTTTCTACAATAATGAAACACGTCCATATGGGTACAATAGATACAGTCTTTTCATTATTAGATGGTAAGTATGAATTTTTAGAGGCTAAAATTTTAGAATCCTCCGATCTTTTAAATAAATCAATAAAAGACTCCAATCTTCCAGAAGAAGTAAGAATTGGCGCTATTGTGAGAAAGGATCAAGTAATGATGCCGAAATCATCTTTTGTTTTTGAAAAAAACGATATTGTAATCGTTTTATCTAAAATAGAGCAGTTAAAAGAAGTTGAAAATATTTTTAGAATAACTTCATAGTTCATGAAAATAAAACCCTGCTTGTATTATTTAGGCCTAAGTTGCTTTCCAATAAGTTTAATGGCTCTGATTAATATTTTTTACTCTTTTTATTTTGATTACTTAGTTAATATTTATTCATACCTAACGGTATTGGTGTTATCGCTAATAGTTGGATTAATTTTCTTTAGAATAGGAAAGACATATAAAGATTCGATCACGATCTATGAACAATTGCTCTTAATTTTTTTAGTTTATTTTTTTATTTCTCTATTTATCTCAATTCCATATTATATAAGTAATTATCAAATTTCGTTTGTAAATTCATATTTCGAGTCAATTTCTGGTTTAACCGGAACCGGTTTTACTATATTCGAGTATATTAAAAGTTTAGATCAACCCTTGCTTTTATGGAGGTCGTCTTCTCAATGGATAGGTGGATTATATTTTTTAATTTTTTTAGTTTTAATTTTTTCCAATAAGCAAATAAATTATAAACTTACAGACCTTTTATTTAATCTGGAAAAAAAAACAAATTTAAACCCAAATCTTTTACCGGTTGCTAACAGAATTTTTGTTATTTATTTGTTTTTATCATTTATAATTTTCTTTCTATTTTTTATATCTGGTGTCCGTCTTTTTGACAGTTTAAATTTAACAATGACTATTGTCTCATCTGGAGGATTTCTTCCAACTGATTCTCTAAACCAAATAATTACTAATAATTTTCAATCTATTATTTTATGCTTATCATTTATGTTAACAATTTTAAATTTTTATTTATTTTACAATTTAATTTTAAATAGAAATTCTCTTAAGGAACATAAAGAGGATTTTTATTTAATTATTTTAATAATTATTTTTTCAATGTTTTTCTTCCTAATTGATAGAACATCATTAATTTCAGTATTTATAAATGTACTTAGTAGTATCTCTACATCAGGAATAAGCACAGTAACAGTTAAAGAAAATTTTACTCTATATTTTATAATTTTGACAATAGTTGGAGGTTCAGTTTTTTCTACAACGTCTGGTATCAAATTCTTAAGAATTTATATTTTAATAAAAGGATTTGTTATAGAAATTTATAAATTAGTAAAACCCAATGTAGTTTTAAATACCAAAATAATGTTAACAGATAAAAGGGTTAATACTATTAATATAAAAATGTCTTTTTTGATATTTATATTGTTTTTTTTAAGCCTATTTATTTTAAGTAGTATCTTACTTATAGATTTTTTTAATTTTGAAAGTTCGTTTAAATTATCGATATTAACACTTACTAATACTGCAGCTTCAAATATTTATGGACTTGAGGAAATAAGTTTTGCTAACTTGTTCACATTTACAAAAATATCACTTATTATATTTATGGTAATAGCCAAAGTTGAATTATTGGCAATTTTTATATTAATTCAAAAGGTTTTTTTTAAGGATTAAGTTATGGCAAAAATAGTTATTATTGGCGCTGGAGCTATGGGTACAGCTTTTGCATATCCTTGTATTGATAATAATCATGATGTTAGTGTTGTGGGAACACATTTGGAGAATAAATCTATTGAACAATTAAAAAATAATAGTTTCCATTCAAGTCTTAATGTTGAGGTTTCAAATTTAATAAAATTCTTTAAACATGAATCTATTACAGACCTTTTTAAAATAATGCCAGATCTAGTTGTTATTGGTGTTAGCTCAAAAGGTATTGAATGGGTTTCGGAGGAATTAAAAAAAATTTCAAAGAATGGAAAATTACCAAAATTATTAATGTTAACAAAGGGATTAAGTATTTTTGAAAATAATTACGAATTATTAGTTAAGAAACTTGAGAGATTGATTTCCAATAAAAATATAAAAAAAAATAATTTATCAGTACTTGGAGGACCTTGTTTAGCATCTGGTCTAGTGAAAAGGGTACATACTAGTGTCATTATTGCAAATAAAGATATGGATAGAGCTAAATTTCTTAGCAAAATGCTTTCAACAGATTATTATCACGTTTCAGCATCATCAGATTTAAATGGAGTCGAAGTGTGTGCAGCTGTCAAAAATATCTTTTCTATGATTATAGGTGCAGCACCAGGTTTAAATAAATTAAAATCGCAAGGTAATTTTTATTTAAACACATCAGCTGCGTTACTTAAACAATCTATTTATGAAATGGAAATTTTTGTAGAATTTTTAAAAGGAAAAAAAGATACTGTTAAAGGATTAGCGGGACTCGGAGATTTATTTGTTAGTGCTTCAGGAGGTAGAAATAGTAAAATGGGCTCATATATTGGTGATGGCATAAACTTTTCTACAGCAAAAAAAACCAAAATGCCCAATGTAACAGTAGAAGGAGCTGAATTAATTTTAGAAATAGGAGAAAAAATTAAAGAAGATTTTGATGACAAAAAACTTCCCTTAATGATTGCTATGATAAATGCTATTCTTGAAGATAAAAAATTAGATATCAAATGGAAAAATTTCAAACTAGATTAATTTTATTAATATCAGTTCTAATACTTTTTTCATGTGCCAAACCTGAAGTAGTACAGGTAATAAAACCTGGGGATGAACAAATGAACTGTAAAGAGCTTGAAAAAGAGGTTGCTGAAGTACAAAAATTTAAAAGAGATGCACAGTGGGAAAAAGACAAAGAAGGTGCAAATTTTGCAAGAGCTGTTTTATTTTGGCCAGCAATGGCTACTACTTTTGCTAATGCAGAAAAAGCAATTAAAGCTGCTGAAGATAGATCCTTTCATCTAATTAAAATAATGGACAAAAAAAAATGTAAAGGTGTTGATATAGTAAAAGCAGAGATTAATAAATTTGCAACTAATAGTGTTGTTGAACAACTAAAGGCAGTAAAAAAAATGTATAAATCCGGCGACTTATCGAAAGAGGAATATATTAAAGCAAAAAAGAAAATACTTGATTAATTTATGAAAAAAAATTTTATTATATCAATTGATCAAGGAACAACATCAAGCAGAACGATTTTATTCAACTTAAAAGGTAAATTAATTTATTCTTCTCAAAAAGAATTTACACAATATTTCCCTAAGAATGGATGGGTCGAACATGATCCCGAAGAAATATGGAGTACTACTAAAAAAACTTTAAAGGACGCTATAAATAAAGCAAAAAGTCTAAAGAGTAATATCTTGGCAATTGGTATTACAAATCAAAGAGAAACAACTGTTTTATGGGATAAAAAAACAGGCAAACCAGTCTATAAAGCAATTGTTTGGCAAGATAGAAGGCAGGAGGAATTTTGTAAAAAATTAAGAAAACAAAATAAAGAAACTTTTATTTTTAATCGTACAGGACTTTTGATTGATTCTTATTTTTCTGGGACTAAAATCAAATGGATATTAGACAATGTTCCTAAAGCAAAGAGTTTAATGAAAAAAAAACAACTTCTTTTTGGTACTATTGATAGCTTTTTAATTTGGAGACTAACCAAAGGAAATGTGCACGCTACTGACGCAACAAACGCTAGTAGGACAATGATTTATAATATTTCATCAAACAAATGGGACGACGATATTTTAAAAATTTTAAAGATAAAAAAACATATCCTTCCCGAAGTAAAAGATTGCTCTGATAATTATGGATGTACACATCCAACAATAACTGGCAAATCTATCCCAATTAGGGGCGTAGTTGGAGATCAACAATCAGCTACTATAGGTCAATGTTGTTTTGAGTCTGGATCATTAAAAAGCACTTATGGCACAGGAGCATTTGTTTTATTAAATACTGGATCAAGAAAAATTTATTCAAAAAATAGATTACTTACAACTATTGCATATAAAATTAACGGTAAGACAACTTATGCTTTAGAGGGATCCATTTTTATAGCTGGCGCTGGTGTTCAATGGGTAAGAGATAAAATGAAATTTATTAAAAATGCTTCAGACTCAGAAAAGATTGTAAGATCATTAAAGGATAATTCTGGAATTTATTTAGTACCTGCATTCACTGGAATTGGAGCACCATATTGGAATGCAAATTCAAGAGGAGTCGTTAGTGGCATAACAAGAGATACGGGCCCTAAAGAAATAATAAGAGCTACTCTTGAGTCAGTCGTGTACCAGACTTATGATTTATTTGAAGCAATGAAGCATGATGGTTTGAGACCAAAAGTCATAAAAGTGGATGGAGGCATGGTCATGAATAATTGGTTTGCACAATATTTAGCAGACATTATTAATATAAAAATTTTAAGGCCTAAAGTTCATGAAACAACAGCTTTAGGTGCAGCATTTATGGCAGGTCTTAGTATTGGTGTGTATAAATCATTAAATGATATATCAAAAAAATGGGCTTTAGATAAAAAATTCTCACCAAAAATAAAAAACAAATTCAGAAAAAGAATGCTTCAAGGATGGAACAAAGCCATTAAAAGAGCATTAATTACTTAATTAATTATGAAATTAAAAGTTTTTTTTAATTATCTAATCCTATTTTTTTCAATTCAATTATTCATGTTTACAGAATGGTTACATAGATATTTTGGTAAGGTTGACTTCGAACAAATATTAGTTTTTTTAAATTTTGGAACTAGAGGTTTATTGAATACAGAAGATTACGTAATAGAAAAATTCATACAACTATGTATCTATTTTCCAATTTTAATTTTAATAATTATTTATATCTGTATTTTTTTATTTAAAAAAATTAAAACCGAAAGAAAAATTTTAAAGCTGTTAATTAATAATAATTTTAAAACCATTTTAGTCATATTTTTTTTTTCATTTATTTATTTTTTCCAAGTGTTAGATATAAGTAAACAATTTTTAAATAGTGAAAAATCAGATTTTATAAAAAAAAACTATACACATCCAAAGTTAAAAAAAATAAAAAAAAGTAATAAGAAAGATTTATTACTAATATATTTAGAATCATTTAGCGAAGAATTTTCAAAAAATACTAAATTATCTAATCAAACTCTTAATTATATTAATTTTAAAAATTTTAATAACTTTAAAGTTAAAAATTTTTATCAAACTACCTATAACAATTATACCATCGGTGCTATAGTTTCTTCTCAATGTGGCATCCCGCAAAAACCAATTGGTATGCTAGATACAAGATTTGATAACCGAAAAACAAAAAATGTTCGTGATATCTTTGGACTTAAGAACTTTTTACCAAATGCTATTTGTTTAGGTGATGTTCTTAAATACAACAATTATAAAAATGTTTTTATTAATTCAATAAATCCCAATTTTCAAGCAATGAATATATTTTTTAATGATCATGGATATGAAGAAATTATTGGAAAAAATTATTTTGTGAAAAAAGGCTATCAAAACTTTAATTCTTGGGGTGAGGGAGCAAATGATAGAATTTTATTTTTAGAGGCAGAAAAATTAATTAATAAATTTAAAAAAAACAATGAAAGCTTTAATATAAATATATTAACAACAGATACACATTATCCAGGGTATAGAGATAGCGACTGTGAAATAGCTCAAAATCAAAAGCTTTCTGATTTAAACTTTTCTATAAGCTGTACTTCAAAACATCTCTTTAATTTTATATCAAAAATAAAAAAAAAATATGGTGAAAGTATTATCATATTGATAATAGGTGATCATTTAAACCCAATACCCCAAATTAAAAAAGAGAATTATGATAAAGAACCTATTTATAACAGAATAGTTAATTCTAATATAAAAATTTACAGAGATGAAATGAACCACTATGATGTTTTTCCTACTTTGTTAGATTTAATAGAATTTCCTTTTGAAAATAAAGTTGGATTAGGCTTTAGTGTTCTTAGAAAATATCCTGGTTTAGATTATAAAAAATATAAAATGGATTTAAAAAACAATATTGAAAAACGTTCGGAGTTTTATTATGAATTTTGGAAGTAACAAATCAATATATATATTAATAATTTTTAGTATCGTATTGGTTATTTTTTCATACAAGCCTCAGCCAAGGTATAATTTAAAATTATTGGATTTATTAAAGATAACTGATCATAAATTTATAGCTCATGCGGGAGGGGGTATAGATAATTTAAAATATACAAACTCTGTTGAAGCAATTAATCGGAGCATTAACAATGGATTTAAACTGATTGAAATCGACCTACACGAAACTGCCGATAATATTTTTGCGGGAATTCATGACTGGGAGAATTTTAATGAGATTACAACTCAAAAAAAAACTAATAAAAAATTTAGTACTGCTGAGATTAATAAATTAAAAATTTACGATAAATATACACCTATCACAACTGCTAAAATAAATGAAATATTTTTAAAAAATGAAAATTTATTCTTAGTCACAGATAAAACTCAAAATTTCACAAAAATACAGACAGATTTTGTTTTTGGGAAAGAACGAATTCTTGTTGAGATATTTGGAAAATCAAATTTTAAAAAAGCTATTAAACAAAAAGTTATGAACCCTATTTATAATTATAACAATGATGACTATAAATTTGTTATTAATAATAATATAAAAATTATTTCTGCTAGTATTATAAACATTTTAAACAACCCAAAAGAATTTAAAAAAATGCTTAAAAACGATATATTTATTTTTGCTTATTCCTCAAATGAAGAAAAAGTAATTAAAAATAATATTGGCATTCTCTTTACACATGTATACACAGATTTTTGGGATATACAAAAGATGAAATGTTATACTAGCAAAATATTTTGCAAAACATATTAGATAAATTAATACTGTGTTTTCTTTGATAAAAACTTAAAAATAAGAAATAAAAATAATTGAAATAAAATTTTAAATCTCATTTTGCTAAACCCTTTTTCTCTACTTTTAAATTTAATATAAATTTCTTTAAATTTTATTTTATTTGGGGATGAAAGTATAATATCTAAAAGAATCTTGTACCCTTTTAAAAAAAGATTTTTTTTAGACTTTAAAAAAACATCTTTCCTAATAACAAAAAAGCCAGACATTGGATCAATTAACTTTTTACCAAAAATAAGATTAGTTATAAGATTTAAAAATTTGGACATATAGAACCTTAGTGGATTTAAATTTGTATTGGTAAAACTATCTAATTTTCTTGATCCAATAACTATTTCGTATTTATTCTTTTCAAATATTTTCATTAGTTTTAATAAATCACTTGGTCTATGTTGTAGATCTCCATCCATAACAGCAATATTATTGTATTTGGCCTTACTAAAACCGTAAACGACTGACATCGATAAATCACGTGGTTTTTTAATTCTTGTATAAAATTTAGTTTTATTTGTTTTAATCTTTTTATAAATCTCAGCTGAACCATCTCGCGAATCATCATCCACAAAAATAATTTCATATTTTCTTTTATAAGAATTAAGTTTTTGACTTAAAATTTTTGTCAATTTTGGTAAATTTTTTTTTTCTTTGTAAATTGGGATAATAATAGAATATTTCATATTAATTGTTTTTAAGGATACTAAGATGTATCATACACAATTAAAAATGGATAATATTTTAAAAAAAGAAAATTACGTTTATTTTTTACTAACAATCTTTATAATCATAGGATTATTTACTTTTACTGATTACGGTATTGGCATTGAAGAGCATTTTCAAAGAAAATCAGGATTTTATTGGCTTAATTTTTTATTGCAAGCTACTGATTTTGAGAATTTAAAAGGTATAACACAAAATAAAATAAATGAGATAAATGTCTTTACACCTAATTTATTTCCAATCGAAAAACTTCCTTTTTATGGAATTCTTTTTGATTTACCACTTGCTTTTATTGAAGTTTTTTTCAATATCAAAGAACCTATAAATTATTTTTATTTAAGACATTTGGCTGTTTTTTTTACCTTTACTATTGCTGCCTTTTGTTTCTATAAATTAATTTTAAATAGATTTAAAAATTACTATGTAGCATTAATCGGTTTGCTTATTTATTGCTTGTCACCAAGAATTTATGGAAATATTTTCTTTGATGGTAAGGACTTATTTTTTTTATCAATATTTACAATTAATATTTTTTTTTATTTTAGATATGTTGATAAGCCTTCAGCCGCTAGGTTATTTTTATTTTCACTATTTTGTGCTCTTTCTACTACCACAAGAATTATTGGTCTTTTTATACCATTATCTTTTTTTTTAATCACTTTACTTGACTCTTTTACAAAAAGTAAATTATTAAAAAATTCCAAACTTCTATTAATTTTCCTTTTTATTTATATTATAGTTTTATTTCTTCACTGGCCGTATTTATGGACATTTGATTTTTCAAATTGGAAAAATTTTTTTAAACCCTTCTTCTTTGCAATGAATCCAATAGTTTATTTTAATAACGAATATTATTATTCAAAATATCTTCCAATTTATTATTTGCCATTATGGATTTTTATGACTACGCCAGCAATTTATATTCTACTATTTTTTAACGGATTTTATTTATGTGTTAAAAGATCTTTCAATAGATTAACTGATATTTCTGACCAGGTAAAATTATATATATCTGATTTTTGGAGAGGGATTGAAGAAAAAAAGGATATGTTTATTTTGATAAATTTCATGATAATTATATTATTTTATTTTTTAATAAATCCTTCTTTGCTTAGTGGCTGGAGACATTTCTATTTTGTGAATTTTTTTATTTCTTATTATTCATGTTTTTCTGTTTATATTATTTTCAAAAAAATCTTGAAGCTCAAAACAATTAAAATTTTTGCACTGATAATACTTAGCCTTTTCTTTTTGGAAATTACTCACAAAATATATTTATATCATCCATATCAAAGTTCATATTTTAATAATTTGGTGAGTGATAATATGAAAAAAGGTTTTGAAATAGATACGCAGGCCCTATCAAGAAATGAAGCGATCAATGAAATTCTTAACGACAGTAAGGATAAAAAACAAATAACGATTGCCACAGCTTCCTGGACTCCTCTTGAAGATGCCAGATCGTTAATTCCATCTAATTTATGGGATAAACTTGTTTTTTCAGGAACTTCAAATAAAGAAAATGCAGATTATATTTATACAAATTATTATTATGAGATTAATAACAGAAAAAATAAAAAATATAATATACCCGAAAATTTTTATTTATATAAAAGCCTAATTGTTGATGGTACAAGAATATATTCAATCTATAAAAAGAAAGATTAAAAAATTCAATGTTTAAAAAAACAAGAATTTATACAAATTTTAACTTAAAAAATCTAATACAACTTTTACAGACATTTTTTTTTAAAAAAAAAGATTTTGAAGAAAATATTAAAAAATATTTAAGTACAAATAACATAAGCTTAACATCACAGGGTAGGGTAGCTTTATTTGATATAGTTAAAATAATTATATCCAATACTGGAAAAAGAAATTTTTATATTTCACCTTTTACAATACCTGAGGTTATTTTTGCAATTAAATATGCAGGAGGCAATGTTAAATATATTGATATAGATATTGAAACAGGTCTTATAAATGAGGAAACTTTATTATCTGAAATTGATGATAATTCAGCAGCCGTAATTATTACTCATCTTTATTCAAATAAAAATAGTATAAACAATTTTTTTAAAAAAATTGGTGGTAGAATTTTAATTATTGAAGATGCTGCAATAAACTTTGGTGCAAGCATAGATAAAAAATTTTTAGGCACATTAGGTGATTTCGGTTTTTTTAGTTTTAACCTAGTAAAAAATCTTAACACATTAAATGGTGGCGCAATATATATTAAAGATTCAAATATTTTTAATAATTACATTTCAAAAAGAAAAGTAAAAAATTTTCCATTTAAAGAGACAATAAAATTATTAATTACTGTTTTAGTTATTAAAGTTTTTTTTAATAATATCTCTTATCAATTTTTTCACTATTTTTTAAAACATATATACAAAAATAAAATTAATTTTTTTTTAAAAAAGATATACCCAATACTTTATCACGAGTATAAATCTCATATTCCTAAAAATTATTTTTATGATTTTAACTGGTTAATGAACGAGGTAGGTAAAGATAATTTAAGAAAAGTAGATGAAGAGTTTAAAAACAGATTGGATAAAGCTAAATTATATGAAAAGTATATAAATAATAGTTCCTCAAAAAAAATTATTTTTGACTCAAAAGAAAATGTATTTTTAGAATATCCAATAATATTAAAAAAAATAAATAACCTCGATTTACACAATAAGTTAATGGAAAAAGGTTATGATATAAGAAAGATATGGTACATAAACAATGTTAAAAATGAAAAAAGTTATGATCATGCTAAATTCAAAGATACATTTGATTTAGAAAAAAAAATTTTTTGTTTACCATTACATAAAAACATTGATGAAAATGATATAAAAAATATATCTAAAATAATAAATGAAGCTTAATACCGATGATTAAATTTAATGAAAAAAACAAAAATCTTAAAAAGATTTTTGATGTTATTTGCGACAAATTACCAGAAAGTATTTTTAAGACTCTTGGTTTCAATTTTTTTAGGAATTTGGTATTAAAAAAAATTATATATGTTTACAGTATAAATGTAGATAATAAATTGGCGTCTGTTATCACAGTCATTAATTATAAAAATTATGATTTAATAAACGGTTTTGTCATTAAATATTTGCTTATTAAACCGCATAAAATCCTTTTAAACTTTTTTAAGTTATTTAAATCGCTATCCAAGACTTCGAAATTATATATTAGGCCTAACTATTTACATTTGCTTCACTTGATAATTTTTAAAGATAAATTTAACAAGTATACTATCTCTAAAAAAGACAAAATTATTAATAGTTTTTATAAAAAAATTTTAAGAAAACATAATGCAAATACTCTTTTCCTATGTTTCGACAAATCAAATATTGGGGCTTTAAAGTATTATTCAAGAAATAGCTTTAAACCCTTTCATGATATCGGAAGTATAATTTACTACAAAAAAAAATATAAAATATAAATGAAATATATTGAAAATCTTGTATTAGGGTCTGGAATCAGTTCATTTTTATATTTTAGAACCGCAGACAAAAAGCCAAAAGTATTTACTTCAAAGGGGAATAAAATTTTAAAAAGTAAAAATTTTTATGAAAATGATACACTTGGTGGCAATACAAATATATGGGGCGGTTATATCAATTTAAGAAGGCATAAGTTATTTTTAAAAAATAACAAGTATAAAAAACTTTTTAATAAAAATGTATTTAAAGTAAATAGGATATTCTCAAATTCAAATAATGTAAAATTTGAAAATACCTACTGTTTGATGAATACAAATAATGAGGTTTTCAGAATAAACAGAAAGTATTTTGGTAATAAAATCTATGAAAAAAAGATAAAAAAAATTGAAATTAAAAATAAAAATATAGAAGTTAGTTCTGATAATAGTATATTTCAGGTAAACAAACTAATACTATGTATTGGTAACTTGAGTCTCTTAAAGCTACTTTATCAATCAAATTGGCTAAAAAAAAAGGATATAATTTCTTTTGATGACGGGGACTGCAATTATGTATTTAGTTTTACTGCCAAAAATAATAAAGATTATTTTATTCCGATGCCGCTATCCAACATAGCTCAAAAAATTATTTTTAATAAATCAAAATCATATAAAGTTACTAAAAACAATGTAATTCTTCAAAAATTTTCAGGTACTACAAAAAATTATAATTTTAGTTGTGGGGACATTATGAAAATGGATGATAAAAAAATAAGATATTTTCTATCCAATCATATTGCGAATCTTAAAATAAATAATATTCCTGTTAGAAAATTTATTAAAAGTAAATCAAAAAAAATTAATGTTTTTTGTACAGGAACCGTTAAAAAATATTTACCAGGACCTATTATTCAGGATTTAATTTTAGATATTATTAAAAATAAATAAGTATAATATGAAATATATTTGCTTATAACTAAAAAATAGACTAATAAATGAATCAAACTTATAAATCATATGGTAAATATCGGTATTAATGGTTTTGGAAGAATAGGAAGATTAATTTTAAGAGCCATTCTAGAAAATTATAAAAATAAAATTAATGTAGTTGCAATAAATGATTTAGGCTCGATACAATCTAATGCTCATTTAATTAAATATGATAGCACACACGGTATTCTTAATGATGTTATTGAAACCTCTAAGGATGGTTTTAAAGTTTCAAATCATAATATAAAAGTTTTTGCAGAAAGAGATCCAGCTAATATTCCATGGTCTAAAGTAAAAGCAGATATTGTGTTGGAATGCACAGGGATATTTTTAGATAAAGAAACATCAGAAAAACATTTAAAAGCAGGTGCGAAAAAAGTAATTATATCTGCGCCTGGAAAAAATGTAGATTTTACAATAGTTCAAGGAGTAAATAGCAAAGAATTAAAAAAAGAGTATAATATTATTTCCAATGGTTCTTGTACCACTAATTGTTTAGCACCAGTTGCAATGGTTTTAGAAAATAATTTTGGTATAGAGTACGGCTATATGACAACAATTCATAGTTATACGGGCGATCAAAAACTCTTAGATACTTTGCATAAGGATTTAAGAAGAGCCAGATCAACGGAAGGTTCTATGATTCCAACCTCTACAGGAGCTGCTAAAGCTATGAGTTTAGTTTTACCAAGTCTTAAAGGTAAATTAGATGGCACTGCCATAAGAGTTCCAACTCCTAATGTATCTTTAATTGATTTTACATTAGTCACTAAAAAAGATGTAACAACAGAGAGTATCAATGAGGCAATGACGAAAGCATCACAAGGTGAGTTAAAAGGAATTTTAGGAATTAATAAACATCCCTTAGTATCTAAAGATTTCAATCATAACCACCATAGTTCAATTTTCGATGTAACACAAACTCAAGTGATTAAAAATAAATTTAGTAGAGTGCTTTCTTGGTATGATAACGAATGGGGTTTTTCAAATCGTATGTGTGATACATCAATTCAAATTTCAAAACTTATTTAATAAATGGAAGTAGTAACAAAAATAGCACCTCTTGCACTCGCACTAATTATGTTGGCTCTTGGATTAGGTTTAACTAGCCAAGATTTTTTAAGGGTAGCAAAACGACCAAAAGATTTTATTATTGGTTTAATATGCCAGCTTATATTACTTCCAATTATTGCATTTCTATTACTTAAAATATTTAGTTTACCTTTAGAGATTGCCCTTGGTGTAATGATTATTGCTGCAGCACCAGGCGGGGTTACTTCAAATGTACTTACCAAATTTGCTAAAGGTGATGTAGCTCTTTCAATTTCATTAACAGCTATTGTAAGTTTAATCAGCATTATTTCTGTTCCATTTATAGTTTTTAAGTCGGCTGATTTATTACAAGTTTCAGAAATATCAAAAGAAATTTCTATGATAGGAATATCATTTAAAATGTTTCTAGTTGTTACCCTTCCTGTGCTTATTGGTATGTTAATTAGAAAATTTGCAACAAATTTTATTATGTCCAAATCTCAATTAATCGAAATAATTTCTGTTCTTTTATTTGTAATTGTTTTTGCCGCAATATGGGTAGAAGAGTGGCAAAATATAATGGGTTATATCCAACAAGCAGGATTAATTACTTTAGTTTTAAATATTATTATGATGTTCGTTGGGTATTATGTTGCAAAGTTTCTTGCAAGTGGTGTTGGACAAAGAAAATCTATCTCACTTGAGTGTGGACTTCAAAACGGAACTTTAGCTGTATTCGTAGCAAGCCAACTTTTTAGCGATATAGCATATTTGATACCAACAGCCACTTATGCAATAATAATGTTTATAACGTCAATAATTTACGTTTTTGTTGTTAGAAAAATTAATTAAATTTAAAATCCAAATACAGAGCTGCTGACCAAGAAAAATTATTGGCCCCCAAACATTCGCCAGTTTTATAATTATAGTATTCATGAAATTTTTTATTTTCTAATAATTCTAAAGTCTTATTTTTTATTAATGATGAGAAGCTTTTATCTTTATTAATTAAGCCTTGATAAACTATCCAATTTGAATTTATCCAAACAGGTCCTCTCCAATATCTTGTTTCTTCAAAATTTTTATCTTTTGGATTAACTGTGGTAAAAAAATAATCTTTCTGTGAGTTGTATTTTTTAAGTTTATCAATAATTTTATTATTTATTTCTTGATTTGCAAGGTTCGCAAATAGTATGAAATAATTAGAAATCGCGTCTACTTTTATTAAATTGTGGTTTTTAAAATCATAAGAAAAAAAACTTTGATCTTCATCTTTATAAAATTTAATTAA
>MDTE01014368.1_pt1 | contig 43678 bp, 44 predicted proteins | sample 811231 | NCBI WGS metagenome assembly MDTE01 (sample SAMN05326651, study PRJNA326480) | marine metagenome | isolation source: seawater | place: Indian Ocean: Red Sea | collected 2010
CCGCCGTTTTCGTTTCGTAACTGTATTGATCGAACGGCGCGGTCGTGCGTGCCGGACACCGACAGCTCCTAGCCGTTGCGCTCCTTGGCGACCCGCTCGACCGCGTCGACGATTGCCTGGTAACCCGTGCAGCGGCAATAGTTGCCGGAGATGAACTCTCGGATTTCCTCGCGTGACGGCGCGACGTTTTTCTCCAGCAATTCTTCGGCGGTCAGCAGCATGCCCGGCGTGCAGAAGCCACACTGGACGGCATTGCGTTCATGGAAGGCCTGCTGAAGGTCGGCGATTGTGCCGTTCTCGCTCAGGCCCTCGATGGTTTCCACGTTCGAGCCTGTGGCCTGGGCGGCCAGCATGAGGCAGCCGCGCACGATATCGCCGTCGACCCGGATCGTGCAGGCGCCGCACACGCCGTGTTCGCATCCTACGTGGCTGCCGGTGAGTTCAAGCTCGTAGCGTACGAAATCCACCAGATTGGTGCGCGCGGGTACGCGCCGGGTGACTTCCTGTCCGTTGACGTTGAGCGTGATGTCGACGTTCTGATCCATCTAGCGTCTCCCTACCTAGGCCGCGAATTCTGCGAGCGCGCGCTTGGTCAGCACGCGGGCCAGGTGCATTTTCATTTCCGGCGGGCCGTTCAGGTCCGACATCGGGTCCAGGTCGGCATCGAGTGCCTCCTGTGCGGCCTTGAGGGTTTCCTCAGTGTTCGGTTGTCCGTTCAACGCGGCGGCGGCTGTGGTCGCCAGAATCGGGCGATCGCCGGCGCCGAGGAAGGCGAGCCGCATATCCGCAAAATTGTCGCCCTCGAGCCGGCCCTGGATGCCGACGCCCACGATGGCATAGTCGCCGTGACGCCGGGCCAGTTCCATGAAGGCGGTGCGTTCGCCCTTTGAAATGATGGGAATGTCGGCCCCGACGAGGATTTCTCCGGGCTTCATGTCGGTTTCGAAAAGACCGTGGAAGAAATCATTCGCCTCGACGCTGCGCTTTCCTTCTCGACCCTGGAGGATGAGCTTTGCCCCGACGGCCCGGCACATGGCCGGCATTTCGGCGGCGGGGTCGGCAAAGGCGACGGAGCCGCCGAACGTACCGCGGTTGCGGATGGCCTGGTGCGCGACATGGGGCATGGCCTTGGCAATTAGCGGCGCCACCTCCTGGACTTCCGGCGAGGCAAGCACGTGCGAATGGCGGGCCAGCGCGCCGATATGCAGCGTCGTGCCGTCAGTCGAAATATGGCTCAACTCGTCGAGATGATTGATGTCGATCAGCACCTCGGGCGCTGACAGACGCATGTTCAACGTCGCCATCAGGCTTTGCCCGCCGGCAAGGATGCGGGCCTCGTCGCCATGCTCGTCGAGCAGATCGAAGACCTGATCGAGGCTTTCGGCGCGCACATAGGAAAATGGTGCGGGTTTCAACCGGCTTCTCCCTTAACGACCATGGTTGTCTATTCGAACCTTGTTGCCGGTCCGGCACCCCAATTTCTACGCTTTCTGAGGATGCAAGTCTATGCGGCTCGCAGCACGATCTCTATCCTGAACCTCCTATCCGGCACGCACGCGAAGGTAACGGAGCTACGAACATGTCGCTGACAATCTGGGGGCGCCACACTTCCTCGAATGTCCAGAAACTCCTCTGGGGGTGCGCTGAAATGGGCGTTTCGTATGAGCGCCCCGACATGGCGGGCAAATTTGGATTCACCGATGAGTATCTGGCCATGAACCCCAATCGGGTGGTGCCGACCATCGACGATGACGGCTTCATTCTGTGGGAATCCAATGCTTGTTTGCGCTATCTGGCGGAAAAGCATGACCGGGGCGGGTTGTGGCCCGAGGACCCGCATGTTCGCGCTGATGCGGACCGCTGGATGGATTGGCAGACGGCGACCTTTTGGCCGGCGCTACGGCCGGTGTTTCACCAGTTGATCCGCACACCTGTCGAACAGCAGGACGGTGAATTGATCGATCAGGGTATCAAAGCGGCCGGAGAGATCAGTGCCGTGCTGGATGCTGCGCTGGAAGACAGGCCGTTCGTTGCCGGCGACAGTTTCACCATGGGCGATATTCCCATCGGCGGCGTGATCTACCGCTGGTACGAGATGGATATCGCAAGGCCGGATCGGCCCAATGTGCGTGCCTGGTACGACGGTCTGCGCGAACGTCACGGCTACGCCGAACACATCGTCATTCCCCTGGAGTAACGCTGGCTCACGCGGCCTTGCCCCAGAGCTGTTTGGAGGCCATGCGAGCGCCCTCGGTCATGGATGCGAACTTCATCCAGACGATGTTGCGGTCGACCTGCACGCGCCCGGCAAAGGTACCGAAACCGCAATCCCCGCCGACCATCACGTTTTCACGCCCGACCACGCTCGCGTAGTTGAGAATTCGGTCGCAGACAAGCTCGGGGTGTTCCACGAAGTTCGACGTGGTGTCGATGACGCCGGGAATGATGAACTTGTCGTCGGGAAGCTCCACATCGCGCCAGATCTTCCACTCGTGCGCGTGACGCGGATTGGCCCCGGGGAACGAGAATGCCTGGGGTTTGGCGCCGAGAATGATGTCGACAATGTCGATCAGGGGGACATCCTCGTGATGCGGCCCCATGGTGCTCGCCCAGCAGATATGCATGCGGACCTTGTCGGCCGGGATGTTCTCCACCGCATGGTTGAGCGCATCTACATGCATAGCGATTTCCTTGCGGAAATCCTCGAGGCTCAGATGTCGGAAGATGGTGTGCCTACTGAGCGCGAGGTCGGGACAGTCGAGTTGCAGGATCATGCCGGCATCGACAATGGCCTCGTATTCGCGGCGCATGACGTCGGCCAGGGCGAAAATGTAGGCCTCCTCGCTGTCATAGTAGAGGTTGGGCAGGAACCGCGAAATCTGGCCGGGAGAGGGCGAGGTCATGAAGACCTCCTCGGCACCCGCCTGGCCGATCACGCTTGCGGCGCGGTCGATGTCGGCCTGTGCGGCATCCCAGTCGCGCCACTCCACCGGGCCGGAACAGGCCGGCCGGTGGGTGAGGGGTGTGAGGAACGGTGCGAGCATCTGAGCCAGTTCGGGAAATTCCTCTTTGTCGGCACCGGACGGCTTGGGCTGGTTGGGGCCGTCATAACCGGTGAGGCGGTCCTTCACATGAATGGTGTAGTCGGCGCGACCCTGTTCGCCGTCGTTCATCACGTCGAGGCCGACCGAAACCTGCTTTGCGACGACCTCGGATACCGCACGGTCGACAGCGGCCGTCATCGCGTCACCGCCGGAGCCCGGATCGGTTTCCTCGGCCAACAGGAAGTCCACCACATCCTGCGGGCGCGGCAGGCTGCCCGTGTGGGTCGTCAGTATTCTGTTAGTGCTGCGCTTCATGGGTTCCTCACGTTCATCCGGTTCTGACAGCCGGAATTCGTCGGGCATACTACATGGCGAACGCGCAAAAAATAATGGGGAACGGTCGATCCTGACCGCTCCCCATTTGAGGTCGGGAGATTAACTTCGGACTATTCGCGGTCCCACTGGCGCAGGATCGGCTGCTTGTTCACCCGCATCGTGTCCATGTAGAACTTCAAAATCTCGGTGCTCTGCTGGCCGGCATCATCACCGTGGTCGATACCGAGATCGGGCTTTTGATCCCGCCACTGGGCATTTCCTGCTTCGTCATCAAGAGTGCGATCAACGATCCAACGGTCTCGCTGTCGGATATTTTCGCGGGTGCGTTCCCGTTCGCCGTGACGATGTTTATCGTTCTGCTGATCCTCATCGCTTACCCGCAGCTCAGCCTCATCCTGCTCGAACTGGGCTATGTCTAACGCGTGAATAGCGGGTCTTCATCCGCTGGTTTTCCCCCGACCGATTGACCATAATTGGCGGAATCCGAACCGGGGGAAGTGATGAAGATTTTCAAGGATCGCATTCCGTACTCAGCCATTGTCGACCGTCCGAAGTGGAAGCTGCCGGATGGCAAGCGCATGGCCGTGTGGATCATCGCCAATGTTGAGGACTGGGATATTGCCCGGCCCATGCCCCGCGTGGTCCTGCCGCCACCGATGGGGGTGCCGCTGCTCCCCGATCTACCCAACTGGGCGTGGCATGAATACGGTATGCGTGTCGGCTTCTGGCGTATCCGCGATGCGCTGCGCGACCGCGGCATCATCCCGACAATGGCCGTGAACGGGCGGGTTTGTGAGACCTATCCGCGGGTCGCCGAGGCCGCGCTCGAACTCGGCTGGGAATTCATGGGCCACGGCCATGTGCAGGGCCCCATGCACAAGCATGACGATCAGCAAGAGCAGATCGACCGGGCTTGCGCCGCGATCCAGAAGTTCACCGGCAAGAAGGTCCGTGGCTGGGAGAGCCCGGGCATGACAGAGACCTTCGACACGATCGACTATCTGGCCCGCGCCGGGATCGAATATGTCGCCGACTGGGTCCTCGACGATCAGCCCGTGGAGATCGAGACCACCGAGGGGCCGATGATGTCGGTGCCCTATACGGTCGAGACCAACGACATCTCGATGATGGCCCTGCAGCAGCACTCGTCCGACGAAATGTTCCAACGTTCGAAGGACCAGTTCGACCGGCTGTACATGGAGAGCGAGGATTCGGCGCGCATCATGTCTATCAGCCTTCATATGTACCTGACCGGCGCGCCCCACCGGATCAAGTATTTCGAGGACATCCTCGACTATATCCAGAGCCATTCCGATGTCGCGATCGTGCCCGGCGAGCAGATCATGGACTGGTATAAGGAAGCCCACGCCTAGCGGGATTACAGCAATGGTCTTGCTTATTACGCCTCCGGTCACCGGATCGGCGGAGTACTGGGGTGAATGCGTCCAAACGCTGATGCCCGAGCTCGAGGTCCGGCTATGGCCGGACGCGGGCGATCCGGCGGTCATCGAGTATCTCCTGACCGGATTTCTGGACCTGGCGGAATTGCCCGCGCTGCCGAGCCTGCGCCTGGTCATGCCGATGTTTGCGGGCTTCGATCATCTGCTTTCAAGCCCGCACATGCCCGATGTGCCGCTCGTGCGAACCGGACCTCCGGATGGGGATCCGGCGATGACCGAGTATGCGGTGCTGCATGTCCTGCGGCACCATCGCCACCTGCCGACCTACCTGGCCCAGCAGCGGCGCCGGGAATGGCGGGTCATCCCCCAGAAGACACCCCCGGAGCAGAGGGTCGGGTTCATGGGCTTCGGTGCGCTGGCGCAGCCGCCGGCCCGGGTGCTACAGGGCCTCGGTTTCGATGTGGCGGCCTGGACGCGAACCCGGCGCGACGATCCCGACATCAAGATATTCAGCGGGCCCGACGGTTTGCGGCCTTTCCTGGCGCGCACCGACATTCTGGTGTGTTTGCTGCCCCTGACAGGCGAAACGGACGGCATCCTGAACGCCGGGCTGTTTGCGCAAATGCCCGAGGGCGCGGCGGTCATCAACCTGGGGCGTGGCGCGCATCTTGTCGATCACGACCTCATCGCGGCGCTCGACAGTGGTCAATTGGCCGGCGCGACACTGGATGCCACCAAGCCCGAGCCGTTGCCAGAGGACAGTCCGCTCTGGTTACATGAGGGCGTCACGATTATGCCCCATACGGCGCGCAGGGTGCGGGCCGAGACCGTGGCGCCGCAGGTGGCTGAAATCATCCGGCGCGACTGGGAAGGGGAACCGCAACTTTGGGCCGTCGACCGTTCGACGGGATACTGATCTCGGGAGAGAAACATGGCCTTGAACGACGCACAGGTGGCCCAGGCCGCCGATATCCTCGCCGCCGCGTTTCGCGGGCGTACGACGATCGACGACTTGCCCGTCGAATGCGGGCCTTCGAACGCTGCGGAAGCGGTGCAGGTTCAGATCGCCTTGCTCGATCGCTTGGGGCTCGATGCGGCCGGATACAAGGCGGGCTTTACCAATCCGCCGATGCTTGAGAAGGCGGGCCGGGACGGGCCGATGGCCGGCGTGATGTTCCGCGACTTCACGGTGGCGAGTGGCGGAACCCTGCAGCGCGCCGACTTCGGACCGGGAACGTTGGTCGAGGCCGAAGTCTCGTTCTGTATGGGGGCCGATCTTCCGGCCCGCGATGGCGGATACACCGTCGATGAGGTGTTAGGTGCCGTCGACAGCGCGATCATCGGGATCGAGATGGCGGTGCCGCGCATGAACGACCCGCTCAACCAGCCAATGGTTCATCTGGCGGCCGACAGTGGTGCGGCGATGGGCTTTGTCGCCGGGCCCGACATTCCGCACTGGCGCGAGCGTGAACTCAAGACGCTGGATATTGAGCTGCTGTTCGATGGCAAACAGGTCTCCGAAGGCATGCCCCTGCCGGCGCGTTGCGACGAGGTCTGGTCGGTGGCCTGGATCGTCAATCATTTTTCCGCCCGCGGGGTGGGGATCAAGGCCGGTGATTATCTGACGACCGGCGCTGCTGCGGTGCCCAAGCCGCTGGGTGGTGCCAAGGATGTAACAGCACGGTTCGCCGGTATAGGCGACGTGCAGGTCACGATCGAGGGCTGACCCTGTTTCGCGTTGTCGCGTTCGTAATGGCAGCGGTGTTGCTATCGGGAGCGCCGATCGGAGTGGCGGAGGACGCCGACCTGGCGGCTCTCAATAAACGCCTGTTGCCCGGGATCAAGGGTTCGGAAAATCGGCGCATCATCGATTCCAGCGATTATCCCTGGAGCGCCGTCAGCTGGGCGAACACCCACATCGGCGGGTTCTTGTACCGGTGTTCGGGCCGCGCGAGGTCCTCACGGCGGCCCATTGTCAGTGGAACAAACGGACCCTGAATTGGCTCGTGCCCGATTCCGTCAACTTCCTGGCCGGTTACCGACGTGGCGAGTTCATGGCCCATGACAAGGTGGTGGACTACACATTGGGCGACCCGTTGGTGACACTCAACGATGGCGGACGGTTCCGACCTCATGATTGGGCCACCCTGCACCTGGCAGAGCCCATTGACGATGTGACGGTAACTGTGACCCTCGGATTGTCCAGCACACCGGTGCAGGAATACATACAGGCGGGTTACAGCAAGGACGAGCCCCACATCCTGACGATCGACGAGGGCTGCCCGGTCGACGATACGCGGAACACCGGCGGGTTGCTGTTTCACGGCTGCGACGCGGTCGGCGGGGATTCCGGCTCGCCGATCCTCGGAATTTCCGGCGATGCGCTCGTGGTCCACGGCGTGCACGTGGCCACCTGTGTGGGCGGCGGGGGTGACAGTCTGGAGATTGCCATTCCGATCGATTCTGTCGCTGACGGGCTCAACTGAACCGCTTCCCACTTGTCAGGCGCACACCGAAGCCATATTTGAACCTCTCGCGCAACCGACGGACATCCAACATGGCCGAAGCCGACCCTCACAACACCAACGTCATGCTCGACGGGCTGATCAACCGGAACTCGACGCCGCCGCGTTTGATGGTGGGTGGCACGCCGCCGCCACGCGCCGATGTCGAGCGGATGCTCGCCGCCGCGTGCAGCGCGCCCGACCACGGGGCGGTGCGCCCCTGGCGCTTCCACATCATCGAGGGCGAGGCGCGCAACAAGCTGGGTGATCTGTTCGGCAAGGCGTTGCTTGAGCGCGATCCCTTCGCCCCGAGCGCCGCCATCGAGAAAGAGCAGGGGCGGCCGCTGCGTGCGCCGATGATCATCGCGGTCTGCGCCAAGGTCGATCCGTCGCGCGCCCCCAAGGTGCCCGTAATCGAGCAGGTGGTGGCGGCTGCCGCCGCCATGGAGCATTTGGTTCTGGCCGCCCAGGCGATGGGCTACGGAGCCATCGTGCTGACGGGCCGAAATGCGCACGATCCATTGGTGCGGGCCGCCTTCGACCTGGCGGATGAGGATGAACTGGTCGGCTTCGTGTATCTCGGTAGCACCGATGAGCCGCCGCTTGCCAAGGATCGTCCCGATCCCGCAGAGTTCACCAGCGACTGGACATAAAAATGGCCGGGATCGACCCGGCCATTTTTCATTCTGACGCGCTGGACGCCTAGAAGCTGTCGTTCCAGTGGACCATCGGCAGGCCCGCCACCGGTGACTGGAAGTAGGGGATGTTGGTCGCACGCAGCGAACCGACATACACCGTCTTCAGATCCGGCCCACCGAAGGTGACCGACGCACACCAGGTCGCGATCTCGCCACCCATTTCGAGCAGCAGTTCGGCCGTGACCTCTTCGGCCTGGAACGCATCGTCGAGCCGCTTCACCTCTTCGGGATTGGAATCGTCGAAGACGATGTGCAGATCGCCGTCGGGCTTGATGGCGAAGATGCCGTCATTCATGACATGCGTGCCCCACAGATTGCCGAATTCATCGAAGGCAATCCCGTCGATCAGGCGCCCGTGGTCGCTCGGGCCGTAAATTTCCTTCGGGCCCAGGCTGCCGTCATCGGCAATCTTGTAGCGCGCGATGTTGCGGCCGCAAGTCTGGACGACGTAGAGCCATTCTTCGTTCGCGTCGAGCTTGCACTCGTTGGAGAAGTGGACATCGTCGGTGACGATCCGCACGCCCTTGCCCTCTTCGTAGAGCAGGATCCGGCCGTCGATGATGTTTGGGTTAATCGCCTTGGGCCAGTCGTGGAGCATCGTCGAGACGGTAATCCAGATCCGCTCCTTGCTGTCGCGGGCGACGAAGTTGACCTTGCCGATCTCCTCGCCGTCGACCGTGTCGAACATCACTTCCGTCTCGCCGGTGCGGGTCATGCGCTCAAGGCAGTCCGTGCCGAAGTTCGAGATCAGGATGTCGCCGTTGCTGGCGAAGGCCAGACCGTTGGGCAGAGTGCCGTCGACGAACTTTTCCGCATCGTTGTGGGATGTCTCGAAGGCTGCGGCGTCATGTGACTGGGTGATGATTTCCTGGCTGCCATCCGGCTTAATGCGGACCACGCCGCCGCGTGCATCCGCGGCCCACAGGTCGCCGTTCTTCTCGGCTAGAATACATTCCGGCCGCTGCAAGCCTTCGCCGATGAACTTGAAGTCCTCTTTGGTGACGGTGAATCCGTCGATGGGGTTGTTGGCCATTTTTCTCTCCTCCCGGACCGTCCGGGGTGTTTGACCGGATGCGCCGCGCAAACAATGTCAGCGCGGCGCGTGTCTTATGATCTATCCGGTTTCGTACGCGTTTTCGGCGTGTGGCTAGAACTTCACCATATCGCCGCCCTTGAGATCGAGGATCTCGCGGGCTTCGTCCGGCGAGGCGATGTCGAGAGACAGGTCCTCGCAGATACGCTTGATCTTGGCGACCTGCTGAGCGTTCGATTCCGCGAGCTTGCCCTTACCGATGTAGAGTGAATCCTCGAGGCCGACGCGTACACTGCCGCCCATGAGCGCGGACTGGGTCACAAAGTTCATCTGGTGACGGCCCGCGGCCAGAACGGAGAAGACATAGTCGTCACCGAACAGGCGGTCGGCGGTCGCCTTCATGTGCATAAGGTGATCCAGCTCGGCGCCGATGCCGCCCATGATCCCGAAGATGAACTGCAGGAAGATCGGGCCTTTCAGGCGCCCCTCATTGTACCAGTATGCGGTGTTGTAAAGATGGCTGACGTCGTAGCACTCATGCTCGAACTTCACCCCGCGCTTATCGTGAAGCTCGGAGATGATGTACTCCATCTGCTTGAAGGTGTTGGTGAAGATGAAGTCGTCGGTCATCTCCAGGTACGGCTTCTCCCAATCGTATTTCCACTCGTCGTAGCGATTTGCGAGACCGAAGATGCCGAAGTTCATCGAGCCCATGTTGAAGGAGGTGACTTCGGGCTCGGCGCGGACGGCGGCAGCGATGCGCTCGTCCACGGTCATGCCCAGACCACCGCCGGTGGTGATGTTCACCACCGCATCCGTGTTCTGCTTGATGCGGGGCAGGAACTCCATGAAGACGTCGGGGTCCGGTGTCGGCTTGCCGTTCTCCGGATCACGTGCATGCAGATGGATGATGGAGGCGCCGGCTTCGGCGGCTTCGATCGAAGCCTGGGCGACCTCGTCTGGTGTGATCGGAAGATGGTCCGACATGGTCGGTGTGTGGATTGCGCCCGTGATCGCGCATGAAATGATGACTTTGGATTTCTTCGCCATGGATTTCCCCCTGAGGCCAAAGGTTGTTCTGTTTTGTTGACCCGATTTTGGGTCTGAGGCGTGCTGGTTGTCCAGTCGCGGTGCGTTTCACAAGTGTAAAACCTCGCCGGTTCCGGCGGCCAGGACCCCGTTTTGAGGTGTGCGAAGCCTACGCGTGCGGTTTGTGCAAGTCCAGATTCGACGCGGTTAGCCGAGCTCGAATGACGTAATTCCGAACATTCCGGGGAAACGCAGTTTCGGTGGCATTCCGCCCCGGTACATGCGGACCGTTTCGAAAATCGGTTCCAGGCCCAGCCGGCCGCACATTTCGAGTGAATCGTCATTCGCAAAAGGCGGGTCGAGATAGACCTGCCCGGCACCTGATTCCGTCACCAGATTGCTGAACAGGCGCTCGGCCGTTTCCAGGTCGTTGGCAAACAGCGGGCCGATCTTGTGGCCCTCCCGGCATGGACGAATGGCGCCGTAACCGCGCACTTCACCGCTGGTGATGGCGGCCTTGCTCACATGACCGGGCGCGGTCAGCCAGGCATTCAGGAAGACGTCCCGGGTCGATGGAAAGAACTCTTCGTCATAGGCGTTGATCGCGGCCAGGTGGTGCGTGCCGATGGTGACGAGATCGTCGGTACCGCTGGCGACCGCATCGAGGTTGGGCGTGCCGCCGTATCGGACATTGCGATGTGTCCGGAAGTATCCAGCCTTCCGGTAGGTGTAGACCTGCTCCGGGACGGCATCAAGCCCAACGACCCTGCGGCGTCCGAACAGTTCTGCGACATGTTGCCAAAGAGCGTCGCCGAACCCCTGTCCGCGGCAATCGGGCCGGACAATGAAGAAGCCCAGGAATGCGAAGATCGGGCTGAACCCGACCAGCGATAGGCATGCGACCATCTCGCCGTTGCGCCGGGCTGTCCAGAAGCCCTTGGGATCAGCGGCCCAGAAGCATTCGGCATCGTTCAGGCCGGGGTTCCAGCCTTCTTTCGCGGCCCACTCGATCATCGTGTCGAGGTCTTCGCGGCTTGCCTGTACAAACTCAATCTCGTTTTCCATGGCCTCTTATGACATGTCCGGGTTGGCGATGCGCGGGTCTGGGGAAGACTATTTTCCCCAGCGCAACGCGAGGGGTTCGAGCGCCGCGGCGAGGTGCAGCAGCGTTGCGCGAACTTCGGGTCCGAGCGGTGCGATCGGATGCCGGCAGAAGTCCGAAGTGATCACGCCGCCTTCCATCATGACTGCCTTGGCGGCCCGGAAGCCGCAAAGACGGTTCTCGTGGTTGATTAGTGGCAACACCTGCTCATAGATGGCTTTTGCGGTCTCGCGATCGCCGCCCAGATGCGCCGTAATAGCCGGACGCACTAGGTCCGGGATTATGGCTGAGGTCATGCATCCGGTGGCGCCGGCATCCAGATCGGCCAGCAGGGTGATTCCCTCCTCGCCGTCGAACGGTCCCTCGATGGCCTCGCCGCCTTCGGCTATTAGCGCGCGCAGTTTGTTTGAAGCCTGCGCGCACTCGATCTTAAAGCATTTCACCTGTTCGATTTCCCGGGCCATCCGCACCAGCAGGCTGACGGGCAGGTCGGTTCCCGACAGCGGGGCGTCCTGCACCATGATCGGGATCCCGGCTTCACCGGCGGCGGAGAACTGTTCGAAAATTTGCTCCGGCGTCCCGCGCAGCAGCGCGCCATGATAAGGCGGCATCAGCATGATCATGGCCGCGCCAAGTTCGGCGGCCTGTTTCGCCCTGGCGACGACGATATCGGTTGCGAAATGGCTGGCCGTCACGATGACCGGCACCCGACCGGCCACATGCTCCAGGCACAGCCGCGTCAGCACATCGCGCTCGCTATCCGATAAGAGGAACTGCTCGGAGAAGTTGGCCAAGATGCAGATACCGTCGACGCCCTGATCAACCATGCAGTCGAGGACACGCTTCACTCCGTCGAGATCGAGTTCCCCCGTCTCGGTAAAGGGTGTCGGGGCGACCGGCCAGACGCCGCTGTATTTCGGTAATTCAGGCACGTGGACGGTCCTTCGTTTCTATTTGCGGGGAAGGTATATCGGAATGATCACGTCCGATCCACGCGTCAGGCATGCGGCGGGCGCGGTTGACAGTCTCTTGAGCCGGGCGGTTCAATGAACGGGCTTTGAGGAGGAAGCTGTCATGACCGAGAAGCTCATCACCAATGTATCCATTCTCGATGGCACCGGGACCGAACCCTTTGCCGGTCACGTTCACGTTCGCGGTAACCGGATTGTCGCGGTGGGGCGCGATATTGCACCCGACGCCACCGATGCGGAGATCGTCGACGGCGGCGGGGCGACCCTGATGCCGGGTTTGATCGATTCCCACGCCCATCTGAGTTTTCTGGATGCCCCCAATCTCGAGGACATCAATTCGCTATCGGCAGAGCGTCACACGCTGGAGACGGTGAAAAATGCGCGAAAACTCCTCGATCACGGCTACACGGCCATGTTCAGCGGCAGTTCCGCGCGTGACGATCTGGAAGTGGCGATCCGCGACGCGATCAACGCCGGCGACATTCCGGGACCGCGTCTCAAGGCCGCGACACGCCAGATGACGGTCACCGGCGGGTTCGGTGACATAGGGCTGGATGATGCCTATTCGCTTGTCCTCGACGGGCCGGATGCGTTTCGCGCCGCCTGCCGCAAGGCTGCGCGGGCGGGGGTCGATGTCTTCAAGATCGTCCCGTCGGCGCCGGGGTCGGGCCCTGATCCGCTGGCCGAGGACACGGCCATGTCCGATGACGAGGTGGCAGCCGTGTGCGAGGTGGCGCGGCAGCGTAACCGGATGGTCGCGGCCCATGCGCGCTCGGCCGAGGCCGTGAAAATGTGCGTCCGTAATGGTGTGCAGATGGTCTATCACGCGACCTTGGCCGATGAGGAAGCCAAGGATATGCTCGAAGCCGCAAAGGACGAGGTGTTTGTCGCGCCGGCGATGGGGCTGCCCTACGGCCGGCTTACCGAAGGTGAGAAATACGGCGTGTCGACCAGCGATTACGTCCGAGCCCGGGCGGAAAAGGAAATCGAGGTCGTCAGCGAGACTATGGCCGATCTGCGCAAGCGTGGCATTCGGGTATTGCCGGGTGGGGACTATGGCTTCAAATGGAACCCCCACGGCCGGAACGCGCGCGATCTGCAGATGTTCGTGGATCTGTTCGGATTCAGTCCGCTGGAGGCCATTCAGGCCGCGACCGAAGCCGGGGGCGAGCTCATGGGGCTGGCGGGCGAACTGGGTGTGATCACGGAAGGCGCCTTGGCCGATATCCTGCTGGTCGACGGAGATCCATCGAAAGACATAGCAATTCTCCAGGATCCGGACCGGTTCCTGGCGATCATGAAAGACGGCGAATTTAACAAGCCATTCAGGGGCGGCAGCAGCCAACAGCAGGTCGCTGCCGAGTAACGGGGGAAAGACGATGAAACTGGTGACTTTTACCGCTTCGGGCGGTGAAGAGCGTGTCGGCGCGTTGACGGATGATGACACGCGCGTGGTTGATTTAGCCGCTGCCGACGATCAGCCGTATTTCGCGACCATGCTCGCGCTGATCGAAACCGGAGACCCGGCAGTAGCGCGGGCTAAGGAGATCGCCGCGGCGGGCCTGGTCACCGTCGCTCTGGACGATGTTCAACTACTGACCCCGGTCCCGCAACCGCCGCAGATACGGGATTTTCTGTGTTTTGAACGTCACCTGATCAACGCGAACGCAATGCTCCGCAAGAAAAGGGCCCAGGCCGAGCCCGATCCGGAAGAGGCACTCAAGCGTTTCGAAGCCGAGGGCATGTTTGCCATCCCGCAGATCTGGTACGACCAGCCGTTGTTCTACAAGCCCAGTCGCCTGAGCGTGATTGGCACCGGCGTGGACGTCGTCAGGCCATTTTTTTCGGAGTTGCTCGACTATGAGATGGAATTCGGTTGCTGGCTCGGGAAGCAGGGCAAGGATATTGATCCGAAAGATGCCACAGACATGATCTTCGGTTATTCGATCTTCAACGATATTTCGGCGCGGGACACCCAGTCGCGGGAAATGCCGGCGGGATTCGGACCCGGCAAGGGCAAAGATTTTGATACCGGAAACATCATCGGTCCGTGCATTGTCACGGCGGATGCATTTGATCCCTACGACGCCGAGATGATCGTCCGCATCAATGGCGAGGAACGTTCGCGGGGTAATTCGGGCGAGATGTATCACAAGTTCGAGGACTGCATCGCGCATACCTCGAGGGCCGAAACTGTTTTCCCAGGTGAGTTCTTCGCATCGGGCACGGTCGGCTGGGGATGCGGACTGGAGCACGACAAGTATCTGTCGGATGGCGATGTCATTGAACTCGAGGTAACCGGCATCGGCGTGCTCAAGAACAAGCTCGTCAAACAGTAGCGCCCGGTTGTGATCATAACTGCCAATTGACCTACATAAACGTCTGACAGCCGTCCAACCGGGACAGTGTGTGTAGCGCGGCGGCATCCTAGCCTGCGGCGTAAACACATGTACGGGGGAACTTTGTGGAGGTTCATACAAACCTAAGAGCAGCGCGCCATTCTGGATACGGTACGGCGGTTCATTGAAGAAGAGGTGGCGCCGCCGCGTTCCTGCATTCCGACGGCGTCAACAAGATGGTGCTGTTGCGGACAGCCGAGTTCTTCAAATGGTAGCCTGTCAATCGGGTTCTGCCAGTTCGCACGAACGGAGCGGTGGTTTTCTTAGACAGTAAGGTGAAGCAGGGCTGAGCGGCACCGGCTTCCTGGGGAAGACGATGGACGAAATTTTCATTCAATCCGAAGAGCAGCGCGCGATATTGGAATCGGTTCGCCGGTTCGTGGAGCAAGAAGTCACGCCGCGTGCCGCAGAACTCGATGCCCAAACGGACCCGGAGGACAGTTTCTCATGGGAGATTGTCGAAGCGGCGGATGCGTTTGGCCTGCGGACGATGAGCCTGTCGGAAGAGTATGGCGGCATGGATACTGACACGTTGACGACGGCCATGGTGATCGAGGAACTGGCGCGTGGCGATCTCGGCACTTCGGTCGTCTTCGCCCAGACGCTCAAGATCGGAAAGCACATGGAGCGGGTGCTGAACGAAGAGCAACGCGCACGTACGCTCATCCCGTTCCGCGACGATCCGCGTGCGATACTGAGCATCTGTGGCACGGAACCCGAAAACGGCTCCAACGGGATCGTCGGTTATCCGGCGCCTTATACTACGCGTGCGGTAAAAACAGACGGCGGCTGGATCGCGAACGGGATGAAGCACTTCATCTCCAACTCGAATCGGTCGCGTTTCTTCCTGGTGCATATGCAGACCGATCCGGAGAAAACGATGCTCGATGGGGCAACGGTCTTTCTGCTTGAACGCGGGCATCCGGGATTCACGGTCGGCCGCGTCCACGATAAGATGGGCGAGCGTCTGGCCAATAATTCCGAACTTCTGTTTACCGACTGCTTTATTCCCGACAAGAACGTAGTCGGAGAACCTCATGAGGGGCATGTCATTCGGCGCACATTCGGTCCGTCGAGCAATATCTTCGCCGCCTGCAGCATCCTCGGTGTTGCCGTTGCCTTGTACGAAAAGTCACTCGATTGGGCCCAGACACGCATCCAGGGCGGCAAGCGCCTGATCGAACATGACGGCATCCGGGCCCAGATCGCCGAGATGAAAATGCTGATCGATGCGTCGCGCTCATACACGCACAAGGCCGCGTATCTGGCGGATCACCCCGATGAGGGCTGGGATATGTCGCTGGGCTCACTGCCCAAGGTCATGGCCTCCCAGGCGGCATGGCAGATCGCGACATGGACCCTCGAGATCCACGGCGGTCATGGTTACATGAAGGAAGCGGGCGTGGAGAAGCTGGTACGCGATGCCGCGGCATTCCTGCATTCCGACGGGGTGAACCGGGCCCTGTTGCTGCGCGCGGCGAACTTCATCGACACGTAGCCGCCGTTTGCATGGCCGGACGTTGGGCTGTGCTGCGGTAATAGGGTGTAAGCGGGGAGTGACGAGCGATGGCGAAGTGGCAATACACCAAGGGCCTGCACGAAGTGGGTAATGGCTTGTACGCCTATTTGCTGCCGGATGGCGGCTGGGGCTGGTCGAATGCCGGGCTGATTGTGGATGGGGAGGAGACCGTCCTGGTCGACACCCTGTTCGATCTGCCCTTGACTGGGGAAATGCTGAAGACCATGCGTGACGCGGTGCCGGCCGCGGGAAATATAAGTCGCCTACTGAACACCCATGCTAATGCCGACCATGTTTGGGGCAACCAGCTGGTCGGCGATGCCGAGATCATAGCGTCGAGCGGCTGCGCGGAAGAGTTCGACCATTTTCCGCCGTCGCGTCTCGAGGAAATGATGGCGAATGCCCAGAACCTTGGTGTGATGGGAGAGTTCCTGGAGCACTGTTTTGCGCCCTTTGACTTTTCGGGAATCCAACTGACACCTCCGACTACCACCTTCGATGACCGGATGAGCCTCAAGTGCGGGGACCGGGAGATCGAACTCTACAATGTGGGACCGGCACACACCCGTGGCGACATCCTGACCCATTTGCCCGGCGACCGGGTGATCTACACCGGCGATATCATTTTCAACGGCGGACATCCGGTGATCTGGGACGGCCCCATCGGGAACTGGCAAAAGGCCTGCGACATCATCCTGTTGCTAGACGCGGATGTGGTGGTGCCGGGTCACGGTCCGGTCACCGACAATGATCATGTACGGGTCTTCAAGGGGTATCTCGACTATATCGAGGCCGAGACCCGGAAATGCTTCGATGCTGGCCTGTCGGAATGGGATGCGGCCTGCGAAATATCACTCGCCGACTACGACACCTGGGGAGATGCGGAGCGGTTCATCGGCAATGTTTATGCGCTGTATCGTGAGTTTCGCGATGATGGAAGCGAACCCGAGGTTATGCCCGTGTTTGAGGAAATGGCCCGGTTCCACAAGGAGGTCATCCGCCCACGGCTTGCTGCCGGCTGAACCGGACTATCGTCTGCAATAAATTAACCTGCATTTGTCACGGAATTGCCGTGAATTGAGGGCAGTTCCGACGCCGAAATACATCCAAAGTTAACCAGTTTGGGTTTTCCTTCCCGCAAGTGGAACGGCCCCGTGTGTGCGCCCGGGATACGCCAACGATCCGGACGCGCGCGAAAATATGGCTTTTCGGCGAGGAACGCGTGGGGATGACCACCTCACGGGCAGCAGTGGGCGCGATCTACTGAGCGGCCGCGACGGTGACTGTGCGATAACGGAGATCGAGGCCAACAGCGGCTCCGGTGATCGTCGGGATATCCGGGAATTCGGTTTCTCGTATTTTTCCTACCTGGTGTCAGCCACCAACGACGCGGGCACGGACACTGAGATCAACCTTTGCGGTGATGATAGCGTCACCCTGCGACGCATTCAGAAGGTTAATCGCCACGATGACGATTTCCCGTTCTGATCGGGAAGGCGCTTTCGGGCGCGCCTCAGCCATCCAGCTCCGGATAGTGCCGGAAGATCCCGTGTTCGTTGAACGCGATGCGGTGGCTTGAATCCAGGTAGGCCTGGATGCGCGGCCGGCTGGCAATCGTACCGTGCAGGGCTGTGATGCCGGGATGGTCGGGCTCGAGCCGCGCCGAGGCTTCAGGGAAGGCGTAGCGCATCCCCTCGATCACCTGGAACAGCGAGAAGTCCGCATGGCTTAGGGTGCCTGCCACCAGGTATCCGCCGTTCGCGGCGATTGTTCGTTCGAAATAGTCGTAGAACTTCGGGATGCGCATGTCCCGGAAGCTGGGCGCGCGGCGCAACGCCTCGTCGCGCTGGTCTTCGTAGTAGAACTCTTTTGCCAGCGGATGGTGCACATCGTGCGCCTCTACCAGAAAGTCGGCCAGCAGCATCGACAGGCGCAGCGCGTCGCGCCGCTCGGCTTCATCCGACGGGGTTAAATCGTGCTTCGTGCCCAGATAATCCATGATCAGAGGGGTCTGGGAGACGATGGTATCCCCATCCTTGAGGATCGGTGGCGCGAAGTGCCCGGAATCCGCAACCACTGCCAACAGAGCGTCCATTCCGCCGCCGTCGGTTTCGGGCTGGCGGATCACGTCGACATAGTCCGTCCCCACATCTTCGAGCAGCAGACGGACAAACTCGCCGCGCCCCTGGATCGTCGGCCAGTAATAGAGCTCATACGCCATCAGTTCCTCCGCCATCTTGTTCGGCATAGCCGCCTGCGCCATTCTAGGACCGGGGAGGTGCTGTTTTCCATGAATCTCAATCAGTTGCTGGTGCGTGCGGCGCAATCGTTTCCTGACCGCATCGCGCTTTCCCATGGAACCGTGGATTATTGCGACTATGGGACGCTGGCCAGGCATGCGAGCGGTTTGGCTGGGGTCATGCGAGGGGAGCTCGGCCTTGCGGCCGATGACCGTGTGGGTCTGTTCATGACCAACACGCCGGAATATCTCGAGGCATTCCACGGCGCCCTGCATGCCGGGCTCACCGCACTGCCCATCAACAACAAGCTGCACGAAAAGGAACTGGCCTACATCATCGACGATGCCGGTACCGGGGCGCTGTTCGTGACCCCGGATCTGGCGGAGAAGGCCGCCAAGGGTGTGGAGATCGCGGGCAGTAAGGCCCGTATCGTGGTTGTCGGCGAAAAGGAATATGCCGGTTTTCGCGACGCGGACCCCATGGAAATGGTCGATCGCGGCGACGATGACCTCGCCTGGCTGTTCTACACGTCCGGAACCACGGGCAACCCCAAAGGCGCGATGCTTTCGCACCGCAATCTGTGGGAGATGATGCTGACCTATTTCATCGATGTGGACCGGGTGCCGGTTAACGGTGCGGCGCTCCATCCGGCGCCCATGTCCCACGGTTCGGGCTTCTACGGCATCCCCCATCTGGCGGTTGGCGCGCGACAGGTCGTCCCCGAATCCGGCGGCTTCGAACCACAGGAAATATTTGATTTATTTCAACACCATGAAGAGGTTTCTTTATTTGCAGCACCAACGATGGTGAAACGTCTCGTCGGTCATTCGGGGGGTGGTGACGCGGCAAACCTGCGCACCGTGACCTATGGTGGCGGGCCGATGTACGTGGCCGATTTGAAACAGGCACTTGACCGATTCGGGCCGAAATTCGTGCAGATCTATGGCCAGGGTGAGAGCCCCATGTGCATCACCGTTCTTCCACGCGAAGACCATGTCGACACCGACCATCCGCGCCATGAAGAACGCCTGGCCTCCGTGGGCTACGCCCAGTCTGTCGTGCAGGTGAAGGTTGCCGACGGCGACGATCGCGACCTTCCGGTCGGCGAAGTGGGCGAAATCCTGGTTCATGGCGCTGTCGTCATGCGTGGTTATTGGAACCGCCCGGATGTGAGCGCCGAATCTCTGCGTGGCGGCTGGCTGCACACCGGCGATATGGGAGCCTTCGATGCGGACGGGTACTTGACCCTCAAGGACCGCTCGAAGGACATGATCATTTCTGGCGGCAGCAATATCTACCCGCGGGAGATCGAGGAGGTGCTGCTGCGCCATCCCGCGGTCCTGGAATGCGCTGTGGTCGGGCGGCCGCACCCGGAATGGGGCGAGGAGGTGATTGCCTTTGTCACCCCGAACGAAGGTGAGGACATCGATACCGCAGAGCTCGACCGGATGTGCCTCGAGAACATCGCGCGGTTCAAACGGCCCAAGGAATACCGGGTTGCAGGGTCTTTGCCGAAGAACAACTACGGCAAGATCGTTAAACGCGAGCTGCGCAATCAGCTTGAAACCGAGGGTAGTGCGGATGGCTGACCGGCTCACGGACAAGGTCGCGATCGTCACCGGTGCGGGTTCGATCGGCGATGGATGGGGCAACGGCAAAGCAACGGCCGTGGTGTACGCCCGCGAGGGCGCCAGGGTGCTTTGCGCCGACGTCAATTCCGATGCCGCCAGAGAGACCGCCGATATCATTGTCGGTGAGGGGGGAACGGCCGACATTTTCGCGGTCGACGTGACCGACAGCGGCCAGGTCGCCGCGATGATTGAAGCCGCCGTCACCGGCTTCGGCCGGATCGACGTCCTGCACAACAATGTGGGCATCGCGGAAGTCGGCGGTCCCGTCGATACCAGCGAGGAGAGCTGGGACAGGGTTCATGACGTCAACCTGAAGAGCGCCTATCTGACCAGCAAGTATGCGATTCCACATATGCTCGAGCAGGGCGAGGGCGCCATCGTGAATGTGTCGTCCATCGCCGGCGAACGTTGGCTTGGCGTGCCCTATATTTCCTATGCGACGACCAAGGCCGCGATGACCCAGATGACCCGGGTGATCGCGCGTCAATACGCACCTGACAATATTCGTTGTAATGCGGTTCTGCCCGGCCTGATGCAGACGCCGATGGTCGCGCATTCCCTGCAGGGCGCTTACGCCGATGTGGATGTCGACGAATTGTGGAAGGCGCGCAACGCGCAAGTTCCCATGGATCGTGTTGGGGATGCCTGGGATGTCGCCTACGCCGCACTGTTTCTGGCGTCTGACGAGGCGCGCTATGTCACCGGTGCCACGCTTGTCGTCGACGGTGGGCTGACGCTGGGCGTCGGATAAGAATTCGCAAATCAGAGAGGCCGAACCATGCCATCACCAGTCGATCCCGGACTCCAGGCCGTCTTTGACGAACTCAAGGACGTGGGGGCGGCACTGCCGGACCCGGCCGATGTGGGTGTCGAGGCCGCGCGGGCAGCGCGGGCGCGCTACTATGCCTATCTGAACCAGCCTGACGGCGTGCTTGCTGTCGACGAGGTGCGGGACGTCATGATCGGTGGGCCGCACGGCTCCTTCCTGACGCGGCTCTATTTCCCGACGGACGAGCGAGGTGTGCCGGTCACCATGTTCATTCATGGTGGTGGTTGGTGGACCGGGGACGTAGAGGTCTACGACCAGATTTGCCGCCGCCTGGCGATCGAGAGCGGCTGCGCGGTGGCGAGCATCGACTACCGGTTGTGGCCGGAACACCGTTTCCCGGTGCCGGTCGACGAGACGATGGCGGCCGCGAACTGGATACTGGAAGAGGGGGCGGCCAACGGTCTCGACCCCGCGCGCATCGCATTCTGTGGCGATTCCGCCGGCGCCACCCTGGCCTTGTATGCGGGATGCGAGCTCAAGGAAACCGGCGCCGTGCAGGCGCTGGCGCTCGTCTATGGTGTTTACTTGCTGGATGTGGACACACCGTCATGGCAAGAGATCGGGGATGGCAGCTTCGGGCTGACCGTTGCCCAGATGCAGTGGATCTGGGATGGCTACCTGGAGGGCCATGACGCGGATCCGCTGGATCCTCGTATTGCCCCGGCCCACGCAGACCTGTCCGGCCTTCCCTATACCTGGGTGATGGTGGGCGATCTTGACCCGCTGGTCGATGACAGCCGCTTGCTCTCCGAAAACCTGTCGGCGGCCGGCGTGCCTCACCAGCTCAAGGTCGAGGAGGGAATGACCCATTTCATCTGGATGTGGCAGCGCCTGTATCAGCGCTCCCGCGCCTCGATCGCGGAGGCCGGCGCCATCCTCAAGCGCGAATTACGCCGGGACTGAACGGCCTACTCCTTGGCCATCACCGCATTGAGATTGGAGACCGCATCCTCGAAAGGCTGCGGATTTCGAACGTCGACGATGTCGGCCCACATCTCCGCGATCTTTTCCGGCGATATATCGGCCCGGGGATCGACCTGCACACCTTCGCTTTCGACAATCTGAATGCGTGAATAGTAGCCCGCCGTTGCCGCGATGATGTTGCCGGAATCCGTGCAATCCTCGCTCACAAGATAGGTCACCATTGCCGCGACGGCTTCGGTGGTCACCAGCTCCGGGTCGTAGGTATTGAAGATCCCGGACGGTTCTGCGATGCGCGTTGCGGCCAACGGGGCCAGCGCATTGACGGTGATGTTGTGGCGCGCGCCTTCAAGCTTGAGCGTGTTCATGAACCCGACCACGCCCATCTTGGCGGCAGAATAGTTGGTCTGTCCAAAGTTCCCGTAGATGCCCGAATTGGACGAAACCATTAGGATGCGTCCGTAGTTAGCCTCGCGCATATGGGGATAGGCTGCGTGGGTGACGTAGACCGACCCGAGCAGATGGACTTGCACGACGAACTCGTAATCGTCGAGGCTCATCTTGTGGAACGTCTTGTCCCGCACGATTCCGGCATTGTTGATGACGATATCTACCTGGCCGTAATTGTCGATCGCGGTCTGGACAATCGCTGCGGCGCTGTCGCGCTCGGCCACGCTGTCATAATTGGCCACCGCTTCGCCGCCGCCCGCGCGAATTTCGTCCACCACCGCATCGGCCGGTGTCGCCGATGTGCCGCTGCCGTCAATCGCGCCGCCGATATCGTTGACGACGACCTTCGCGCCCCGCGCACCCAGTGCGAGCGAATAGTTGCGACCCAGGCCGTGGCCGGCGCCCGTGACGACGGCAACCCGACCGTCAAATCCGATTTTCATAATATCCCCCTGTTTTTCCGGTCCCGAAGCCCGGTGCGCAAATGAACGTCCGATACCTGACGAATTGGTTTCAATCGCAGGACGTTAGTCAAGCTATTCGGCGAAGGAACCGTGCCACGGTTCACTGAATTGCGCGTGGATTTTCGGGGACGAGCGCGTTAGCTTTCGCAGCCTGCCCGAGTGGGCAGACCTGAAGTCACTCCCAAAGGTACCATTGCGATGGAATTTCTCGCGGATCTGGACTGGACGCGATACTGGTTCATGTTCCCCATATCCATGGCGGTTGCAACGACCGCGATGTTGAGCGGGATTGGTGGCGCGGCCTTGTTCGCGCCGATTTTTCTGATCATCTTTCCGATCCTGGGGCCGGAATTCGTCCTCGCCGGGACGGCGGCGGCGATCGGCACGGCACTGATGACCGAAGTTTTCGGGTTCTCGTCCGGTTTCGTCGGCTACTACCGCAAGAAATTGATCCATTTCCGAAGCGCCTATCCGTTCCTGATTGTTGCTGTCCCCGTGGCGATTGTCGGTGCCCTTCTTCTGGCCACCTTCAAGGAACAGGAAGCATTGCTGAAAGGGGCCTATGCCCTGCTGATGCTGGTGCTCGCCCCAATCATATTCAAACACCATTCGCCCCAGGAAATGCTGACCGAGGGCGAAGATCATTTTGCCGGCGACGGCAGAGAACCGGTGAGTATCACGGCGGCTGACGGCCAGACTTACAATTTCAAGAAACCCAAGCAGGGTGTGGATGGCGCGGCCACGACGGGGGTGGGCGCCTTCCTGACCGGGCTGTTGGGCGTCGGAATTGGGGAAGTGATCATGCCGCAGTTGGTGAAGCGCAATCATGTGCCGGTGCCGGTTGCCGCCGCGACGTCCGTGTTCACGGTGATCGTTGTGATTGCCGCTGCCTCGTTCACCCAGGTCTCTGCGTTGATCGCGGCCGGCGGCATGAACGCAATCCCCTGGAACCTGGTTTGCTACACGATTCCCGGCGTGATTATCGGCGGCCAGATCGGGCCTCGGCTACAGGGAACCATCTCTCAACGCACCATGGAAAAGACGATCGCCACCTTGTTTGCCATAATCGGCCTGGCGATGGGTTTCATCGCGCTCCGTGAACTCGGGGTCTTCGGCGCCTAATACGAAGAGCAGACGTTCAATGTCGCTTGGTTTGTCAGAAAGTAGAAATCGCCGGCGCCGGCGCCGCGAATTCTATGGCACGCTGTTCCGCTGGGGTCTTGTCCTGGCCGTCGGCCTGGGTGTCGGCTTGTGGGCGAAGGATATTGGTACGGAAGTCGCGCTGCAGGAAGTTCGCGTGCTTGAGCAGCGGATGTCGGAGAATTCCACTGAAAGTGCGCGGCTGCGATCGGAAATTGCTGGGTTGAAGACGGCCCTGCGATTGGAGCGTGACCGGGTGTCCGAGTGGCAGGAACGCTATGACGCCGACGTCCCAACGATTGCCGAGGCGAAAATTCTCGAAGTCGTGCGCGATCGCGTCGCAAACGGTGTCTCGACAGACCGGCTGGCCGCCGTGGTTGCCTTGGCGCGCGACGATGTGGGCTGTGAGCCGCTGGGGGACACCAAGCGGTTCGTCGTCAACAATGAAATTCAGACTGGGGCAAACGATTCCGTTTCCTTTGCCGAGGGTGCGATCACGGTCACCGCATCGGGGACTTCGGCCCGCAATGCGGCCGGACAACCGGAAGCCTGGTTCGATGTGGCCGTGCCCGTCAGGGTGATTTTCAGTCATCTCGGCGGAGAATCCGTCCAGGCGTCCGGGGTTCTGCCTTTGCATCACTCGGTTGCCGTGGGCGACACGGAATATCGGTTTAGCCTGATCGCGGGTGCACGCTCGTTCGTTCAGGTGACCGGCGAAGCCTGTCCGTTTTCCTAAACGCCAGTTCAAAATCAGGTGTTTGCGTGGGGGAAATACCGGGATTTTCACGTATGATCTTCGCGATTGTTTGAAATAAACCCGAACTTGCGGAATGTTTTTGGTTTACGGGGCCTTGTTTCAAACTTGAATCCGACGCTCTAAACGCCTAAATCGGTCGGCGATTGGGCGGCAGGATATCCTGCGGGACCCCGCGAACAATAAAAAATGCCGGCTCTGGACGGCAACGGCGAGTACATCGGCGATCGGTGATAATCGATGCCCGAATTTTAAATGTCGATCCGGAGCAGGGGCGACCCAATAGGGGCGCCACAAGGGAGGTAGATTCGACGTGACGACATTGCTCGATATCAAGGGGCTGACGAAGACGTACGGCCCCATCACTGCGGTCGATGACGTTTCATTTTCCGTCGACCAGGGCGAGGTCCTGGGTTTCATCGGGCCGAACGGTTCGGGAAAATCGACGACGATGAAGATCGTGACGGGTTTTCTGTCTCCGACGTCAGGTGCTGTTGAGGTCGACGGCCTGGATGTCACGCGCCATCCGCTCGAGATCAAGCGCAAGATCGGATACCTGCCGGAAGGCGCGCCGCTGTATGGCGATATGACGCCCATGGCCCTGATGAAGTTCGTGTGCAAAGTCCGCCGGCTCTCGGCCGAACAGACCCGGCGTGGAATGGACTATGCAATCGAAAAGCTCCACATCGAGAACGTGCTTTACCAGCCAATTGAAACACTCTCGAAAGGCTACAAGCGCCGGGTGGGCCTGGCGCAAGCCATCGTTCACGAGCCCGACCTTCTGATCCTGGACGAGCCGACCGACGGCCTTGATCCGAACCAGAAGCACGAGGTTCGAGAATTGCTGAAGGAGATGGCCGGCAAAAAGGTCGTGATCATCTCGACCCATATCCTCGAGGAGGTCGAGGCCGTCTGTTCGCGAGCGATAGTTATTGCAAAGGGACGTTTGGTCGCCGACCAGGATCCGCTGTCCCTGCAGGCACGTTCGCGTTTTCACAATGCTGTCGGCCTTCGGCTGCCGGTCGACCAGGCGGAGGCCTGTGTCGGGCTCCTCCAGTCTCTTAACGGGGTGCAACAGGTACGCACATCCACGCGCACAGCCAGCATGGTCGAACTTCTGGCTGTTGCCATCGACGGGTCGGAAATTCTCGAAACCGTACATTCGGCGATCGACGAGAAGGGTATTCGTGTCGATGAGATATTCGTGGAACGCGGGCGGCTCGAAGATGTGTTCCGTGACCTGACCTTCGAAGTCGAGGGATTGAAGCAGTCAACGGATGACGACCTGGAGGCGGATCATGCTTAACATCTGGATCGTGAGTCGCCGCGAACTGGCGGCCTATTTCACTTCGCCCCTGGCCTATGTGTTTATCGTCATCTTTCTGGCGCTGGCCGGGGGGCTGACGTTCTTCTTCGGGCAATGGCTCGAGCGCGGGCAGGCGGACCTGCAGGTCTTCTTCCTGTATCACCCCTATCTCTATCTGTTCCTCATTCCTGCGGTCGGCATGCGTCTGTGGGCGGAGGAGCGTAAGTCGGGAACCATCGAGTTCCTGCTGACCCTGCCGGTGACCACCGGGCAGATCGTCATCGGCAAGTTCCTGGCCGCCTGGATATTTGCCGGTATCGCGCTGGCGCTAACATTTCCGATGTGGGTCACCGTCAACATGCTCGGGCAGCCCGACAACGGGATCATCCTGGCCGCCTATATCGGCAGTTGGCTGATGGCCGGCGGGTTCCTGGCTTTGAGTGCCTGCATCTCGGCGCTGACCAAGAACCAGGTGATTGCCTTTGTGCTGGCCTCCGCACTGTGCTTCGTCTTCATGATGAGCGGGGTGGAAATCATCCAGTCATTCTTCCGGGCCTGGACGCCCCAGGCGTTCGTGGAGTCCGTGGCCGAGCTTAGCTTCCTGACCCACTTCAACGACGTGTCCCAGGGCGTGATCGACATCCGTGATGTCGTCTTCTTCCTGTCGGTGATCGGTGTCGCGCTGTTTGCCAATGCCGCGATTGTCGAAGCGAAGAAGGGGGTCTGAGCCATGTGGGAAAAAATTCGCAGTGGTGACCGCCAGATGCTGGCCTGGGCGACGATCGCGGTCTCGATCGTGTTCTTCCTGGCGATCAACACGCTGGCGAACACCGCGTTGACCAGCACCCGTCTGGACCTGACCGAAGATCGCCTCTTTACCCTGTCCGATGGCACCAAGGACGTCCTGTCCACGCTCGACGAGCCGATCGACCTTCGCTTCTACTATTCCGAACGTTTCGACGAAATCGGCCCGAATATCGCGCGCCATTCCGATCGGGTGCGGGAATTGCTGGACGAGTATGAACGGCTTTCGGGCGGTAAGGTCCGGATCGAGATCTTCGATCCGCAGCCATTCTCGACGGAAGAGGACCTGGCCGTCAGCGATGGACTTCAGGGCCTGCCGTTTGATCAGTCAGGCGCGCGCGCCTATTTCGGGGTCTCCGGTACCAACTCGACCGACGATATCGATGCGATCGGGTATCTGGCGCCCGAGCGCAGCCCGTTCCTCGAATATGACCTGACGCGCCTGGTTTCCAACCTGTCCGAACCGGAAAAGCCCGTGGTTGGGCTGGTGTCCGATTTGCCCCTGCAGGGCACCCAGTTTGACAACTACACGCCATGGTTGATTGTGGATGGTTTGCGTCAGTTCTTCGACGTCAAGTTCCTCGACAAGGACTCCACCGAACTTCCTGAAAATATGGAAGTTCTGGTCATCGCCGGTGCGCACACGATCAAGGATGAGCTGCTCTATGAGATGGACCAGTTCGTAGTGTCGGGTGGCCGTGTCCTCGCGTTTGCCGACCCCTATGCGGAGTCCATGGCGCTTGCGGGCCCAACGACCGGTCAATTGCCGCCGCCGGGGGTGGGCCAGGCGGCGATTGAACCGCTTCTGAATGCCTGGGGTGTTGACGTGGTACGCGGCGATTTTGTGGCGAACCTGGATGACGCCGTCCGCGTTGGTTTTCCCAACCCGGAGACCGGTCAGCAGGTGGCGGTCGACTACGTCGCGTGGCTCACACTGCAGGGCGATCGTTTCTCCCGTGATGACGCCGTGTCCGCTCAGCTGCAGCGTATCGTTGTGAGCTCGTCTGGAGCCTTCATGACGCGGGAGGGGGCTAAGACAGTCCTTGCCCCGCTTATCTTCACCACCCCGACTTCGGACCTAATGAGCGCGTTCGAGATTGCGCAGCAGCCCAATCCGATTGCGTTGCTCGATCGGTTCGAACCGCAGGACACGGTCTACAATTTGGCTGCCCGCGTGACGGGCAAGGTGAATTCGGCATTTCCGGACGGTCCGCCGGAGAAGATGTTCGAGGCGGCGGAAGATCCCGAAGCGCTTCGGTCCACTCACAAGGCGGCCGCGGATAGTGATGCCAGTATCATCCTGGTCGGTGATGTTGACATGCTCGCCAACCAGAACTGGGCTCAGGTCCAGGACGTAGCGGGAGAGCAGGTTGCCATTCCGACGGCCAACAATGCGGATTTCTTCATCAACGCGATTGATAACCTGCGCGGTAGCCACGGTCTTGTCGGTCTTCGGGGACGCGGATTGTCTATTCGGCCATTCCAGGTAATCGAGGAAATGCGCAGCGAGGCGGACAACAAGTTCCGCAACAAGGAACAGGAACTTCTGACCCGCATTGCCGAGATGGACGAGACGATTGAGCGCTTGCAACGCGAGGAACAGACGACCGGCGTTATCCTAACCTCTCAGCAACAGGACGAGATCGACGACTTTCGGCTGGAGATGCTCGATATGCGGAGCGAATTACGTGATGTTCAGCGGTCTCTACGTGAGGACGTGGAGACCCTGGAACGCCAGGTGCGTGTCTTCAATATCTGGGCGGTTCCGTTGCTGATTGCGGTCCTGGCCGTTTTCCTGGCCGTGATTCGACGTATTCGTCGAGCGCGCTATCACCGCGCAGTGCTGCATTAGGGGGCGAGACATGAGTCCACGCATATTTTGGGGATGGCTGATCATTACGGTTGTTACGGTCGCACTAACCGTTGCACTCGGCTTGGGCCGGGAGACCGCCTCGTTCGATCTCGCAAAGGGTGAGCCCGTCTTCGCGGACCTACGGGCCAATCCCGATTCTGCTGCGCGCGTCGAGGTCAAGAGTCGCTTTGGAGAGTTCACTCTCATCCGCGAGTCGGAAGGCTGGGTGACACCCGACCGTAATGATTATCCGGTCAGTGAAACCAATATCCGGCGGCTGATTGTCGGGCTTTCTGACATGCGCTTTATCGAACCGAAGACCTCCGACCCGGAGCGGTTCCGGCGCCTGGAAGTCCAGGACATAGACAAGGAACTCGCTGATTCCGCCTATGTGAAGGTCTCTGATGGTGAAGGCAAGGAATTGGCGGAGGTTATTATCGGGCGGCCCAGCGCACGATTTTTTGGGGGTCGCGCGAACGGCACCTACATTCGTGAGCCGGGAACCAACAATGTTTGGCTCGTCAGCGGCGTAACGAACGTACAGACCCGTCTGGTCCCCTGGTTGCAGCGCGAAATTGTCGAAATTCCCGCGAACACTGTGGCCAAAATCTCCATTGGTGAAGGCGAGACCGCGTATAGCCTTTCGCGTACGGCGGCGGATGACGAGGCCTTCCGGATTTCTGGTGCCCCCGAAGGTCGCAACTTGGATCCCGAGAAGGTGCGGCCTGTTACCCGCGCGATTTCTGGCGTGAACTTCGAGGACGTCAAATTACGCAGCGAGCTGTCGCTTCCTGCGGACGCGAAGGTGGCGGAGTTCTTGACCTTTGACGGCCTTGCGGTTCGGGTGCGTCTCGCCGAGATCGATCGTAAAAAATGGGCGATGTTCGAGGCGATCTACACCGGCGATGCGGCCGATGAGTCCCATGCTGCCAAGGCCGCTCTGGCTGCTGTCGAGGACATCAACATGCGCGTGGGTAGCTGGATCTACTGGATTCCCAGCGCGACATACACGAACCTGACACGGCCGGTTGACGAGATTCTGGTGCCAAAGGAAGACGGCACGTCGTGACTTGAAACCCAGTCAAAGATGTCACACGACAGCCCGCAGCAAACTGCGGGCTGTTTTTTTGGAGGATGCGATGGATTTGGGACTTAATGGAAAACGCGCACTCGTTACCGGGGGGAGCCGGGGTATCGGTCGTGGAATTGCCGAGGCCTTCGCCGCGGAAGGCGCGAAGGTGATCGTGGCGAGCCGTAATGGTGATGCATGTGCCGCAGCGGCCGATGCCATCTCGAGTGCCCACGGCACCGAAGTGTTGGGGCATGCATGCGACATGGCTGATCTCAATTCGGTCGATAGTCTGGTGGGGTTCACCGAGGAAGCCTTCGGCGGCGTCGATGTGCTCGTCAACAACACCGGCGGCCCGCCGTTCGGACCAATCAGCCAGGTCGATTCTCAAACATGGCGTGATTCCTTCGAAGCCATGTTTGTCAGTGTCACCCGGCTGACCTGCCACCTTTTGCCCGGCATGCGGGAGCGCGGTTGGGGCCGGATCCTGATTGTAACCTCTACCGGCGTGGTGGAGCCGATCCCCCAGCTTGGGATTTCTAATTCAATCCGGATCGGGCTGACAAACTGGGCGAAGACCCTGTCGGTCGAAGTGGCGTCAGACGGTGTCACTGTTAACACGCTGATGCCGGGACGGATTGAAACAGACCGTCTGCGGCATTTCTACGAGGTGACGGCGAATAGCCAGAACATCGACCTAGAAGAGGCGAAGGCGGTTGTCGCGGCGCCGGTGCCTGTCGGGCGGGTCGGAACGGTGGAGGAATTCGGCGCACTCGCGGCCTTTCTAGCTGGAGAAAGTGCAGGCTATCTGACGGGCACGACGACGGCGATCGACGGTGGATTGACCCAGCGCGCTGTTTAACGTTCTCAAACAAAAAAAGGGACTACTGTACCGCCGTTGCAATGAGTTTGAGGTTCAACCTAGGTTGATCATCTATCAGGTAAGCCTGGTCCCCGAATATTGAGTACGCAAACCCAAAAGTACTTCTGCTAGGTTTGTCCTGGGCGTGGGCCAACGTCGGGTTGTAGAGAAGTGCGTGAGCCGCAGCCAATGCTTTCAGGACAAGGAGAGCGCAGAACATCATTTTTCTTTTGGCGTTCCGTCCACGTTGAACTGTTCAAGTGCGGCCGGGGAATCGATATCCAGAAGAACGCCGCTGTCAGGCATGGGAACCTCTTTCACGGCATCGGCAAAATCGCCGATTAGGTGTTTGGCCCCGACATCTCCGCCTAACATGGTCATATCCTCAAAGAATCGACGGTCCCAAAGTACAGGGTTGCCGCGTTTTCCCTCCACTGTCGGTACGCAGATCAAGTGGCCCTCGTCTGGATCGTAGGCCCCCATGAGCGCGCGCACGTGATCGGGGCCCACTCTCGGCATATCGCCCAACCCAATGATTGTACCGTCGCAAGTGTCTGGAATGGCCGACACCCCGACGCGCAGTGATGTGCTCAGGCCCTGGTTGAAATCAGGATTGTGAACAAAATTCACGTTGTCGCCTGCAGCGGCTTGAACATCCTCGGGAGCATGCCCCGTGACGACGATAATCGGGTCAGCCCCGGCACCGCGGACTGCATCGATCGTGTGACGGATCATCGGTTTGCCGTCGATGGGGATCAGCAGCTTGTTAATCGCACCCATGCGCCGCGACTGGCCGGCAGCAAGAATGACGGCGGCAAAGCGCGGTGTGGCGGCCTCCTGACGGTGCGAACGAGGTGCTGCTTCGCTGCGGGGTAGGGGACGGGAGGGGATTTCTTTCAGAAGCCCGCCGACGCCAAGGCCCATGATATCGCTACGGCCGACCGAGACTCCGGCCATGATTCGCTCAAGTACGATGTCATTGCCGCCGGGTCGTCGCGAGCGTGCTGAGCCGGGAAGGGCGAGGACCGGCACATCGTTGATAAACGCCAGCACGAGAAGGTTGCCGGGATCGACGGGCATTCCGAAGTGCGCGATTTCGCCGCCGGCCTGTTCGATCGCGCTTGGGATCACATCGCGGCGGTCGACGGTGGCCGAAGCGCCGATTACCAGGATCAAATCGCTCCCACTTTCGACCAGGCCGGTCAGCTTCTCGGCGATCGACTCGGAGGCATGCGCAACAATCGTATTATCCGTCAGTTCGCTTCCGAGCGCTTCGATCCGGTCGCGCATCACTTCCTCAGTCTTCTCGGTAACCTTGGCCTGCAATCCCGGAAGGTTGGTCTGAACGAGCGCGACTTGTCGCCGGAGGTACGGCAATGCCGACACCTTGCCGCCGCGCGTGGCCTCTTCCGCGGCACGGGCCAGGTTCGCATCCGATACCGCATAGGGGATGATCTTGATGGTTGCGACGATCTGGCTTTGCTCGACGCGGTCATAGGGACGCAGCGTGGAGATGGTGATGCCTTCATCGATCGCGTTGACCCTGTCGATCATGTCGGGATCGAGACCGGCCAATCCATCATGCTCGGCGAACAGGTTGACCCGGCCGGTTCCGGCCACACCGATCCTGACACCCGGCCCCGCTGCGGCTTCGGCAAGCATCTGAGCCGCGCTGTTTTCGTCCACATCTCCGTCTTCGAAGATGGCGACAGTGATTTCGTCTATGCCGGCGGACTGTAGGCGCTCAATATCCGAAGCATCGAGGATGTCACCCTTTCGGTAGCGATGGTTCGCGAGGGTTTGTCCATGCACCAGCATGGCGCCCTCGGCCTCGGCAATGGGGACGGACCCGAACTTCATCCGTCGTGGAGCACTTGTGTGATCTGGGCCATGATCGAAATGGCAATTTCGGCCGGGCTCTTGGCATTGATCGCAAGCCCGACGGGAGCATGAATCTGCGCAATCTCGGCATCCGAAAACCCGGCTTCTTTTAGACGTTCGATGCGCCCGGCATGGGTGCGCTTGCTGCCGAGGGAGCCGACGTAAAAAGCATCGGAGCGCAACGCCACATGCAAGGCCGGATCATCCAGCTTGGGGTCGTGGGTGAGTGTGACGACTGCGGCGCGGTTGTTGATGCCTAACGCGGTCAAAGCTTCGTCCGGCCAATCTTCGCTAAGCGTCACGCCGGGAAAACGATCACGCGTGGCGAATGCACCGCGCGGATCGACAATCACGACTTCATAGCCCGATGTCTGGGCCAGTGTAACCAGCGGTTGCGCGATGTGTACGGCGCCCACGATGATAATGCGCTTTGGCGGGTTGAACACCTGCACGAAAAGGGGCACATCGTCGCGGCGCATGCGTACGCTCTTGTCGTCGCGCAACGCGTTGCGGGCCGCGGTGGTTGCATCTTCGTCGAGCAAAAGATCACCTTCGGTGCGGTCGGTAAAGACAAGGGCCTGTACACCTGTCTCCAGGTGTGAGACGAGCGCAACAGCCTTTTTGGCTTCTCGGGCCGCAAGCAGAGATTTTAGGGTGTCGGGGTTCATCGCGGATCAGTCGATGCGCTCGACCCAGACCTCGACCTTGCCGCCGCAGGCGAGGCCGACTTCCCAGGCCATCTCGTTGGATACACCGAAATCGAGCAGGCGGGGCTTGCCGTTGGACATGACCTCGCGCGCTTCGTGCACAACCGCACCTTCGATGCAGCCACCGGAAACCGAGCCGATCATGTTACCCTCCTCGTCGATGGCCAGCTGGCTGCCGACCGGTCGTGGGGAAGAGCCCCAGGTGCTCACGACGGTCGCAATTGCGACGTTCTTACCCGACTGATGCCAGGCGGCGGCCCTCTCCAATACTTCGTCGTGATCCAGGACCTGCAAGTCGATGGTGCCTTTGCTCATTGTGCTGCCTCCTGCCAGAATTTGTTGCTGTACATCCCGTGTCCGTTCGGCCGTGACAGGGCGTCTGCCAGCTGTTCCAGACTCTCCAGATTGTGGATCGAGCGAAATTCGTCAGTGTGTGGCAGCATCGCCCGTGCGCCGAGTGACTTCGGCTCGTATCGATCATAACGTAGCAGCGGGTTCAGCCAGATCAAGCGCCGACACGACATGTGCAAACGCTCGATCTCCTTGTCCAGGCCATCGGCGGCATCACGATCGAGTCCGTCGGTGATCAGCAATACGACGGCACCCTGGCCCAAAACCCGGCGTGACCAGTTGGTGTTGAAGTCGTGCAGCGAGTACCCGATTCGTGTGCCGCCGGACCAGTCATCCACGGCCTTTCCGACCTTGTCCAGCGCTTCATCGACGTCCTTGTAGCGGAGCTGGCGGGTGACGTTCGTCAGTCGGGTGCCGAACAAGAACGTGTGGACCCGGTCTCGATCGTTGGTCACTGCATGCATGAAATGTAGGATCATCCGTGAGTACCGGCTCATGGATCCGGAAATGTCACACAGCACCACCAGGGGAGGATGGCGGCGCTGGCGCTTGCGGTATTGCAGGGGGATTGCGGCCCCGCCTCCGCGCAACGCCGCGCGCAATGTGCTTCGCATGTCGATCCGATGGCCGCGCGTATTTCGTCGGAAACGGCGAGTTGGCACTTCCATGATCGGCAGACGCATGCGGGCAATGGCCCGTTTGGCTGCTTCCAGTTCATCAGACGACATTTTCTCGAAATCGGTTTTCTGCAGGACCTCGTTTGCCGACCAGGTCATCACCGCATCGACGGTGATCTCCGGGTCTTCTTCGTCAGATCCTCCTTCGCCCTCGCCGGGCGTCTCCATCTGATCCTGTTTCAGCGCGTCGGCCAGCCGGCGGTTCATCTCTTCGCCATCCTGTTGCGCGTCGGGGTCGACGAAGGAGGGAAGGACCAGTGAGGCCATGCGTTCCAGAAGCTTTGGATTTCGCCAGAACACGTGGAACGCCTGATCGAAGATTTCCCTTTGGTCGCGCCGGTTCACGAACACTGCGTGTAGCGCCCAGTAAAAGTCATCCCGGTTTCCCAGCCCGACGGTTTCGACGGCATTGATGCCCTCGATCACCTTGCCCGGCCCGACCGGCAAGCCCGCGGCGCGCAGGACCCGGGCGAAATGCATGATGTTGTTTGCGATCTTGCCGGCTTCATCGGTGTCTGCCGGATGCAACTCGTCGAGCTTCGCCTTGGCCTGGAGGGCCGGGCGTGCCTTGTCGGGGATCGCTTTCTCGGGCACGTCGCTAGTTCGTTGCATGTGCGAGCGCGATCTCGCTCTTGACCTCGTCCAGGATCTTCGCGGCTTCGCTGCCACTGATCTTGGCAATGTCGTCCTGGTATTTCAGGAGGACGCCCAGCGTGTCGTCGATCGCATCGGGTGTGAGTTCGATAACGTCGAGTTGATGTAGCGCGGAGGCCCAGTCGATCGTTTCCGCAATACCGGGGACCTTGAAAAGATCCAGGTCGCGCAGGCGTTGCACGAAATTGACAACCTGCCGCGACAGGCGGGCATCGGCCTGAGGTGCCTTGAGGCTCAGGATTTCCAGCTCACGTTCGGCATCGGGATAGTCGACCCAGTAATAGAAACAGCGGCGCTTCAGCGCGTCGTGGATTTCGCGTGTCCGGTTCGATGTGATGATGACGATCGGTGGCTCGTCGGCGCGGATTGTCCCGATCTCGGGGATCGTGATCTGGAAGTCAGACAGCACCTCCAGCAGATAGGCCTCAAAGGCTTCGTCTGTGCGATCGAGCTCGTCGATCAGGAGCACTGGCGGGCCCTCGGCAGACGGATCGAGCGCCTGCAGCAGCGGCCGGGGGATCAGGAACTTGTCGGAGAATATATCGTCACCCAGGCGGTCGCGATCGCTGATGCCTTCGGCCTCGGCCATCCTGATTTCGATCATCTGCGCCGAGTAGTTCCACTCGTAAACAGCCGAAGCGACGTCCAGGCCTTCGTAACATTGCAGACGGACGAGGCGTCGACCGAGTGTCTCGGATAGAACCTTCGCGATTTCCGTCTTGCCGACACCGGCTTCGCCCTCCAGAAACAGGGGCCGCCCCAGGGTCAGGGACAGTTGCACGGCGGTCGCGAGACTGCGGTCGGACACATAATCGCCCGAAGCCAGGAGTTCGAGGGTGTTTTCGACGTTCTCAGGGATGCTGCTCAAGGAATTTCTACCCGTGGTGCGGCGCCAGGATCAGATTGACGCGTGGACGGACACTATGGCGTGTTTGTGGAATACCTGGTTGATATAGCTCAGGCGGACAAATCGTCAAACCCGACTACGAAAAACGGCCGAAGCATCGCTCCGGCCGCCTCCGTAAGCTAAATATGACGATCTGCTAGCCCGCGGCGTCGACAGCCCGGCTCGCCATCACCGAAATCAGGTGCGCGCGGTACTCGGCGGACGCATGAATATCGGCGTTCAGGCCATCGTCTGACATCTTCACGCCCTTGGCCGCATCGGCGCTCCAGCTGCCCGACAGGGCGCTTTCGATTTCGGCGGCGCGGAAGACGCCGTCCTGACCGGCACCGGTAACGGACACTCGGGTTTCGCCGCCGGTTTGGGCGACCATGACGCCGACCAGCGCGTAACGTGATGCCGGGTTCGGGAACTTAGCGTAACCGGCCTTGTCGGGAACCGGGAATCGAACGGCAGTGATCAGTTCACCGTCTTCCAGCGCGGTGGTGAACATGCCGTCGAAGAAGTCCTCGGCGGTGATTTCGCGCTGGTTGGTGATGACGGTTGCGTTCAATGCCAGGACCGCGGCCGGATAGTCGGCGGCTGGATCGTTGTTGGCAACGGAACCGCCGATCGTACCGCGGTTGCGGACCTGGGGATCGCCGATATTGTCAGCGAGGCTGGCGAGGGCAGGGATCTTGCTTTGTACCACATTGGAGGTCGCGACATCGACATGCCGGGTCATCGCACCGATGGTAATCGAGTCACCACCGTCAGAGACGCCAGCCAGATCGTTGACATCGGCCAGATCGACCAGATCCGAAGGTTGAGCCAGGCGCTGCTTCAGGGTCGGGATCAGCGTCATGCCCCCGGCCAGGAAACGGCCGTCCTCAGCGGAAGACACCGCGCTTGCGGCTTCGTCGGCGGAACCCGCCTTTTGATAGTTGAACTGATACATCGTCTACCTCCCTCGCCAGACGTTATTCCGCCGCCTGGCGGACGTTGGAATCCTGAATTGCCTGCCACACCTTTTGCGACGTAGTGGGCATTGAAATGTCTTCGACACCGAGCGGTGCTAGCGCATCGAGAATGGCATTCACGACCGCCGGCGGTGAACCAATGGCGCCGACTTCGCCGACACCCTTGACCTCAAGCGGGTTGGACGCACCCATCACCGATTGTGTTGCCACAGAGAAGCTCGGCAGATTGTCGGCGCGCGGCATCGTGTAGTCCATGTACGAACCGGTCAGAAGCTGGCCATCATCGTCATACACACAACCTTCGAGGATGGCCTGGCCAACGCCCTGGGCGAGACCTCCATGCACCTGGCCGGCCACGATCATTGGGTTGACCACCCGGCCGACATCGTCGACCGCTGTGAAGCCGACGATTTCGGTCGTGCCGGTGTCGGGATCGACCTCCACTTCGCAGATATGTGCGCCACCCGGGAAGCTGAAGTTGAGGGGATCGTAGAACGCGTTCTCGTCGAGCCCGGGCTCGATCTCCTCGATCGGGTAGTTGTGCGGCACATAGGCGGCCAGCGAAATCTCACCAAACGCCATTTCCTTGTCGGTGCCCGCAACTGTGAACTTGCCGTCCGCGAACTCGATATCGGAGACGTCGGCTTCCATGATGTGGGCCGCGATCTTCTTAGCCTTGTCGATCACCTTGTTGCAGGCGTTCAGGATCGCCGGTCCGCCGACCGCCAGGGAACGGGACCCATAGGTGCCCATGCCGAACTGGACCTGGTCGGTGTCGCCATGGCTGATTTCCACATGCTCGATTGGAATGCCGAAAGATTCGGATACCAACTGGGCGAAGGTCGTCTCGTGACCCTGACCGTGGTTGTGGGTGCCGGTAAAGACCGTCACCGACCCGGTCGGGTGGACCCGAACCTGGGCCGACTCATACAGACCGGCCCGCGCCCCCAGTGCTCCGGCAACGGCCGATGGGGCAATGCCGCATGCTTCGACATAGGTTGAGATGCCGATACCGCGCAGCTTGCCGTCCTTCTCGGACGCCGCACGACGCTTCTCGAAGCCGGTATAGTCGGCGGCCTTGAGCGCACTCTCGAACGATGCGGGAATGTCACCGCAATCGTATTGAAGCGCGACAGGGGTCTGATAGGGATACTGATCCGCCTGGATCATGTTCTTCTTGCGGATCTCGACAGGGTCGATCCCCAGCTCGCGTGCGGCCTTGTTGACCAGTCGTTCGAGCAGGTAGGTGCATTCCGGCCGTCCTGCACCGCGATAGGCATCCACGGGAACCGTGTTGGTGAACACGGTCTGCACCTCGGCATAGATCACCGGGGTGGTGTAGACGCCGGCCAGCAGCGTTGCATACAGATAGGTGGGTACGCTCGACCCGAAGGTCGACAGATAGGCACCGACATTTGCCTTGGTCGCCACCCGCAGCCCAAGGAATGCGCCATCCTTGTCGAGCGCAAGCTCGGCATGGGTCTCGTGATCACGGCCATGGGCATCCGTCGCGAAGGATTCGGAACGCTCTGCGGTCCATTTGATAGGTCGGTGAACCTTTCCGGCCGCCCAAGTCAGGATCGCTTCTTCGGCATAATGGAAAATCTTCGAGCCGAATCCGCCGCCGACGTCCGGCGCGATGACCCGGAGCTTGTGCTCGGGGATCTGCAAGACGAATGCACCCATCAGAAGTCGAATGACGTGCGGGTTCTGGGTCGTCGTGTAAAGCGTATACTGGCCCGTCGAACGATCGAATTCAGAGATCGCGGCGCGGGGCTCCATCGCATTGGGGATCAGGCGGTTGTTGACCAGATCGATAGAGACCACGTGGTCGGCCTTCGAGAACGCCTCATCGACACCATTCTTGTCGCCCAGCTCCCAGTCGAAGCAGCGATTGTTGGGGACGTTGTCATGGACGAGAGAGCCACCGGCCAGCGCGCCATCCATGTCGATGACGGCATCCAGCACGCCGTAATCGACCTCGATGAGCTCGGCGCCATCGCGAGCCGCATCGCGCGTCTCGGCGATAACGATGGCTACCTGGTCACCCACATAGCGAACCTTGTCCACCGCCAGCGGCGGGTGACCGGGCTCGAGCATCGGCGAACCGTCCTTGTTGTGGATCTGCCAGCCACAGGGCAGGCCGCCGACGCCGTCGGCCGCCATATCCGCACCCGTCAGGACGGCGATCACCCCCTCGGCCGCTTCAGCCTTCGAGGTGTCGACCGACTTAAGCGTCGCGTGGGCATGCGGTGAACGCAAGATCCAGGCGTGGCTCTGGTCCGGACGGTTGATATCGTCAGTGTAGTTGCCGTTGCCGGTAAGAAATCGCTGATCTTCTACGCGCTTTACGGAAGCGCCGATCCCCGTATCGGTCATGGCGTTACCCTTTCAGGGCTTGGGCGCCGGCGAGGATGGACTTAACGATATTATGGTAGCCGGTGCAGCGACAAAGATTGCCTTCGAGCCACTCGCGCACTTCGCGCTCGCTCGGATCGGGGTTCTTCTGGACCAGGTCGAGAGCGCTCATCACCATGCCCGGTGTGCAGAAGCCGCACTGAAGGCCATGGTTCTCGCGGAACGCTTCCTGCATCGGGTGCAGCTCGTCACCGTTTGCCAGCCCTTCGATGGTCGTCACATCCGCACCTTCGGCCTGGGCCGCAAGCATGGTGCAGGACTTCAGAGATTCGCCGTTCACGTGCACCACGCACGCACCGCACTGGCTGGTGTCGCAACCGACATGGGTACCGGTCATACCAAGATGTTCACGAAGATACTGAACGAGCAACGTCCGCGGCTCGACATCCGCCGAGACAGACTTTCCGTTCACCGTCATGGATACGGTGGGCATAACTATCCTCCCTGCTTCGGGTTGCCCCGTTTTTGGTCGAGCCCGAAAAATCGCTCGGGCACGGCCTGAGTATTCAATCAACTGAGTTTCTTCCGCACGAAGCATCCCGTCAAGGCGCAGCGCTTCGAAAACGGCTGAAAAGAACGAATTTTGCTATTTCACCAGCGTATAGATGATGCCGAGCGCGATGATCGCGCCCACGACCCAGGTTCCGATACTGACCTGGGCCAAGGGCGTGGTGTCGCTGCCAGCTGCCGGGGCGGCCTCGGCCTCGGGCGCAGCAGTTTCCTTGCCGTCGCTTTCGGCCACCGCTTCGGCAAAATTCTCAAAGAACTGGGACGCCATCTTCTTAGCCGTACCGTCGATCAGGCGCGCGCCCAACTGGGCAAGCTTGCCCCCGACCTGGGCGTCGACTTCATACTTCAGGAGGGTACCACTGCCATCTTCCTCGAGCTTGACATTCGCGCCGCCCTTGGCAAATCCGGCGGCGCCGCCTTTGCCCTCACCAGAAATGCGATATCCGTTCGGGGCATCGATATCGGTCAGTTCAACCGCGCCGGAGAACTTCGCCTTTACCGGACCGACCTTCGCTGTGACCTGAGCCGTGAACGACGTGTCGGAGGTTTGCTCGATTTCTTCGCAGCCCGGGATCGACTGCTTGAGGACTTGCGGATCGTTCAGCGCCGCCCAGACTTTATTACGGGGCGCTTCGATCTTGTATTTGCCTGACATTTCCATTGTGGAAATCCTTTGAGGCTAGGGCTAGAGGTGCCGTCAAAATAGTCTCCGGTCTATCGGCGGACAAGCGGGATGTCAGTCTTTCACGGCCCGTCCGAGCCGCCGGCCGATGACGGTCATCGCCACCGCGCCCGCCAGTGAGCCGGCGCCAATAGTCGCGAAGGCCAAAAGCCAGGCGCTATCTGATGTCTGATCACCGGCGGCATCAAGCACGAGCCCGACGGTAAGGGGCCCGAGGAAGCCGGCGGTAAACCCGAACAGGGAGTGCAGGGCCAGGGTCACGCCTCGATATCCCGGGTCGGCCGACTGGGTGGCGCCCGCGGTCAGGGAACCTGAATCGCCCATGATCAGTCCGCTGTAGACGAAGAACAGCACCACCACGACGGAGAAGGGCAGGCCGGGGCTCAGTCCCATTCCCAGTGCCGCGACAAAGGAAGTCACCATGGCGATGCGGACCACGCGGCGGCGCCCGTGGCGCTCGCACAGTTCGTTGCCTAGCAGGCTGGCTCCGACGGCGGCCAGATTGGCAAGCGCGGCGATCAGGGAGGCTTCGGCAGTCGCTGTTCCGGCGTCCTTCTCGCTGGCGAAAACCAGGAACGCGACGATCCACCCGCGTAATGCGAACAGTTCCCAGGAATGGCCGGCGTATCCCAGCATATAGGCCAGGGCCGCCCGGTTACGCAGGACCGGGCGGAAATCGAACGTTGCTGTCGGTGGACGCTCCTCTGGCAGCGGTGGGCGGGCGCGCAGAATGACCATGACCATAATCAGGGCGAGAAGGGGCCCCAGGGCCGCAATGCCGAATGCGTAGGGCCATCCGAATGCAGATCCGATCACGCCGTTCATGGCGAACGAAACGCCGGCACCGACCGAGAAACCCGCGGTGTAGATCGCGATCCCGCGTGACGGGACGGGCTGCGGCAGCCGGTCGGTCAGGACTTTGAGGCCGGTCATGTAGGTGCCGCCGACACCGGCACCCTGAATGGCGTTCCAGATCAATGCCGACCAGAATCCGTCGGCCAGGAAGGCAAACCCCGCAAGGCCGGCGGTCGATATCAGCAGACTCAGGAGATAGATCCGCCGGGAATCGATCCGGTCGGTCCAGGGAACAATCGCGGCCACGGCCACGACATAGCCGGCAAAATAGATACCGCTGATCCAGCCGGCTTCGGTGTTCGTCAGAGACCATGTCGACTGCATTGCCGGGAGTAATGCCGGAAACGCGGCAAACCCCATCATGCTGGCAACGTGGGCGAAGAACATGACCGTAATGATCAGGCGGGGAGACATGGGAGTTCATATACGGGGTTTAAGCCGGAGCGCGAACACAGAGCGAAATATCACTGGTCCAGAGCGTGCCGGGCGATTGATCGGGGGATAGTAAACCCACGAGCGTTCCGGCATCTCTCTGCCTTTACGTCGCGGCCTGCGCGCGCGTCAGCCGGGGTTCGGATTGTCGCGCGTCACGGACTGCAGGCTGTTCTCAGGCGTGCCGGCCAGCCGCCGCCCGTCGGCATCGTACTTGTCCGCGAGTTCATCGATGCTGGTTCCCGACCAGAGTTCCGCCCGCGACAGGTAGGCGGCGCGACCGAGCAGGTGTGCTGCCACCGGTGCCGTCAACAAGAGGAAGCCAAGGCCTGCGATCGCGCGGGTGATGACCCCGAGATCCTGGGAGTCGATCGCGATCGCCAGCAGAACGAGTCCTGCCCCGAGAGTGCCGGCCTTCGTCGCGGCGTGCATGCGCACGAAGATATCGGGCAGCCGGTAAAGCCCGATCCCCGCGACCAAGGAAAACGCGGCGCCAATCAGGATAATGGTTCCGGCAACGAGGTCGATCATGTCTCGCCTCCAGTGCCCTCGGTGGGGTGCTTGTGGTGCTCCTGGAGCGCGCTGCGGTAGACGTAGCGTGCGAATGCGATCGTCGCGAGGAAGCCGACCAGCGCGAGCGCAATCGCCACGTCGAGGAATGCATACTCCCCGGTGGAGATCGAGAACAGGCCGATAAAACCGATCCCGAGCAGTGCCAGCATATCGAGGGCGACGACCCGATCGGCAGGGGTCGGCCCGCGCAGCAGCCGGTACACGGTCAACGCGAAGGAGACGATCATTCCGCCGTAGGCGAAGAGGATCGAGCCGTGGAGGAAATTTGCGCCGAATTCTTCCATGGGCCTACTCCAGTGCCTCTCGGATCCGGCGCTCGAACCCGTTTCGGATATCGGCCCGAAGTGCATCCGCGTCGTCGACGTCCATCGCGTGAATGTACAGCGTGGACCGGTCGGTGGAGACATCGACGCTGAGGGTGCCGGGGGTGAGGGTGATCAAGTTCGCGAGTAACATGATGCCCACCGGGCTTTCGAGTTCCAGCGGGAAGGCTACGATGGCCGGCCGGAACTTCATGCTTGGCGAGAGCGTATCGCGCGCGACCCGAAAGCCCGAGAGCGCCAGCTCGTAGACGAACAGTGCTATGAGCAGGAGAATTCGGAAGGGCCGGTAGAAGTTGTTTTGGTCGAACCGTTCACGCACGAGCCACAGGCACACGAAGGCGAGCACGAACCCGAAGATCAGGTTGCTTGCCGAGAAGCTGTTGGTAACGACTCCCCAGATCAGCGCCAGCACGATATTGAAGACCAGCAGGTTCATCGCGGCGCCTCTGCGCTGTCAGTGTCGGCCGCGGCGGTCTGCGCCGGGCTTTGGAACACCGCCTCGATATAGGCTTCGGGCGCCAGTAATTCCGCGGCCGCACGCGAGGACATATCGACAACGGGCACGGAGTAGACGCCGATGACGAAGGTCAGAGCCGCCAGCGCGCCGAGTGCACTCTTCAGCAGGGTGCTGTCGTTGGCGGAGCTGGTTGAGGCGGTGTCCGCCGCCGTGACCCGCGCCCCGTCCGTTGCCTCGCGCCAGAACACCAGTGCGAAAATTCGCCCGACCAGAATCAAGGTCAGGAAGCCGGAGGCAAGCACACCGGCGACGATGGCGTACTCGCCCGCCTGCAGACCGGCCTGGACCAGGTACACCTTGGGCCAGAAGCCGGCCAACGGGGGCACGCCGGCCAGTGACAATCCGCTGATCAGGAAAGCCACGGCGATGAAGGGCGCACCCTTGTAGAGGCCCGCAAGGTCGCCGATCCGGGTGCCGCCGCCGGCCCGCGCCACCATGCCCGCAGCCATGAATAGCGCCGCCGAAACGATGATCGAGTGTATAATGTAGAAGGTGGTGCCGATGAGCGCGAGTTCGGTGCCGATGGCCAGGCCGCCGACCATGACCCCCACGCCGCTCATGACAGTGTAGGAAATGACCCGGCGGATATCGGCTTCGGCCAACGCGCCCAGCGCGCCCACGATCATGGTCGCAACCGCAATCCAGACCATTGCCTCCCGGGCGATCTCTCCCCCGTCCGGGAACACGATCATGAACACGCGCAACAGCGAGTAAACGCCGACCTTGGTCAGCAGCGCCGCAAAGATCGCCGACACGGTCGGCAGCGGCGTGTGATAGGCCGCGGGCAGCCAGAAATGCAGCGGGAACAACGCTGATTTCATGCCCAGCGACACCAGGAAGAGGAGCGCGATGGTTTCGACCGGCGCATCGTCCGGCAG
>MDTE01104205.1_pt1 | contig 43650 bp, 39 predicted proteins | sample 811231 | NCBI WGS metagenome assembly MDTE01 (sample SAMN05326651, study PRJNA326480) | marine metagenome | isolation source: seawater | place: Indian Ocean: Red Sea | collected 2010
CCGTTCGCGGAGGTAACTAGCGGTGGTGCTACAGAAAGAACAGAAGACCGAGCTCATCGGCTCGTATCAGGTCCACAAGACCGACACCGGCTCACCCGAAGTGCAGGTGGCCCTGCTCACCGAGCGGATCAGCTACCTCACCGAGCATTTCAAGACCCACGCGAAAGACCATCATTCGCGCCGGGGCCTGCTGAAGCTCGTTGGGCAGCGCCGCCGACTCCTTGACTATCTCAAGGCCAAGGACTCGAATCGCTACGCCGACCTGATCAACCGGCTGGGAATCCGCAAGTAGCGGACCCGCCGGACCTCACGTTTTCCCGCTTCCTCGGTTCCCTGGGAGCCCGTCATGAAGGCCAACGCGGTACTCGACCGGCGCTCTGTATCGGCACACACGGCGGGCGGTGACGCCAGACGTCCGAGCACGTCCGGCGTCCGCCTCTCGTGCGAGTGGCCAGGGAACCGACCTGACGATATCTCGGCACGTGTAGTGGAGTGACATCATGCAAACAGGCGAAGTGAACGTCGGCGGCCGGCCGTTGACCATCGAAACCGGCAAGCTGGCCAAGCAGGCCAATGGGTCGGTCATTGTCAGACAAGGAGACACCATGGTGCTCGTGACGGCGTGCTACGCGCCGAACGAGCGGGAGGGCATCGATTTCCTTCCCTTGACCGTGGACTATCGCGAGAACACCTACGCGTCGGGACGGATCCCCGGAGGGTTCTTCAAGCGAGAGGGCAAGCCTCCTGAGAAAGAGGTCCTGACCAGTCGCCTCATCGACCGCCCGATCCGTCCGCTCTTCCCGGACGGCTGGCGGCGAGAGACCCAGGTCGTGGCCTTCGTCATCTCCGCCGACAAGGAGAACGACTCGGACGTCCTGGCGCTGACCGGAGCATCGGCCGCCCTGGCGCTCTCGGAGGTACCGTTCCAGGCCACGATCGCCGCGGTGCGCGTCGGCCTCGTCGATGGCGAGTTGATCATCAACCCCACCTACGAACAGCGCCGGCAAGGCAGTCTCGACCTCACCGTCGCAGGCAGCAAGGACGCCCTGGTCATGGTCGAAGCTGGGGCCAAGGAAGTGTCCGAAGAGGAGATGGTCAAGGCCCTCGATGCCGGACACGCCGCGATTCGAGACATCATCGGCGCGATCGACACGCTGGCCGCCCGCGCCGGCAAGGCGAAACTCGACATCTCCGCCCCCAAGCCGGACGCCGAGGTGGCGGCCGAGGTCGAGGCCACACTGCTCGGCCCGCTGGCCGACGCGATGCGCATCAAGGACAAGCTGGAGAGCTACGCGGCGGTGGACAAGGTCCTCGACGACCATCTGGCCACCATCCCCGAGGACGAGGCGGCCAGGCGGGCCGACACCAAGAGCGTCTTCAAGGGGCTCAAGGAAAAGGTGCTGCGCGACGAGATCCTCGAACGGGGACAGCGCCTGGACGGCCGCGCCTTCGATGAGATTCGGGACATCACCTGCGACGTCGGCCTGCTGCCGCGAGCACATGGCTCGGCGGTGTTCACCCGGGGTGAGACGCAGTCTCTCGTGACCGCCACCCTCGGCACCGCGGACGACCAGCAGAAGATCGAGATGGTCGACGGCGAGATCTACCGCCGGTTCATGCTGCACTACAACTTCCCGCCGTTCTCGGTGGGCGAGGTCAAGTTCCTGCGCGGACCGGGTCGACGGGAAATCGGACACGGCAACCTGGCCGAGCGCAGCCTGCTGCCGGTCGTTCCCGGCGAAGAGACATTCCCCTACACCGTACGGGTCGTCTCCGACATCCTCGAGTCGAACGGCTCGTCATCGATGGCGTCAGTGTGCGGTGGCACGCTCGCCATGATGGACGCCGGGGTCCCGCTGAAGTCGCCGGTCGCCGGGGTCGCGATGGGCCTCATCCTCGACGAGGACACCGGCCGGCACGCGGTGCTGAGCGACATCGCCGGTGCCGAGGACCACTACGGCGACATGGACTTCAAGGTAGCCGGAACCGCCGACGGCATCACCGCCCTGCAGATGGACATCAAGGTGGGCGGCATCACGGGCGAGATCATGCGGCAGGCACTGGCCCAGGCCAAAGCGGGTCGCCTGCACATCCTCGAGCGGATGGCGGCCACGCTGCAGGATCCGCGCGACAACATCTCGACCCACGCGCCGCGGATCGTAACCATACAGATCCCGGTAGACAAGATCCGCGACGTCATCGGGCCCGGTGGCAAGACCATCCGCAGCATCATCGAGCGCACCGGCGTCAAGATCGACGTCGAAGACGACGGTCGCGTGAACGTCGCGTCGAGCGACGATGCGTCGGCGCAAAAGGCCATCTCGATCATCGAAGAGCTGACAGCCACGCCGGAGCTGAACAAGAGTTACCTCGGCACGGTGCAGCGCATCACCGATTTCGGCGCGTTCGTCGAGGTCCTCCCCGGCGTGGACGGACTCCTCCACGTCTCCGAGATCGCTCACTACCGCGTAAAAGAGGTGCGGGACGAGCTCGAGGAAGGGGATCAGCTGCTCGTGAAGGTGATCAACGTCGACCCGTCTGGCAAGATCCGCCTGAGCCGGAAGGCGCTGCTGGACAAGCCGGAGGCCGCTGGGCAGCCCGCGAAGTCGTAGGTTAGCCGGCTCTCGACGGAGTCGACAACTGAGCCAGCCGGCGCTCGAGCGGCGGATGGCTGTGCCAGAACAGTTCCACCATCAGGGACGGCCGCGCCTCGGCCAGGTGTTGTTCGCCAAGCCGGCGCAGACTCGAGGCCAGCGCGGCCGGCTCGCTGCAGTAGCGCAACGCGAATCGATCGGCCCGTCGCTCGTGATGACGCGACAGCGCGTGTCCGAGCGGCGCGGCCATCACCGTGGTCGCGCCAGCCGCCAGTCCGAGTAACGGCAGCGACGCCAGATCGGTCGTCCCGGTCACCCCCATCCACGGCCCCATCGTCGTCGCCGCACGCTCCGCCACCCAGAGCGAGACCAACGCCACCCCGAGTTCGTAGAGCGCCGTCTGCCACAGATCGCGGTGAACATGATGGCCGAGCTCATGGGCCGTCACCGCCTCGATCTCCGCGTCCGAATAATCGGTGAGAAACGTCTCCGAGAGCAGGATCCGCCGGCTCGCGCCGAGTCCGACCAGCGAGGCATAGGCGCGACGGCCCGAGGACCCCGCCAACAACTCGGCCACCGGAATCGGGGGAACCCCGATCCTGGCCGCCAGCGCCGCGAGTCGGCGCTGCAAGGTCGGACGTGTGAGCGGACGGATCGTGGAGACCCGGGGCAGAATCCAGCCAGGCGCCAGCGTGGTAACCGCCAGGGTCGTCACGGAGAGCAGCCCCCCGCAGGCGATCCACCACCCCGCAGGCCACCAGAACCGCGCCGTGAAGACGATGGTCGCGGCAAGGGCCACCAGCGCCACGTTCAAGATCGACGTGGTGAGCGTGGTCGTCAGCCAGCTGAGCGCGCGTGGCTCGGACAGCCGGTATCGTCGCTCCAGCACGACGCTCTGATAGAAACGAAACGGAAGGAGCCACGCCTCGAGACCAAGCCAGACGAGCCCAGCGTAGCAGGCTGGCGCGTACCAGCGCGCTCCACTCGGACCGCCAAGCCAGAGGTGAAGTGCGTCTCCCAGGGCGGCGGCGCCGCCAACGATGAGGAACCCGAGCAGGAGCGTCACCCCGCCAATGGCCGCGGCGGATCGCGCCCGACGACGCTGTCGGTGATATCTAGTGGCCTTTCCTTCGTTCACGGCCGGTCGGCAACTGGTCGTCCCTGGCTCACGCCTGTCAGAGCTGCACCGAGATCAGTTTCGAGACGCCAGGCTCCTCCATGGTCACGCCATACATGCGGTCGGCGATCTCCATCGTCTTCCGGTTGTGGGTCACGAGGATGAACTGGGTATCAGTCTGCATGCCGCGCAGCATCTGGACGAACCGCCCGATGTTGGCCTCATCGAGCGGGGCGTCGATCTCGTCGAGCAGACAGAACGGGCTCGGCTTGTATTTGAAGATGGCGAACATGAGCGCCATCGCCGAGAGCGCCTTCTCGCCGCCCGAAAGCAGCTGGATGCTCTGGAGACGCTTTCCCGGGGGCTGCGCGATGATGTCGATACCGCTCTCGAGCAGATCGCTCTCGTCCAGCAGCACGAGCCCGGCTCGGCCGCCACCGAACAACGTCGAAAAAGTCTCCTGGTAGTGGAGATTGATGGCATCGAACGCCTCGCGGAAACGCTCTCGTGTCGTGCGGTTGATCCGCGCAATGGCGTCGCCCGTGGCCTTGATCGACTCGACCAGATCGGTTCGCTGGGTCGTGAGGAACTCGTAGCGTTCATCGAGGTCATCGAACTCTTCGATGGCCATCATATTCACTGGCCCCATCCGGTCGATCTTGTCTCTCAGCGCGGCGATGGTCTCCTCTACGCTCATCGGCCCCGACGGGGCCGGAGCGGCCTCGGCGACCGGCTCGCCTTCATCGGCCGGAGTGTCGCCGGCATCCTCGTCCTCCTCGTCGTCCTCACCACGAGGGGCGGCAGGCTCGATGGCCATCGTGACGGCGTCGGCACTGACGAGGCCCTCGGCCTCCAGCTCGGTCATCCGGGTGGCAACCTCGGCCAGACTCATCTGTAGCGTGTCATGGCAGCTTTCTTCGAGGTGCCCCAGATCGCTTTCGGCGGTCGCACGAGCCACATCGAGCTCGGCGACGTGCGAACGCATCTCCTCCTGATGCGTCCTGGCCTCGCGTACCTCGCCTTCGCGGCTCTCGAGACCGGCCCGCAGCGTGAGCACTTGTTCGTCGGCCGTCTGCACCGCAACTCGCAGGTCGGTCAGCCCCGTGATGTCGGCATCGAGCTGCTGCTTCGATCCCGCCACGGTGTCGATCAGGGAGGTGCGCTCGGTCCCCGCGCGGGCATGATCCGCGGCTCGGCGTTCGAGACGGCCCTCGAGCTCCTGGCTGGCCAGCTCGAGCCGCAGCGCCGTCGCTTCGAGGGCCGACGCCCGCTCGACGAGCGCGGCATGCGCCGCCTTGGTCTCGGCCACTTCTGTCCCGAGCGTGTCGATGGATTCGCGGGCGTCCAGCACACGGTGCTGCGCCTCGGTCAACTTCTCATCGGCGGCGCGCTGTTCCGCCTCGAGGCGGGAGATGGAGGTCTCGGCATCCGTGCGGCGGGTGTCGAGCGCCGCCAGTTCCTCATCTGTGGTTCGGCGCTCGTTGTCGATCACCTCTCGCTTGCGGTCGAGACGCTCCGCCTCTTCGTCATGCGCGGCTCGCCGCATCTCGTGACCGAGCAGCGTCTTCTCCTGCTGATAGCGTTCCTGCTGCAGCTGCTCCAGCCCCTCCTCGGTCTGGCCGATCGTGAACCCCAGCTGCGTGATCTCGGCACTGAGCGCGTCGACCTGCTGCCGCTCGGTCTCGATGCGCTCCTCCAGCTCTCGAAGCTCCCGCTTAGTCGCGAGGATTCCCAGGCCGTCCTCGCTTGCCCCTCCGCTGACGAGGGTCCGCCCCCGGAAGACGTCTCCCTCGGGGCTGGCAACTGGAGCCGTCGTCATCCCCGCCGCCTGCGCCGCTCCCTCGAACGACTCGGCCAGCCAATGTCCAGCCAGAGCCGATCGGATCGCGTCCGCATCAGGCCCGCTGACCCGGACGACGTCCGACACCGGGCGCAACCCCGGCACGGGGGGCACCGCGGTCGCGGCCCCGAGAGGGGCATCGGCCACCAGAAACCCGACGCGCCCCGCGCCATGACGACGGGCGGCCTCGAGACCGGCCTGTGCGTCAGCCCGCGACGCGACAACCACATGCTGCAGCAGGTCGCCTAGGCACGCCTCGACCGCGCGCTCCCGACCCGGATCCACCTCGAGATGGTCGGCGACCGCTCCCAGGTGGCGCACTCCCGCCTCGCCATCCGCCAACAGCGAACGAGCCGCGTCCGAGTACCCGGCGCGGCTCTTCTCGAGATCGCGGAGCGAGGTCAGCCGTCCATCGAGCGCGGCCAACTGCTGCTCGCGTTCTCGTAGCGCCCCGGCCCGTGTCTCGCGCGCCTCGCGAAGCGACGCCAGCTCGGCATCCCGCGCCGAAATGGCCGACACGAGCCGCTCCAGCTCGCTCTGAGTGGTCCGCTCCTCTGCCAGCGCCTGCTGCCGCGCCTGCTCGAGAGACTCGGTCTCGATTGCGAGATCTCGGGACTCAGTGTCGAGCTTGGCCACGACCTCGCCCAGCCTCGTTTGCCCGGCGGTGGCGTGTTCGACGGCATGTCTCAACGCGGTCACGGCGTTGATGACCGCGAACACCTCGTTGCGGGCGGCCTCGACGTCGCCCTCGAGCCCCTCGAGCGCCTGCTGCGCCTCGACGAGTGACTCCTCTTTCTGGCGAAGGGTCGTACCGACCTCGTCACGCTCGGAGCCGCAGCGCTCCGCGTCGGCCGCATGCGCATCGAGCTCGCGGCGCGCCGGCTCCCGCCGCGAACGTAGGTCCTCGAGCTCCTGCCCCAGTTCGGTGAGCGTCACCGCCAGCGTTTCGATCTGCTGGCTGTCGTAGGTGATCTGCTGCTGTCGCCGCTCAACCTCGAGCTCACGCGCATGGGCCGCGTCGCGAGCCGAGGTGGCACCGGTTTCCGCCTCGACCAGCTCGATCTGACAGCGCTCCCGCTCTCCTTCGACCCACGCCAGCTCCGCGGCGGCCGCCTCGTCGCGTTCGCGCGCGGCCGCCAGCCGGCGGAGCGCCACTTCGATCGCCTCGGCCAGCGCACGCTGGCGCCGCGAGAACCCGACCGTCTCCCACCGACGCAGCTCTTCACGGAGGCGCCGATACCGACGTGCCTTGGCGGCCTGGCGTTTCAGTGACCGACGCTGTTTCTCGACCTCGTAGATGATGTCGTCGACTCGGGTCAGGTTCTGCTCGGCTGCCTCCAGCTTGAGCTCGGCGGCGCGGCGGCGGCTCTTGTACTTGGTCACGCCCGCCGCCTCTTCGAGCAGCTGGCGCCGCTCGGTCGGGCGAGCCCCCAGGATCTGGCCAATCTTGCCCTGCTCGATCACCGCGTAGGCCTTGACCCCGACGCCGGAGTCCATCAGCAGGTCCTGGACGTCGCGCAACCGGCAGACCTTGCCGTCGATCAGATACTCGCTCTCGCCTGATCGGTAGAGCCGGCGACCAACCTCGACATCCCTGGTAATGAGCGGGAGCAGGTCGTCGACGTCCTCGCCGTCGGTCGCCGCCTCCCCGGCGGCGGCCTCCTCGTCGGCGGGCGGGTCGGCGCTACCGACCGTGCCGGGAGCGGCGTTGACCTTGGCCAGAAACAGCTTCACCTCGGCGGTGCCGGTGGGCTTGCGGGCATCGCTCCCGCTGAAGATCACGTCCTCCATCCGCTCGCCGCGGAGGCTCTTGGCGCTCTGCTCGCCCAACACCCAGGTGATGGCGTCGATCACGTTGCTCTTGCCACACCCGTTGGGGCCCACGATGGCGGTGACGCCGTCATCGAACGCCAGATTGGCTCGCTCGGGGAAGCTCTTGAAACCGGAGATCTCGAGGTTCTGCAGACGCATCGGACAGGCTCACTCCCCGCTACCGGGCCGGCTAGGCGGCGCCGGCGTACACGACAACAGCCGCTCGAAACCGGGGTGCGGACACCCCGTGTGAGCGGCTGGGATCGCTCCGAAACGGGTAGACGACGACGGGACGAGTAGACAGGGTCGACGGCCGACAGGCCGCCTCAAAGAAAGCGGCCCGCTCAGACCCATCGACGGAGACGCATCGGCGAAAAGCGAATCAACGTAGAGTGGGACGCGCCCGCCTGGGCGCGTCGAGGACCGGCACGGAGTGTACCAGGGCCGCGCGTAGCGGACAACCCGTTACCGCGACGCCACCACAGCGCCGCCCCGCGACACCTCGAGCAGACGCTCCGCCTCGTCGAACTGGGTGAGGGCGAACTGCGCCTGGGGGTCGCTGAAGGTCAGGTTGCGGCGAGCCTCTTCGACACCGAAGAGCGCCAGATCGATCTCGAAGTGGAGCTTGGCCTTGATGAAGTCGAGATTCTCGGCAAACGCCTCGTCCTCGACCGTCAACCCTCGGGTCTCGAGCTGCGTCCGGAACTCGGCCAGCATCTCGTCATCGATCTCGAACCCAGGCGAGACATAGCGTCGGTCGCGCCCGACTGCCTGGATCCGATTGTCGCCAACGGCCAGGAACCGCTCGGCGTAGAACGCGAACTCCTGCCGCGCCGCGAGCAGTCTACCAAAGTCGGACGGATCGAAGCCGTCAATCGGACCAGCCATAAAGTGATCCGGCTCGACCCCGCCACCGCCGTACACCTCGCGGCCGCTGTCGGTGAAACGACGCTCACTCATATCCCGCGGCGCCGGTTCCTGGTCCCGAAGGGAGTAGGTCAGATACTCGTCGAAGGCATCATCCCAGGGCCGCTGAATCATGCGGCCGCTCGGGGTGTAGTAGCGCGCGGTCGTCAACGCCAGGCCAGCCTCCTGGCTGACCCGGTAGATCGACTGGACCAGCGCCTTGCCGAATGTGGTCTCGCCCACCACGAGGCCACGGTCGTGATCCTGGATCGCGCCCGACACGATCTCCGAGGCGCTTGCGCTGTTGCGATTGACGAGGACCACCAGCGGAATGTCCATGTGGTCGCCATCGTCACGCGCGTGGTAGTCCTGGTCCGAGTTCTGGATACGGCCCCGGGTATAGACGATCAGGTCGCCTCGAGGCAAGAACTCGTTCGATACCCGGATCGCCTGGTCGAGCGGTCCACCGGGATTGTCCCGGAGGTCCAACAGCAACCGCTCCATGCCCAGTTCGTCGAGCTTGGCCAGTGCCTCGCGCAGTTCGGCCGAACTGGTTTCGGAGAAGTCGCCCAGACGCACGTAGCCGATCGACTCGTCGACCATGAACGCACCTTCGACGGTCGGGATATGAATCTCGTCGCGTTCGACTTCCAGGTCGATCAGTTCGTCGTAGCCTCGGCGGCGGATCGACACCATGACAGTGCTGCCCTTCGGTCCACGGAGCTGATTGACCGCCTCCTGGCTGGTGATTCCGGTTGCGTCCTCGCCCGAGATCCGGGCGATGACGTCGCCTCGACGGATGCCCTGGCGATAGGCGGGCGATCCCTCGAAGAGGTTCATGACCGTGATCCCGCCGTCAATGACATTGATCGAGATGCCGAGGCCGTAATAGCGACCTTCCTGCCGCTCTCTGAGCTGGGCGTAGGAGCGAGGGTCCATGAAACTCGAGTGCGGATCGAGCGTCTGCAGCATGCCGCCAATAGCGCGGTAGACGAGTTGCTCGGAATCCGCCTCGCCGACATACGTGGTCTCGATCGCGGCCAGCGCGGTCGTAAACGTGTCGTACTGGTCGTCGAGGCTGTCCTGACCAGCCAGCACCCGGCCGCCGAACAACCCGCCGGCCACCGCCGCCAGCACCACCACCGCGACCGACATCGTCAGAGCGCTCGACCCACGCATCCCATTCATAAATATGATGCTAACAGATATGGCGGGACGGCCAGGGACAAAGATTGACCGATACTTCCCGAGTATCCGAACGCCCTTCCATTCAATTGCCTAAAGTATTTGTATTCAAATACTTACGTCATTCTTCATCGATCCGATTGCTTGACCATTCCGGCGGGTCGTTCCTATAATATGAGGACCGGGATGTGAGCGGTGTCCGAAGCGGGTTCGACACCGTGACAGCCACCGGGACGGACTAGGCCGCCCCGGCGTGGCGTCACCTCGAGACGCGGACGACACACAGAAAGGGAGTCGCGATCATGTTTGGTTCGATCGGGATGTCGGAGTTGCTCATCATCTTCGTGATCGCCTTGATCGTCTTCGGACCTCGGAAGCTCCCTGAGCTTGGCCGGTCCCTGGGCAAGAGCCTCGGTGAGTTCAAACGGGCGTCGAACGACCTCCGGAACACCCTCGAGGAAGAGATCAACGTCGAAGAGCAGACGCGCAAGCCCGACGAGTCGACTGCGCCAAAGCCGGCCGCGAGCATGCCTCCGGAAGACCCCGACCGCGAGGACGTGCAGCATCTAGGAAACCAGGCCGGTCACGAGTCCGCCGAGGCGGATCAGGCTCCGGCCTCGGCCAGCGCCGACTCGAAGCCTGATCAGGCATCCACGACCGCCGTCTGACGGCACCGCGCTCGCCGCTACCACACTCCATGTCCGCACTCGCTGCGACCGGCTCCCCCGATCCGGACCAGGAGCCGTTCGACGACACCTCGGAGGACGATCTCGACGGCGCCGGCGGTCGGATGTCCTTTCTGGATCATCTCGACGAGCTGCGTCGACGTCTGATCACCGCGGTCACCGCCATCTTCGTCGGGTTCCTGATCGCATTTGCGTTCATCAACCCGATCTTCGAGTTCATCATGCGGCCGCTGCAGGAGATCCTGCCAGAGGGCGGCGAGTTGGTGTACACGGAGCCGACCGAGGCGTTCTTTCTCTACATCAAAATCGCGGCGCTGGTCGGCCTGATCCTCGCCATCCCGGTCGTGCTGCTTCAGCTCTGGCGTTTCGTCGCCCCCGGCCTCTACGCGCACGAAAAGAAATTCGCCATTCCGTTCGTCGCGCTGGCCAGTGGGTTCTTCGTCGGCGGCTGCCTGTTCTCCCACTACCTTCTGTTCCCGGTCGCCTGGCAGTTCCTCGGGGGTTTCTCCACCGACTACATGACGTTCATGCCCCGCATCCAGCCAGCCTTCTCGCTCTACGTGCGGTTGATGCTGGCCTGCGGCGTCGTGTTCCAGATGCCAACCCTCGTCTTCTTCCTGGCGCGGGTTGGAGCGGTTACCGCCGGATTCCTGACCCGCAACACCAAATACGCGATTCTGATCATCTTCATCGTCGCGGCCGTGCTGACGCCCACGGGTGACCCGGTAACCTTGATGCTGATGGCCGGACCGATGATGGCGCTCTACGCGCTGAGCATCTTCATCGCCTGGGCCGTGGCCCCGCACCGCCCCCGCACGAGCGGTTAGCACCCACCACCAAGGTCGCGGTTTTCTCCAACTCCATGAAAACGGAGGGTTTCTCCACGCTGACTGATTGACTTCTCGACTCGCGGGGTCGTATGATCTCACGGACGTACGTATGTACGCGACGTGTTGTTTCTGGAGGGTACACCCGCGATGAGACGCTTCCTTGCCCCAGCAGCTCTGGCGATCGGTATGTTGCTTGCCGTCGGTGGTATCGCCACCGCACAAGACGAGGTCGAGACCCGAGCGAGCAGCACCACTTGGCTGGGTGACACCGGACTCTGGTTCGTACCGACCGCCGAGATCCTACCCGCGGGCAAGGTCTCGGTCAGCGGCTATCGGGCCAACTTCGACCGCGAACAGGGGCAGACCGACATCAGCCACTTCGTCGGCACGTTCGGAGTCGGTGTGGCCGACCGGGTCGAAATCTTCGGTTCGGTCCGGGCCGACACCCGGATACGCCGTGACTTCCGTCCGCTGTTCAACGCGGACGACCCGACCTTTGGCGGCGTGCTGCTGGACCATCCGACCGTCACGGACTTCTGGAACGGCGACGACTTCGGCGACATCGTTCTGGGCGGAAAGATCAATCTGCTGTCCGAGCACCGCCAGTCGCCGGCCGCCGTTGCCATCCGCGCGATGGTCAAGGCGCCCACGGGCAATGAGGACAACGGCAAGAGCACGGGTGAAGCCGACTTCATGTTCGACTTAATCGCCAGCAAGAACATCAATGACGCGTTCGAGCTGTCCGGCTTTGGCGGCATGTTGATTCGCGGCGAACCGGCCGGTATCTCGCTGGGCAACAGCATCCGGTGGGGCTTCGGCGCCGGCTTCCCGACCAGCAGCCGCATCAAGGTGTTCGCCGAGCTCCACGGCGAAATGCCGATGAATGACGAGGTCGTGCTGACCTCGGCGCTTCGCGGTGTTGACAAGAGCATCTCGCCGCTGCTGTCGCCGATCGCGACGCCCATCGACTTCAATCTCGGCCTGCAGTATCAGGCGAACAACGGCATGTTCCTCGGTGCCGGCTTCAGCTACGCGCTGGCCCAGGAGCGTGGTCCTGGAGACGGCACCCTACCGCTCATCGGCTTCCAGGTGCGCGTGGGCTACCACCCGGGTGTCCGGCGCTACGTCGCGCCGCCTCCGCCGCCGCGGCGCGATCCACCGCAGAACCAGCCACCGACCGTGACCGCGCAGTGCGATCCCTGCGAGGTGCAGCCTGGCGCGACCTCACGCGTGACCGCCGACGCCAACGACCCGGACGGCGACCCGCTAACCTACAGCTGGGCCGCGCCGACTGGCTCGCTGAATCCGACCGACCAGATGGCCTCGACCTGGACCGCCCCCAACGAAGAGGGCCCGGTGCCGGTGACGGTCACCGTGGACGACGGACGCGGCGGCACCGCTTCAGACACCGCCACCATCCGCGTCGTCGCGCCGCCGGCGCCGCCGGCTCGCGAGTACGCGTTCGAGGACGTGCACTTCGACTTCGACCGCTACACGCTCCGTCCGGGCGCCATCCGGATCCTCGACGAGGCGATCGCGGCGATGAACGACGACGACAGCCTGAACCTGACGCTCGAGGGGCACACGTGCAACATCGGCACCTCGGAATACAACCAGGCGCTCGGTGAGCGGCGCGCAACCGCCGTCCGTGACTATCTGACCGGTCGCGGCATCGCCGCCAGCCGGCTGCAGACCGTCACCTTCGGTGAAGAGCGGCCGATGCACGACAACGCTCGTGAGGAGACCCGTCGGCTGAACCGGCGCGCCGCCCTCGTCGTCCGCGTGCAGTAGCGACCTTGGAACTCGAGCCACTCAAGGCGGCCGGTCTCACGACCGGCCGCCTTCTTTTTTGCCTGCCCCAGCCAATATGACGCGCGTCGCGACCCTGTCCCCCGTCGCCCTGCTCTTGGCGGTTGGCGTCGGCGCCGCCGTCCAGCAGGCCCCACCGCCCGCCGACTCTCCCCCGGTGCTCCGCTTTCTGGAGCTACGCTTCCCGACGCAGGGCAATCAGCCGCGTGAAGCGCCACAGGTGTACCTGAGACAGATCGAGCTCGTCCAGCACCTGACGATGCCGGGCCAACCGGAGTGGTCGCTCTATGACGATGTCGAGGAGGTAGCGTTGGCCGACGCCGACCGCCTATGGCAGACGGGACAGTTCGAGAGCCTGTGGGTGGACGTCGCGGACCGCCCGTTCGAGAACGGCGTGTCCGGCATGCTCGTGACGTTCAGCTTCGTGGAGCGGGCGGAGACACACGTCCCATCAGACGTTCACCCGGCCGTGCCGCTGTCCTTCAGGTCACCGGCTGAGGGTGCTTGGCGGCTCTACCCCCCGTCGCAGCCGTAGAGAGGGCGCGGGACGTTGGCACCACACCGGCTTGGCTATCCCCCGCAACTCCAAGCAAGACACAAACACTGGAGGTACTTCTTGCGCCCAAAGACAGGTCTAGCGACGACGCTTCTTGCGGTGACCGCAATCATGTCAGCCGCGTTCTTGATGAACGTCGAAACGACGAAGGCGCAGGGCGACGATGACGGCTTTGCGCGATTCGTCGGGACATGGCAGCTGGAGTCTTGGCGCCACACATTGGCGGATGGCACGTCCAAGAGCGACGCACGTAGCAAGGCGTACCTGATCTACAGCAAACCAGGGCACATGTGTTTTATGGGCATGGACCCGACCCGTCCTGCATGGGTCTCCAGATCAGCCCCGACGCCGGCTGAGCTCTCGACCACGTATGAAGGGATCGTCGCGTATTGCGCTCGAGTCGAGATCAACTCGGCTGCCGGCTACGTTCTACACCACGTCGAGACTGACAACGTCCCCAACAGCGTGGGAATGACGCGGACACGCATGTTCGAGTTTTTGGGACCCGACCGCCTCCAACTCGAAGTCGTCCCCGCGGAGCTCTCAGAGTCCGTCGCGGACATGACGTTGATCTGGCAGCGTGTCAGTGAATGATGAAGCCCCAGTCCGCCGGGTTCCCTCACCACTCGACACCGTCGCGCGTCTTGCGTGGAGGATAGCAGGCGGCGGTGCCCTAGTAGGACTTGGCGAAGTATGCGTCGACCTCGCCCGGCTTGCCACACTCGATGCAGGTGCCGGTGGACGGCTTCGGGTCGAGCGGCAGGTTCCTGATGGTGGCCTGAGTGGCGGTCTTGATCTTTGCCTCGCAGTCGTCCGAACCGCACCAGGGCGCCACCACGTAGCCTGGGCGTCCCTCCAGGGTCTTGTCGAACTCGGCGCGGTCGGTGGTGTGCTGGGTGTGCTCGTCCCGGAAGGCTACCGCCCGGTCGAACAGCGCCTGCTGGATCGTCTCCAGGAGCCCCTCGACATGCTCGGCGATGCCGGCCATCGGCGTCGGGGTCTTCTCCCGGTTGTCACGTCGGACCAGCATCACCTGCTCGTTCTTGACGTCGCGCGGACCGATCTCCAGACGCAGCGGCACCCCGCGCATTTCCCACTCGGCATACTTCCAGCCCGGTGAGTGCTCCTCGCGGTCGTCGAGCATGACCCGGATCCCCCGGGCCTCCAGCTCGCCCTTGATCCGCTCGGCGTGGGGCAGCACGGTCTCGCGCCAGTCACCGCGGGGAATCGGCACCATCACCACCTGATAGGGAGCGATGCGTGGCGGCAGGATCAGACCGCTGTCGTCACCGTGGGTCATGATGACGCCGCCCACGAGCCGGGTCGACACCCCCCAGGAAGTCTGCCAACCGTATTGCACGGTCTTGTCTCGGCCCTGGAACGTGATCTCGAAAACCTTTGCGAAGTTCTGACCGAGGTTGTGCGACGTGCCGGCCTGCAGCGCCCGGCCATCGCCCATCAGCGCCTCGATGGAGTAGGTGCTGACCGCCCCGGCGAACTTCTCGCTCTCGGTCTTGAGCCCCTTGAGCACCGGCATCGCCAGCTCGGTCTCGGCAAAGTCGCGGTAGACCTCGAGCATCTTCAGGGTCTCCTCCTGCGCCTCCTCCTCGGTCTCGTGCACCGTGTGACCTTCCTGCCAGAGGAACTCCGTGGTCCGCATGAACAGCCTGGTCACCTTCTCCCAGCGCACCACGTTGGCCCACTGGTTGATGAGCACCGGGAGATCCCGCCAGGACTGGATCCATTTGGCGTACATCGTCCCGATGATCGCCTCCGACGTCGGACGCACGACCAGGCGCTCTTCAAGCTGTTCCTGTCCCCCATGGGTCACCCACGCGACCTCGGGCGCGAACCCTTCGACGTGAGCAGCCTCTTTCTTCAGCAGGCTCTCGGGAATAAACAGCGGGAAGTAGGCGTTGACGTGGCCGGTGTCCTTGATCCGCCGGTCGAGGGCCTGCTGCATCAGCTCCCAGATGGCGTAGCCATAAGGCCGGATGACCATGCTGCCCTTGACCGGAGAGTAGTCAGCTAGCTCCGCCCGACGGATGACGTCGGTGTACCAGCGTGAAAAATCCTCTGATCTTGGGGTGACTTCCTTGACGAGCGCGTCCTTGTCCGCCATCAGCGAGGGTCCCTCCGGCCCAGAAATTGCTGTTATCCTACCATCCGGTCTTCGACCCGTTCTGACCCCATGCCTCCAGTTCGCATCGACGTTGAAAGTGCCAGCCGTACCTATCCCGTGCTTGTGGCGCCGGGCCTGACCATCGACCTTGACGCCCATCTGTCGGCGGCCGGTGTCGGCCCGCGACGGTTCGTGGTGTCGAGCCCGAACGTCTGGCGACGACACGGCGAGGCGATCGCCGCCGCGCTTCCCGACACCCCTCACCTCTTGATCCAGGACGGTGAACACTCGAAGAACCAGCAGACCCTGGGTCGGATCTACGAGTGGTTGATCGAGCAGGGCGCCGACCGCCGGTCGGTGGTCATCGCGGTCGGGGGCGGCGTGATCGGCGACACAGTGGGCTTCGGCGCCGCCTCCTACCTGCGTGGCGTCGACCTAGTGCAGATTCCGACCACCCTGCTCGCCCAGGTGGACAGCTCGGTTGGCGGCAAGGTGGGAATCAACCACCCACTCGGGAAGAACCTGATCGGCGCCTTTCACGCGCCGGTCGCCGTCATCATCGATCCAACGCTGCTCGACACGCTCCCCCGCCGCGAGCTCCGGGCGGGGCTGTACGAAGTCGTAAAGTATGGCGTGATCGCCAGCCGCCCACTCTTCGACCAATTGGGCAACGAGCTGTCACGCATCTTTGCCCGGGATGGCGAGGTGATGTCCGAGATCATCGCCGAGTCGTGTCGCATCAAGGCCGACGTCGTCGCCGCCGACGAACGGGAAGGCGATCGCCGTCGGATCCTCAACTACGGTCATACCGCCGGACACGCCCTCGAAGCGGTGACCCGCTACAGGCGCCTGCGCCACGGCGAGGCAGTCGGCTACGGCATGCTGGTGGCCGCCGAACTGGGGGTACGCCGGGAGCTGCTCTCGGAAGCCGACCGCGAGGCCCTGTCCAACCTGATCGGCAACATGGGTCCGCTGCCTTCGGTGTCCGACCTCCCAGCCGACGAGATCATCACCGCGATGCACCGTGACAAGAAGGTCGTGGAGGGACGTCTCCACATGGTCCTGCCCCGCGGCATCGGCGACACGCAGATTGTGGACGATGTGAGCGACCGGGACATCCGGCACGCCTTGAAGGTGATCGGTATCAGATAGGGGCCACCCCCTAGACGACCCTGCCGGTCGTCAGTCCATGCGTGCTCATCTTGTCGAGCAATGCGCGGTGACTGATAGCCAGCATGTCGGCAGCTCGGCCCGTATCGTCGGCGGACGCGTCCAGGGCCTCGACGATCTTCCGCTTCTCGACCTCCGCGACCGCGCGGGCGACCACCTCCTCCAACCGGCCGGTCAAGTCGACCATCTCCCACGGGTCCACCGCCGGCCCCACCGGCGCCGCGCCGGTCACATCGAGGTGGTGGGGACCGATCTCGTCGGCCTCACAGAGGATCACGCTCCGCTCGACGCAGTTCTGTAGCTCGCGTACGTTGCCTGGCCAGTCGTGCTCGATCAGCCGATCCTCGGCCGCCTTCGACAGCGACAGTGTCGGTCGGTCGAGCTCACGACTGCACCGCTCGATGAAATACCGGGCCAGCAGCGGAATGTCTGTCGTCCGCTCCCTCAGCGGTGGGATCTGTATCGGAAAGACCGACAGGCGGAAGAAGAGGTCCTCGCGGAACTCGCGGGCCGCCACCCGGGCTCGGAGGTCTCGGTTGGTCGCCGCCACGAGGCGCACGTCGACCTTCAGCGACTTGGTCCCGCCAATCCGCTCAAAGGTCCGATGCTCGACTGCCCGGAGGACCTTGGCCTGGAGCGCGCCCGGAAGATCGCCGATCTCGTCAAGGAACAGCGTGCCACCGTCCGCCACCTCGAACTTGCCCGGCTTGCGCGCCACCGCGCCGGTGAACGCCCCCTTCTCGTGTCCGAACAGTTCAGACTCGAGCAGCGTCTCCGGAATGGCGGCGCAGTTGATCGCGACGAACGGCCCATCCAACCTCGCGCTCAAGCCATGCACGGTGCGCGCGAAGAGCTCCTTCCCCGTCCCGCTCTCGCCTTCGAGCAGCACCGTGGCGTCGGTCCCCGCGGCGCGTTCGAGTCCTCCGAGCACCTGCGTCAAGGCCGGGTCTCGACCGACGATCTCCGGCAACTCGGGTTTCGACTCCCGAACCGCGCGGACCGCTTCGGCGACGTCACGAGCGCGTGCCAGGGCGCGGTCCGTGAGCGCCAGCAATTCTGACTCGTCGACCTCGCCCAGCAGGACGTCGAGCGCGCCCGCCTGCGCGAGCCCCCGCGTTCCAGCGGCGTCGGTCGGCTCGGCCAACGCGATCACCGGCAGGGCCGCATCCAGCCCCTTGGCCGCCTCGATCACCGCCACCGGGTCGCCATCGTCGAGATGTGCGGCGGTGATGACGAGGTCCGGGTGATGACTTGCCATCACGTCAATCGCCGCACCGGTGTTGGAGGCGAACGTGGCCTCATGGCCCGCACGGGTACAGATCGCCCCAACCCGCTCGCTGCAGGCCGGATCGGCAACCACGATCAACACCCGAGCGGGTGCGGCCTTGATTCCGTCGTCCGACGCCATCTCTGTGGGCGTCAGTGTAGCAGACGGCGTGACACGCGTGGCGGCACCCGCGGCCCGGCTCGCCAGACACTGGCCTCGAGGCCTTGCCGGACACCTCGAGGACCGAACGCCACGGCCCGCACGAGCAGATGCTGCGCCGTCCCGACGTCCGGATCGACCGCCTCCAGCGGGTCGGCGGCCACCCAGACGATGACGAAGACCCCGGCTGCTCCACCTCCCAGCGTCGATGCCCAGTCCCCCCCCGAACAGCCGCCACCGGAAGCCATCGCTGCGCCCATCTCCCGACGGCCACCGAGGCTCCAGCGGGTCGACCGTGCTTCCGTCGGCGAGCCGAACCGGCGCAGCCGGACGCCCGAACTGATGCGAACGATGCGCACCCACCCCCTCCCGCCACTGAACCAGTGCTTCGAGCTCCGCGACCGCGACGGCGAGCCCGGCCTCGGCCGCATAGCGTGCCTGCAACGCCCTCCGCTGGTGGGCCTCGACCGCTTCTTCGGTGGCCACGAGCAGCACCAGGACCGCCGCCAGGGCTCCGACGAGCGCGGGCGCTCCGACGACGAGCAGGAGCGCGACGCCGTCCTCGGCCCGACCGCGGCCCTTCCGGGGTCGAATCACGGCCCCCCCAGATTCGGCGGGGTGACACGGAACCCGAGCGTCAGATCCGGTACCTGGTGGTGAGCCAACGCGACCCGACCAGGCATCGCGAACAGGCGCGGGTCGCGTCCTCGGTAGGCGTCGCCGGCCTGCATCCGCAGCGTGACGTGGACGGCTCTCACCCGCCGCAGGTCGGCGTCGCGGGGGTGCTCGGCTGGCCCGCACCAGGGGCCATCACCGAGGGCAGACCATTCGAGCTCAACCAGGGCGTGGACGGCGTCGCCGCTGGTCGACTGACATGGCTCGCTCGACGCCACCTGAACGGCAAGCAGACGGATGCGGAAGGCCGCGACCCCTTCGACCAGGGGAAAATCAGCCCGCCACCCGTCGTAGTGTCTCAGCTGATCGCGGGCGGCATCACGATAGTAGTGATCGAGGTGCACGCGGCGTACGCGCGCACCGGGCGCGAACGCGGTACGGGTCGGATGGAGCCGGTCGAGCGACAGGCTCGACGCGGCCCTGCCACGCACGCGGAAGATCTCCCATCGACCCTGGTCATCGGAGATCAGCACCAGATCCCCGACCCCGTACCCACAAGTAGGGCCGCACCCTGGGCGCGGCTCGAGGGCAACCTCGGGACTCGGGCCGTCGACGAGGCTGGCCGTCAGGCGACTGCTGGATCCGGCCGCGCGGCGCAACAACGAGAGGGAGGAGGAGCCGGCGGCGCGGTGAGGCGTGGACGGCGCCCGGAGGCCCAGACGATAGGGCACGAGCACGGGCAGCCACACGCCTGAGGGCGCGATGGTGCTCTGGTCGTCAAGTCCGTAGCCGACGTCTCGTAGATCGCGATGCAACCGGTTGAACCCGTAGCGCATCCGCTGACTGACGTCGGCCAGCTCCGGCAGCGACCGAGTCAGCGACTGGACTGGCGCCACCAGGGTGAACAGGCCGGCAGCGAGGGCCAGCGACAGCCCCAGCGCGACCACGGCTTCAATCAGAGATGCGCCCGCCTCGGGCTCGCGGGCGCGTGAGACCGCGAAGCTCATGGCGCCCGCACGACGGTCGCCAGCTCCACGCCGTGCGGCACCCGCCCACCACCCGGTCCGATCGTCGGACTCACCCGCACGCGTATCACCACGAGCCGCTCGTCCGAGCGCCAGGGACCGAGCGACCAGGTGCGGAGATAGGCAACGGTCTCACCACCGGCCCGCGCCGGAGAAAGACCGTTGGCGTCGACGACGCCCTCGCCATCCTCGACCCGCACGCCTCGCACGATCCGCCCTTGCAGCGTGTCGACGAGGTCCGCTGCAAGCGCCGTCGAGACCGTGCGTTCGCGCGCCGCGAGAACGGAGTGAGCGGTCGCGCCAAGCAGGCCGGCTCCTCCCGCGGCCAGCGTGACGAACAACCCCGTGGCGATGATCAGCTCGACCAGTCCGTACCCGTCGTCGGTCCTCGGCATCACCTCCGCATATTGCAAGGGGCGCACCAGGGACTCCGGCGCCGGATACGGAACATCCTCGACCGACGCTGGCAGAATCTGCGTCGGGTCAGGCGGGTTGTGATGGAACTAGTAGAACGACAGGTACCACTCGAGAAGCGGACCGCCGAAATGCGTGGAGAGGAGCGCACTGGCGGCCAGGAACGTTCCGAGCGGAAGCTGGTACTTCATATCGCCACGGTGCAGCAGGATCATCCCGCCCCCGACGAGCGACCCCATCAGGGAGGCGGCCACGAGCGTGACCAGCATCAGCTCCCAGCCGAGGAAGGCGCCAATCATGGCCAGCATCTTGACGTCGCCCATCCCCATGCCTTCTTCCCCACGCCAGCGGAAGTAGGCTTCGCCCACGACCCACAGCACACCGGCCCCGGCCGCCACGCCAATGAGCGCCGACTGGATCCCGGGCTCCAGGAACAGGCTGGCCACCAGGCCAATCACCACGCCCGGATAGGTGATCACGTTGGGCAGAATCCGGTGCTGGAGATCGATGACGCACAGCACGAGCATGGCCGCCGCGAACGGGAGTCGCATGGCGAGCAGCGGCTGCCACCCCAGCTGCCAGAACTGCGCCGCGAAGACCAGGCCGGTGGTGACCTCGACCAGGGGATACACCGGAGAGATCGGCTCACTACAGGTCCGGCACTGCCCCCGCAGCAACAGCCAGCCCAGCACCGGCACGTTGTCGAACCAGCGCAGCCCGCGACCGCATGAAGGGCATCGGGATGGCGGGCTGACCACCGACTCGCCGCGCGGAAAACGGTAGATACAGACGTTGAGGAAACTGCCGATGGCCAGCCCCAGCGCCATCACCACCAGGCCTTGCAGCTGGGTCTCGGTCATTGCGGCAGCGGCGGGAGCGACTCTCCGGGGAGCGGATACAACTCGGACTCGGGAGACACGTTCATGGTCCCGTTCTCGAAGTCGAGCACATACGGCAGTCCGGTCGGGTCCAGAGGCAAGCCGGCGAGCAGACCCTCCTGGATGAGTTCCTCCCACCCGCGCGGCGGACGCCCCGCCTGCTGATCAAAACGGACCGCCAGGGCGATGAGCTGGTCGATGTCGTCAAGCGCCCGCAGCTGTGTCAGGCGACGGGTGGCCTCGACCCGGATCCAGTCGTTGTCGGCCGAGTCATACATCTGCTGCCAGAGCATGCGAGACGACTCCCGACTTCCACCGGCGGCCAGCGTGGTCGCAGCCAGCGACCGCAGCCACCACGACGCACCAGGCACATCCGCCGCGCGTTCGAACCAGGACGCAGCGGTCTCGTAGTCCTGCAGCCACCAGTAGTAGATGAACCCGATGTCCATGTAGTACTCCCAGCGCTCCGGCATCGCCTCGATGCCCTTCTCGAGCAACGCCACTGCCAGATCGGGTCGGCCGGGACCGTTGGGATAGGACTCGGTCAGAAAGATGGCACCGAATCGGTACGCCACGCTGAAGTGGGGGTCCAGCGTGGTGGCAATATCGAGCAGCGGCCCGAGCAGGTCATAGTTCTTCTCCGTCGACTCGGACCTCTTGGTGCCGCCGTAGTGCTGGATCGCGCGGATCCAGTAGATGTCGGCCATCAGCGAATCGAACGACAGCGCCATCCGCTCGACCATGTCGCCCGACGGGAGGTAGAGCAGCTCGGTCTCGGCCGCCGAGGCGGCGTAGGTGCGATCACGGACGACGGCCGTGGTCACGAACACGGCGACCAGCACGGTCAGCGCCACCGTCACCGCCACCGGGCGCTCCCACCAGGGCCGGTTCATTTGAAGTCTCGCCGCGAAAAGATGAAGACCGCCGCCAGCAGCAACGCCGCGACATAGGCGGCGCCGTAGCCGGTCGTCATCGCGACATACCCAAAGGTCACCGGCTCGCCATGCACCACCGCCGCCTTGACGTCGAACGGCGCGAGACTCGGCAGGGCGTAGTACAAGGCCCGGGCAAGATAGGCCGCAGCGGTCGAGTCCACCACACTCTCGAAGTTCCTGAGGTCGGCGTTGAAATGGCCCACGACATACAGTCCGAAGGTCAACACCGCCGACAGGATCGGGCTGGAGAAGGTGGAAAAGAAGAGCGCCAAGGCGGTGACGAGCGCCAGCTGCGCGAACACCAGGAAGATGGCCGGCAACATGGCCGGGTCGGCGGCCGGCCGGAGCCAGGTCGCCTTGAACTCTTCGCTCTCGACCCAGGACATGTAGCCAAGCACGAGATACAGGGTGGCCGCCATCACGACGACGTTGACGGCCAGCGTCAACACCAGGCCCGCGTACTTCCCGAGAATCAGCTCGTGTCGTCGGATCGGTTTCGACAGCAGGCTATAGATGCTTCGACGTTCGACCTCCTTGGAGACCAGGCCGATGCCGATGAAAACCGCGATGAACAAGCCGAAGATCTGGGTGGCGGCGAGGCCCAGGTCCTTGATGATCTTGACGTCTTGGCCAGCCGTCAGCTGGCCGATGAGGTAGGACGCGGCGATGAGCAGCACCGCGAACAGGACGAGGTTGTAGAGGACCTTGTCCCGCACCGACTCCTTGAAGACGTGGACCGCAATCCGTCCGATGATCGCCATGAGCCTAGCTCGCCTCACCCGGCTGCGAGACCACTCGCATGAAGTAGTCCTCCAGCGACTCGTGACGGGGAGTGAGGGACACGACCTGGGCGCCATGCCGGGCCAGCTCCGGCAGGATTCGGTCCGGGGGTTGGTCGATGGCCAGTTCGATCACCTGCCGCCCGTCCACCTCCCGGGTCGATTCCTCGAGACCGAGCGCACGCACGTCGTCCGCCGACGCCCCGGAGACCACGAGTTCCCACCCCCGGACCTCGAAGGCGAGGTCGGCGATCCGTCCGGTCGCGATCAGCTTTCCACGCGCCATGATGGCGACTCGACTGCAGAGCGCCTCGGCGTCGGACAGGATATGTGAGCTGAAGAACACCGTACGTCCCTCGGCGCCCAGCTGCCGGATCAGCTCTCGCATGTCCCGCCGCCCCACCGGATCGAGACCAGACATCGGCTCATCGAGAAACACCACTTCGGGGTCGTTGACCAGCGCCTGGGCGATGCCCACCCGCTGCAACATCCCCTTGGAGTAGCGCCGGAGGCGCTGATGCCGCGCCGCGCCCAGCCCCACCCGATCGAGTAACGTCGTCGCCCGCTCGCGTGCGTCGGCGGTCGACAAACCGAACAAACCGCCGAAGTAGATCAGCAGCTCCTCGGCCGAGAGGTTGTCATAGAAGTACGGCAGTTCAGGCAGGTAGCCGAGACGGAGGCTGGCGTCCACGTCACCGGCCGGGCAGCCCAGAATCTCTGCCGTGCCGGCGGTCGGATAGATCAGCTGCATCAACAGCTTGAGCGTCGTGGTCTTGCCGGCCCCGTTCGGCCCCAGATAGCCCAGCACCTCCCCAGTGGCCACCTCGAGCGAGACCTGGTCGAGCGCCCGATGCGGACGGGGACGCCAGAAGCCCACGGCGTAGTCCTTGGTCAGACCGTCAAGCGTGATGGCGGGCGTAGACATGCCGACAGCGGTACTATTCGGAGGCCTGGGCCAGACTCCGTTCGAGCTCCAACTCGATCGCGGCTTCGAAGAACTGGACCTGAAGTCCGCCCTTCACGACCACGCCGTTGATGACGAAGGTCGGCGTCGCCTCGACCACCACCTGCTCGCCGAGCGCGATGTCGGCCCGCACCGCCTCCAGCGTCTCGTCATAGCGTTCGTCGAAATCGGTCATCCCCGCGACGTCCTCGAGCGCCGCGCGTACCGACTCCCGGGACAGCTCACTCTGGTTCTCGTAGAGCCACCGCACCATCTCCGCGTCGTGCCCATCTCGTCGCGCCAGGCGCACCGCCACCGCCGCCTCACAGGCGCCCGTGTGTCCGCCGCGCGGCGTCTGGGCGTTGCACTCGGGATCCAGCGGATAGTCCAGCACGACCTGCCGAACGGCGCCGGGATGACTCGACTCGAAACGGGCGAACACCGGCTCGTAGGCCAGGTGGGTCTGCGCGCAGGAGGGACACTGATAGTCGTTGAACTTCAACACCAGCACCTGCGCCCCACCGCGCGGCACGTCGAGGTCGACCCGGGTCTGCGCGTCCCAGAACCGCTCGAACTCGGACTCCTGCGACGCCGGCGCCCCTTCGTCAGCGGCCGACACCGCCGCCCCGTCCGGCAACAGCGCGCCCTCGCCCGGCATCGCCACCACGGCGCCAACGGTCAGACCGAGATAGGCCACGGCTGCCGCCGCCGCCACCGGGCTGCGGACCAGACGACCGAGATCAGCCGCCGTGCGGCCAGGCATGGAACGCAACGGCGCCGAGCTGACCGCCCCCGACAGCAGGAAGATCCCGATCACGGCCACATAGACGATCACGCAGAGGATGCAGACCGCTCCCAGCACCATGAACGAGGCGTAGCCGAGAAACAGGACCACCGCCAGCCCTAGGGTCGACAGCACCAGCACGTAGGAGCCCAGGTTCTCATCACGTTCCGTCGACCGGCCGGTGGCGAGCGTGAGCAGCCCGACCAGCGCGAACCAGCTTGCTCCGAGCACGGCCACCGGGATGCCCCCGAATGAACCGAACCGGCTCTGGTAGACCTGGGTACAGCTGAGGCTTTCGTTGATATCGCAGAAGCTGGTGTAACCAGGGTCGGCAAGCATCTGGTAGTGCACCCAGCTGGACGCCGAGGCGGCCCCGAACCCGATCAGGACCAACAGGAGAATTCCGCCACGAACGCGCGCGCTCATCAGTCTCTGCGCTCCTCACGTACGAGAGGGACCTCAGCCCACACCTGGAGAAACATCCCCTCGCTCGACGCCAACGACCCTGACCGGTCGAGACGCCCCCGGTATCGGCTACTGGATCGGCGTCGCGCCAGCCGGGGCGCCGTTCTGGGTCACCGGCACGGCCGCCGTCGACTGGTAGATCGTGCCGCCCTGGTTGGTGCCGAAGAAGCGCACGCCCCCCCCGGCGGTCGGCGCTCCCGAGACGAAGTAGGTCGACACGACGGTGCCGGCGGCCGCCCCGTTACAGGACGCGGGCGCCCCGGCCGCGGCCGATCCGGGCGTCATGGCGATCGTGTAGCTGCTCTTGATGGACGGATCAGTGTTCAGGTCGGTGCCGATGAACCCGTCTCCGCCTCCAACGGTGGGCGGGGCGCCCAGCCGAAGCAAGGTCGGCGCGTAGAACCCGCTTCCGCAACTTGCGGCGAACGTCGACTGCGCGCTGTTGACGGCGCGCAGCGATCCGATAGCCGATGCCTCATTGCCGGACATGCGCGCCCGGAGCAGGCCCGGCACGGCAATCGCGGCGATGATGCCGATGATCGCGACGACGATCAACAACTCGATCAGGGTAAAACCAGCGTCGTTCCTACGCCTCATGGTGCCTCTCCTTGGTCGAGCACTGTGGACACGGCCACCATCGGCTCGACACCCGGGTATGTGATCGGCGCTCCCCCCGTGGGTGCACCGGACCGCAGACTTCAAGTGCAGCTATCCTTTGCAAATACGGGGCCACCACATCGCCTTCCCTTAACTTATCGGTCTTTCTACCGTCGAACAAAGGGTTTATCTCGATATTTCGGCTCGATCAGGACACACCACGGCAGTGACATTTTCTGTCATGGACAAAAAATGACAACCAGCCGTTGTCAACCCGGCGCCGGCGCTCACCCGAGATGGTATTTCTTGAGGTAGTACCTGAAGGATCGGAAGCTCATCCCCAGCAGGGCGGCGGCTCGAACCTTGACTCCACCAGCCTGCTCCAGCGCCTGCGCCAGATACTCGCGCTCGATGCCTTGGATGTGCTCCTCGAGGATGAATCCGGATTCGGGCAGCTTGGCCGGCGGGGTCTCGCCGGCACGTTCGGGCGGGGGCTGCTCGACGAGCAGATGCACCGCTCGCCGGTCCTGCCCGGGGCTGTTCCCGAGATCGAGACTCTCGGCCATCACCATCTCGGTTTCCTCGAGGGCCACGGCTCGCTCGATGACGTTCTCAAGCTCACGCACATTCCCTTGCCAGGCGTAGGAGATCAGCGCGCTCTCGGCCCTCGGCGAGAGCCCCTTCAGCGCCTTGCCCATCTGCCGGTTGAACTTCTCGACGAAGTGGCTGGCCAGCGGGAGGATGTCCTCCTTCCGCTCGCGCAGCGGCGGCACCTCGAGCTTGATGACGTTCACCCGGTAGAAGAGGTCGCGGCGGAACTCGCCAGACTCGACCATCTTCGCCAGGTCCTGGTTGGTGGCGGCGATCACCCGGACATTGGCGTCCTTCTCCTCGGTGCCGCCCACACGTCGGAACTTCCGCTCCTGCAGAAACCGCAGGAGCTTCACCTGCATCATCAGGCTCATCTCGCCGATCTCGTCCAGGAAGAGCGTCCCGCGCTCAGCGGCCTCGACCAGCCCGTTCTTGCTGGAATCTGCGCTGGCGAAGGCCCCCTTCTCGTGACCGAACAGCTCCGATTCCAGCAGTGTCTCTGGCAGCGCGCCACAGTTGAGCGGGATGAAGGGACGCGTCGATCGTTTGGACTGGCCGTGAATCGACCGGGCCACCAGTTCCTTCCCGGTGCCCGACTCGCCGGTGATGAGGACGGTGCTGTCGGTCGGCACCACGCGGGTAATCCGCTCGCGGACGGCCTGGATCTGCTGACTGTCGCCGACGATGTCGTACTTGCGCAGGCGACGCTGCTCGAGCACCTCGCGCACCTTGGCGGTCAGTCGCTCGTTGTTGAACGGCTTCTCGAAGTATTCGACCGCGCCGAGTCGCAACCCCTCGACGGCCGACTCGGTCGACTTGAACGCCGTCATCATGATTCCGACGATCCCCTCGTCGATCTCCTTGGCGGCGCGGAGCACATCGATCCCGTTCATGTCGGGCATCTTGATGTCCGAGATCAACAGATCCACCGGTCGACGACGCAGGATCTCGACCGCCGCCTTGCCGCCGTCAGCGAGAACGACGTCATACCCCTCACGCTTGAGCATGATGGAGAGCATCTCCCGCATGGATTGCTCGTCGTCGACGACCAGTACGGTCGCGGCAGCGGTGGTCTCGGTCGTGGTCGAATCGGTGGCCATGGCGAGCTCCTTACCAGAACCTCAGCTAGCGGACCCGAGCCGGCTGCGGCGCCGGCTCCAGGGGTGTCGTGGGAAGACGGACGGTCACGGTGGTCCCGGCGCCCACCGCCGAGGTCACCTGGATCTCCCCGCCGTAGTCGCTCACGATCCGGTGCACGATCGAGAGCCCGAGCCCCGTGCCCTTGGCAAAGGTCCCGTGAAACGGCTGCAACATGTCATCAAGCTGGTCGGGAGGGATTCCGACGCCCTCATCCTTGACGATCAGGCTGGTCGAACCGGGCTCGGACCGCACTCCGAGCACGAGAACGCCCCCGTCGGACATCGCGCGAATCCCGTTGATGGCCAAGTTCCAGACGACTTGACGCATCTCCCTTTGTCGCCCTCGAACCACACGGGCGTCGCCGGCACATCGACTTCGATGCGATGCGCCTCGGCCGACTCCGGGCTGTGTCGCAGCAACAGCGCGGTGTCGTCCACCGCTCGGCGCAGATCAAAACGCTTGCTGGAGATCCGCTGCGGACGCGCATAAGCCAGGAACGACTTGATCGTGCCGTTCAGCCGCTCGGATTCGCGCAGCACGATGTCCATCAGTTGCGCCTGCTCCGGTTTGAGCGGCAACTCCTGCCTGAGAACCTGGATCGAGCCTGACATCGAAGCCAGAGGATTGCGGATCTCGTGCGCGATGCCGGCCGCCATCTCACCAACCGCGGCCAGACGCTGCTGCACGACCGACTTGCGCTGCAGTCGACGGGTCTCGGTGATGTCCTGGAACACGAACAGGAAACCGGCCCGGCCGTCGGGCGTGCTCAGAGGCGCGGCGCTCATCCCCAGATCGATGCGACGACCGCCCGGAGTCGTGAACTGCAGATCCGCCCGCCGGCTCTCTTCGCCGCCACTCTCGAGCGACGCCTCGAAGGCCTCGGGCACCAGCTTGATGACGCCGCTGTCGGTCTCGAACTGGGTGAGGTTGATGGAAGGAACGCCGTACTGCTTGCTGAGAAGCGACGCGATGTCCTCGTCCTGGACGAAGCCGAGCCTTGCCCCCATTGCTCGCCTGGTGGTCGAGCGCCTCCTGCAGCTGTTCAGCTGTGATGCGCTGCTCCTTGAGCAGCAGCTCACCAATGCGGACTGCCATGAAGAACCTGTTCCTTGCCACCCGGCCGGGTAACCTGAACCCCGGCAAACAGACAATAATTGTCTGTTATTGACGTATATTGTCAATAACCCCTGACAATATTTGGAACAAGTATGTAAATACTTAGCACAGAGACACTTGTGTCGGTAATCGGCGGTCAGGCGGATCGTTTGAGGAGGAAACCGAGGAGGATGGGAGAGCGACAGGGGCGGGAGAAGCGGCTCAGAGACCGATGCGAGCAGAGACGCCCCAGCCCCGCTCGTCGTCGTTGCGGCTCCGGGTGGCCTGACCGTCGATCCAGAAGCTCGACGTCAGTTCGACGCTGACACCGACGGCCCCCACCGGAGCCGGGTCGTCCCGCTCGAGATCGTAGCGCCCGCCGGCCCGGACCGCGAATCGCGCGAAGCGCTGTTCGACCCCGGCCGCCACCATCCGTCGCGGACCGTCGAGGGTAGCGGTCGTCGACAGGTCGGCATCGACCGCCAGGAGCAGGGAGTCTCGCGGACGCACGGCGATGCCGGCGCGGAGCTGGCGCTCGAGCACGAGCGTCACCTCGTCCGAGGCGGCAAACTCCGGCTCTCGGAGGTTCCGGGCGACCACTCCGACCCGCACCGGACCGGTCCCCGCCATGATACCCACATCGATGTCGAATCGATTGGTGGTGTGGGTCTCCAGGTTGGATGCCTGGTCGACGAGACTGTCGACGGGCGCGACGCCGTCAGCGAAGCCCACCCCCACCGTCCCTCGCACGACCTTCACCACGGTCGCGACGACCAACCCGGGAGATATCGGCTGGACAAAGGTCGCGCCGAGGTGCTGCGTCGTGAGAGCCCGAAGGAAGCCCGGCCCCGCCGCCAGTAGAGCGGCCTGCCAACTGCGGAGTCGGTAGTAACTCAGACCGAAAGAAGGTGTCGCGAACGAGGTCAAGATCGTGAGGTCTTCGTTCGCCTCCCGGGGACCGGCGTCGTCGCGGATTCGCCGCTCGATCCGCTGCCCCTCGGCCACGGCGCTGAAGAACATCGTGCCCAGCCCCGCTGGGTTCCAGTAGTTGGCGCTCGCGTCGTCGGCCACCGCCACGAACGCTCCACCCATCCCCAGCGCCCGGGTACCGACCGCCTCGAACGCCTGTGCGGCCACGAGCGCAGGGCTGGCGCCGAGCACGAACATCGCCAGGACGGTGCGCCACCGCCAGCAAGGCGACGCCGGGCGGTGAGCCAGGTGGGCGTTCATCCCACGAGCACGGCGGCGGCGATGACGGTCGTCCAGAGGCCGTTCTTGTCGCCAACCGCGGTCTGGGTCACGTTCTGGGTACGAACGATCTGGTTGGACAGGCGGTAGACCTCTTTCTTCTCATCCCAGCTCTTGTCTGGATCGAAGTCGAGGCCCAGCGTCGTTGCGAGCATCTCGGCGGCCAGTTCCTCGGCGTAGTCGCCGGCCGTCTCCTCGTTCTCGCCGAAGCTGTGGTGCTCTGACAGGTAGCCGAACAGCTTCCGGTCACGGGGAATCGCCACGCCTATGGTGGCGGCGATGAGCCGGTGCGCCTCCTGGGTGGCAGCCTCGGACATGACGACGAAGGTGACCTGCCCCGGTTTCAGACGACGACTGCCCTCGGCCTTGGACAGAATCTTGCACCCAGGGGGAAAGATACTCGAGACCCGCACGAGATTGCAGGCGGCGATACCAGCCGACCGCAGGGCAAGCTCGAAAGAAGTCAGCTTCTCGCGGTGCTTGCCTACGCCCTTGGTGAAGAACAGCTCCTTTGGGACGAGGTCGATCACTGAAGGCTCCGGCGGAATCGCACTCGCGGACACTAGGTCAACCCCGGTCCGGTGTCAAGGAAAGCGGGCGATACGGGCTAAACTTTCGCCGCCGCCTGCCCGTCTAGATCGAGACAGAGGGTTGGTTTCGGTCACCCGCGACAGAAACGGCTGCGGCAACGAAGTACAATGGGAGACTGTGGTGTATCTCGAAACCGCCGCTCCGGGGCGGAGCCAACCGAAGAAGCCATGTCCGACGAACCTCGCGACCCCGTGCGACAGAGGGCGCCGGCCGAGCCCGGCCTGATCGCCCGTCTGCTCGGCGTCTTGTCCTCGCCGCGCAAGACCTACGAGGCGATCGTCCGAAAGCCACGTGTGCTTGGCGCGCTGGTCGTCGTTACCCTGATCGTGGCCGCCGGGGCCGGATGGATGCTGAGCACGGACGTCGGTCAGCAGGCGGCGCTCGAGCAGCAGCTGGATGCGATGGAATCGTTCGGCATCTCGGTCACCGACGAGATGTACGCCCAGATGGAGCGTCAGATGGGCGACGCCGTCTACTTCAGCATGGGTGGCGTGGCCGTCTGGATTCCACTCCTGACGCTGATCCTGGCCGGCGCGTTGTGGTCGGTCTGCTACGTCCTGCTGGGCGCGCACGCACCGTTCAAGGCGATGCTCGCCGTCGTGGCTCACGCCGGGGTCGTGAATATCGTCCAGCAAGCGTTCGTATTGCCACTGAACTATGCGCGAGGCGCCATGAACAGCCCCTCGACCCTCGCCGCCTTCTTCCCGATGCTCGAGGAGGGCACGTTCGCTCAGCGGACGCTGGCGGCCGTGGATCTGTTCATCGTGTGGCAGCTGTTTATCTTGGCGATCGGTGTCGGCGTGCTCTACGGACGACGCACCGGACCGATCGCGACCACGTTCTTTGTGTTGTATGCACTGATCGCCACCGGGATCGGATTGGTGCTCTCCCGTATCGGAGGATGAGTCGTTGACGGTGCTACGAAAAAGTCTGATCGCGGTCATCGTCGTCGCCATTGGCGGCGCGCTGGTCTACTTCAACCTGACGTTCGAGCGCGCCTCTGGACCGGAGGTGGAGGTCGAGGCGGTCGAGCGCCGGGATCTGGAGGCGCTCGTCTCGGCCTCAGGCACGATCGTGCCGCAGCTGACCGTGGACATCTCCGCCGACACGATGGGACGCGTGACCCGCCTGGCGTTCGACGAGGGCGACCGGGTCGAGCGGGGACAGTTCCTGATGGAGATCGACCCCGAAACACTCCGCTCGGCGGTAGACCGGGGCGAGGCGTCCCTACGTGCGTCCCGGTCGTCGCAGCGACAGCTCGAAGTCGCGATCGAAACCGCCCAGGTAAACCTGGCGCTCGCCCGGGACAACCTGGAGCGTCAGCAGAACCTGTGGGAGCTGCGACTGATCTCGCGTGAATCCTACGACCAGGCCTTGACCGACGTCACGCTCCGCGAAACCGAGCTCCAGGCGCGAGAGGTCGATGTCGCCACCCAGACCGAACGGATTCTCCAGGAGGAGGCCAGCCTCGAAAGCGCGCGATACGAGCTGACCAAGGTGACCATCACGTCGCCATTCGCCGGGGTCGTCACCCGCCGCAACATCGAGGAAGGTGAGACCGTCGTGGTGGGCACGATGAACAACGCCGGCACGGTACTCGCGACCATCGCGGATCTGTCGGTGATCGAAGCCGAGGTGGAGGTGGACGAGACCGACATCCCGAGTATCGAATTGGGCCAACTTGCCATCGTCACTATCGACGCGCTACCCGACGACGAGTTCACCGGAGTGGTGACCGAAATCGGTAACAGCCCGATCCAGGCTGGCGGCCAGGGCGCCGGCACCCAGGCCACCACGTTCAAGGTGGTCGTGACGCTCGACGACGAGATTCCGGCCGTTCGCCCCGGCTTCACCTGCACCGCCGACATCACGACCGCGTTCCGCACGGCTTCGCTCTCAATCCCGATTCAGGCCGCTACGGTCCGTGAGGTTGTGGTCGACGCCAGCGGTAACCTGTTGCGCAACAACACGAACGACCGGCGACGACCTGGCGTCAGCTCGCAGGTATCCGCGGCAGAACTTCCGCCGGGAGGTTCAGAGGAAGAAATCGAAGGCGTGTTCGTAGCGCGCCAAGGCCGTGCCGTTTTTGTTCCGGTCGATACTGGCATCGCCGGCGAGCGGTATTTCGAGGCACTCAACGGTATCCAAGAGGGAGACCTCATCATCACCGGACCGTTCAGCGAGGTCAGGAACCTGGCGGACGGCGACGACATCAGGATCGCTAGCGGCAATGAGTCGTCAGAGGCCGGTGAGAGAAGCGGCGGCTTCCAGTTCAGGTTCGGAAGGTAGCGAAGAGATGCGTCGCGCCGTTGACCTGACCGTTATCGCCCTGCAAGCCATCTGGGCGAACAAGTTGCGGTCACTCCTCACCGTGTTAGGAAACATTGTAGCGGTAGCCTCAATCATCGCCGTGGTATCCCTTATTCAGGGGGTCAACGAGGAAGTCAGCGGCGCCATCGTCTCGCAGTTCGGGGCTGACTCCTTCAGCATTCAGCGCCGAGGGATGGTAATGACGGAGGAAGACATCGAGCGAGCGAGAAACAACCCGCTGATCACGCTCGACGACGCGGAAGCGATCCGGCGTCTGGCCGACTCGGTGGACTCGGTGATGGCGCAGTCTGGTCGTAGCGGTGAAGTGCGCTATCGGGACCAGGTTCTGGAAAACGTCGGCATCCGTGGGGTAACGAGCGAGTACATCAACTTCCCGACCTTCACCGCAGAACAGGGCCGGCTGATGAGCCCAACCGAAGTCGATCGCAACCGTAGCGTCGCGCTGCTTGGCTTCGACACCGCTGACAGTTTATTCGGTACCATCGATCCTATCGATAAGACCATCAAGATCCAGGGCGTCAACTTCCGGGTGGTCGGGGTGAGCGAGCCGACACCCTCAACATTCGGTCAGTCCCAGGACGAGTACGTGATCCTCCCCATGGGGCGGTTCAGGAAGCTGTTCGGTTCGCGCCCGTCGCTGGAGCTTACCGTTCGCCCTGACACCCCTGAACAAATCGATCGGGCAATCGACGAAGCGACGGTTGCGCTGCGCATTGACCGGCGGCTGCGCGCGAACGAAGAGGACGACTTCGGAGTGTTCACTTCAGACACGGTGCTTGGACTTTATGAACAGGCTACCACCGGAATCTTCGCTGTTCTGGTCGGCATCGTCGGCCTGTCCCTGCTGGTGGGCGGCATCGTGATCATGAACATCATGCTTATGGTGGTATCCGAGCGCACCCGCGAGATCGGACTGCGCAAAGCACTCGGGGCGCGTCGCCTGGACCTACTATGGCAGATACTCGCCGAGTCGGTCATCCTCTCCGTCAGCGGGGGACTCGTCGGAACCGCCATGGGCTGGAGTGTAGCCATCGGACTGAGCTCACTTAGTCCCGTGCCTGCTGTGGTCCATCCTTGGTCGGTGGTCCTCGGCGTGACGATGACTGCCGTCGTCGGCCTCTTCTTCGGTCTATATCCAGCTTCCAAGGCTGCCTCACTCGACCCGATCACGGCGCTCGGCCGTGGTTAACGACACCCCATGACCAAAATTGGCGGCGGACTGTTCGGCGAGATCGTCTCAATGGCGATGGACACGCTCCGGGAGCAAAAGGTTCGGTCTGGCCTGACGATCCTCGGCGTGGTCATCGGGATCATGTCGATCGTCGGCAGTACGTCGCTGATCCGGGGACTCGACGAATCACTGCGAAGCACCATCCAGTCGATGGGCCGAGACACAATCTTCGTCACCAAGTTCAGTGGCATCAGTCTGGGCTCTGGACGAGAGCTAACGGAGCTGCTCCGCCGCCCCAACCTGACCCCGGACGATGCCGAGGCAATCGCTGACCAGGCCGATACGCTTGCCTCGGTGAATCTGGTGCTTGGGCAAGGCGGCCAACCTACCCAGGAACGCATCTACCACCGGTCAGAGCAAACCAAGCGACTCAACATCTTCGGCTCCACCTCCAACTACCCAGAGGTGTTCAATGTCGAGGTAACGGAGGGACGGTTCTTCACGCCGGGTGAGACGCGGCGCCGTGCTCAGGTGGTGGTGCTTGGACTTACGCCCGCGCAGGCCCTGTTCCCTAACACCGACCCGATCGGTAAACGGGTTCGGGTCGGCAACCTTCGCTATACCGTCATCGGGGTAACCGGAGAGACCCCGAGTCCCGGCGGCTTCAACATGGGACAGGACGACTTCGTGGTGATCCCGCACACCACTTACCAGAAGCAATTCGGCATCCGCGCCACACGGGCCTTCGGCGGAGAAATGCGCGCGGTAATGATAGCGGCGGTGCCACACGAGGACATTGACCGAGCCGACGCGATGGCCGACATCGAGCGGGTGATGCGGATCCGACACCGGCTGCGTCTCGACGAGGAGAACGATTTCGAACTGATGACCCAGGACGCCATTCTGGGCCTGTGGGACCAGATCAGCGGAGCGACGTTCCTCTCTCTCATCGTGATCTCATCGATCGCGCTCCTCGTTGGCGGGATCGGGGTAATGGGGATCATGACGATCTCGGTCACCGAACGCACCCGCGAGATCGGTACTCGGCGAGCCATCGGCGCCAAACGACGAGAAATCCTCTGGCAGTTCCTGCTGGAAGCCTCGTTCTTGACGGCGGTGGGAGGCGTACTGGGCATCGCCTTGGGCAGCGCGATCGGCATTGGCGTGCACTTCGCGACTGGCTTCCCCATCTCGCTTCCGTGGTGGTCGTTCGCCCTCGGGCTCGGTTTCTCTGCCGGCGTGGGTATCCTCTTTGGTATGTTCCCCGCCATCAAGGCCTCGAGCCTCGATCCCATCGAAGCCCTCAGATACGAGTGACTTAGCGCCAGCAATCGTCCGAGAATTCCGGCCGGCTGCCCTCGCGACGGTCCAGCGACCCGCTGCACCTCTCGCAGTCGTTCAAGCGTTCCGGACGACTGCCCTAGCGGCGGGGGAACGTCCGTCCCGCCGCCCTTGAGCGGGCTCGGCTGGTCCTATAGGATTGGGGTTTCGCCTGGCGTAAGAATGAGCCGCTCCTCGCCTTGCTGGCCGAGGCCGTCTGGAGGTTTGTCGAGCTATGAAAGTGTACGACTCCGAGCAGATCCGCAACGTCGCGATCGTGGGCCACAGCGGCTCTGGCAAGACCCAGCTAACGTCGGCGCTGCTCTATGACGCCGGCGCCGTGAACCGGCTCGGCCAAGTCGACGACGGCACCACGACCACCGACTACGACGAAGAGGAGGTCGCCCGGAAGCACACGTTGTCGGCGGCCACGGCGTTCGCAGAGTGGAAGAAGCACAAGGTCAATCTCATCGACACCCCGGGCATGGCGAACTTCTTCAGCGATGCCCGGTCGGCCCTGCGTGTGGCCGACGCGGCGGTGGTGGTGGTGGATGCGGTCTCGGGCTCAGAGGTCATCACCGAGAAAGTCTGGGCCGCCGCCGCCGAACTCGACCTTCCCTGCATCGTGGTCCTGAATCGACTGGACCGCGAACGCGCGAGTTTGCCCCGGTCGCTCGAATCGCTGCATGAGGCCTTCGGCCGGACCGTCATCCCGGTTCAGCTGCCCATAGGGGAAGAGAAGGCGTTCAGCGGCGTCGTGGACCTGATCTCGAATCAGGCCATCACGTTCGGCGACGATGGGCAGAACCCCAGTTCGGCCGACGTGCCGGCCGACATGGCTGACGAGGCGAATACCGCGCGGGAAGCGCTGATCGAGCTGGTGGCCGAGGCTGACGAAAGCCTCATGGAGCAGTTCTTCGAGGCCGGGACGCTGACACAGGAACAGCTCGAATCCGGGCTGAAGGCCGCCACGGCGAGCCGTCAGGTGTTCCCGCTGGTCTGCACATCGGCCACCGCCAATCTCGGGATTCAGTCGCTGCTCGACTCCCTCCTCACCTATGTCCCGTCGCCACTGAGCCGAAATCTTCCAGTGGTCGACGGCGAAGGGGAACCGGCCAGCTACGATGCCGGCGACAGCGGCGCCTCGGCGCTCGTCTGGAAGACCGTCGCCGACCCGTTCGCGGGTCGGATCACGATGTTCCGGGTTACCTCCGGCGCGCTTGCCTCGGACTCCACGATCCACAACGTCTCCAACGACTCCTCCGAGCGGGTGGGTGCGGTCGGCCTCATGCAGGGCAAGACCCAGGAAACCGTCACCGAGATCAAGGCCGGCGACCTTGGATCGGTGGCCAAGCTGAAGGACACCCGCACCGGAGACACGCTGGCCGCCAAGGGCACCAGCTGGCGCTTCGCCCCGTTCCAGTTCACCGAACCCGTGCTCTCCTACGCCATAGAGCCCAAGAGTCGCGGCGACGAAGAGAAGATCAGCACCGCGCTGCAGCGGCTACAGGAAGAGGACCCGACGATTCGCTACGCTCGCGACCCGCAGACCGGGCAGCTGCTCCTCTCGGGGCAGGGGCAGCTCCACATCGAAGTCACCGTGGCCAAGCTGAAGCGTCGGTTTGGCGTTGAGGTCAACCTCAAGCTGCCCAGGATTCCATACAGGGAAACGATCAAGGCGGCGACCGAGGCGCATGGACGCCACAAGAAGCAGACCGGCGGCCACGGTCAGTTCGGCGACTGCAAGATCAAAGTGAAGCCACTTGAGCGAGGTGAGGACTTCCAGTTCGTCGATGAGATCTTTGGCGGCGCCATCCCACGCGGGTTCATCCCCGCCGTCGAAAAGGGCATCCAGGAGGCCCGCACCCGAGGCTACCTGGCCGGCTACCCGATGGTCGACTTCGCGGTCACGCTATACGACGGCTCGTTCCATCCGGTCGACTCCAACGAGATGTCGTTCAAGATGGCCGGCCGGCTGGCATTCCGGGATGCGATGGAACGGGCCAAGCCAACGCTCCTCGAACCGGTGATGAATGTGGAGGTGTACGCCCCCAGCGACTATGCCGGCGACCTCATGGGCGACCTGAACGGGCGCCGGGGCCGGATCGGAGGCATGGACACCCGCGGCGCCTCGACCTCGATCAAGGCGCAGGTGCCGATGTCAGAGATGTTGACCTACGAGCAGCAGCTCACCTCGGCCACCGGTGGCCGCGGCTCCTACCACATGGAGTTTTCGCACTACGAAGAGGTGCCGGCCCACATCCAGGAAAAGGTCATCGCCGATTCGAAGGCGGACGCTGGAGACGGAGACGACGACGAAGGGTAGGACTTATTCTTTCTCGGCGTCGGCGTCTTTCTTCTCGTCACCGCGCAGCCGCTTCGCCGCGGCCCGTAGCCGTCCACCCATCCCCTGGCCACCCGACGCCGCCTCGACGGCATCCTGGTCCGTCTCGACCTCGGTCGGGTCATACTCGCTGCCAACCAGTTCGATCTGGGCGATCTCGGCCTGATCGCCTTGCCGGCGGCCCAGCTGCAACACCCGGATATAACCGCCGGGTCGCTCGGCGAACCTCGGAGCGATGGACTCGAAGAGCTTACTGGTCACCTTCTTGTCGGCAAGATCGCGAGCGACGAGCCGGCGGGCGTGCAACGCCTTGGGGGTATCGGCCCCGTCGGCGATGCCACGCTTCGCGACGGTAATCAACCGCTCCACGAACGGGCGAAGCTCCTTGGCTTTGGCCAGGGTCGTATCGATACGCTCGTGACGCAGCAGCATCTGCGCCTGGTTTCGCAGCGTAGCGATCCGGTGTTCGGTGACCCGGCCCAGCTTCCGGTGGGCTACTCGATGACGCATCGTTCTTACTCCGCTTCGCCCTCGGCGACCGGCTGATCCAGCCGCATACCGAGGCCGAGCCCCATGCTCTGGAGGATCTCTTTGATCTCGTTGAGCGACTTCCGCCCGAAGTTCTTGGTGCGGAGCATCTCAGGCTCGGTCTTCTGCACCAGTTCGCGGATGGTTCGGATGTTGGCGTTCTTCAGGCAGTTGTAGGAGCGGACTGAGAGCTCCAGTTCTTCGACGCTCTTGTCCAGGTGCTCGTTGGACACCGCCGGCAACAACTCGCCGTCTGGCTCCGCCGGAACGTCCACCGGGTCGTCGAGGTTGATGAAGATGCTCAGGTGGTCACGCACCAGCTTCGCCCCGAGCGAGATGGCATCACGCGCAGTGACGGTGCCATCGGTCCAGACATCCACGGTGAGCTTGTCGTAGTCGGTGGTCTGGCCGAGCCGTGCCGCCTCGACCAGATAGTTCACCTTGCGCACCGGGGAATGCACGGAGTCGACCGGAATCCAGCCAATCCCGAGGTCCTCGTCGAAGTTCTTGTCAGCCGAGACGTACCCACGCCCCTGCTTGACCCGCAACTCCATGTGCAGCGAGCCCCCGTCGGAGACGGTGGCGATGTGCAGATCGGGGTCGAGAATCTCGACGTCGCCGTCGCCCTCGAGGGCAGACGCCTTCACCTCACCGGCCTTGTCAGCCCGCAGATACAGGGTCTTCGCCTGATCCGAGTGCAGCTTGATCGGGATCTGCTTGAGATTCAGGATGATATCGGTCGCGTCTTCCACCACCCCGGGGATCGGCGAGAACTCGTGCAGCACGTTGTCGATCTTCACGCTGGTTACCGCCGCCCCCTCGATGGCCGACAGCAACACGCGGCGCAGCGCGTTCCCAATCGTCGTGCCGAACCCGCGCTCAAACGGCTGAGCATGGAAACGGCCGTACTGATCGGTCAGGGTGTCGGCGTCGAACTCCAGCCGCTTCGGTCGCTGGAAGCCTTTCCACAACATCGAGTCAGTCCTTTCTGTATCCGGTACCGGCCGGTCTGTCCCGGCGGCGCACGCGTCGCGTCTCTGGTTCCTACTTCGAATACAGCTCGACGATCAGCTGCTCCTGCACCGGCAGATTGATCTGGTCGCGTGTCGGCAACGATGCGACCTTTCCGGTCATGGTCTCCGCGTCGAACTCCAGCCACTCAGGGATGCCCCGTCCCTTGACCTCCTCCATCGCGTAGAGGATGGAAGCCTTCTTGGCGCTCCGCTCACGCACGGTCACGGCGTCACCGGCCTTGAGCGAGATCGAAGGAATGTCGGCGCGTCGTCCGTTCACCCGAACGTGTCCGTGACGCACCAGCTGACGAGCCTGCGGCCGGGATGTGGCCAGCCCCAGCCGGTAGACGACGTTGTCCAATCGCCGCTCGAGCAGCTGTAACAGCGTCTCGCCCGTGATGCCGCGCTGGCGCTCGGCCGCCGCGAAGTAGCGGCGGAACTGACTCTCCAGCACGCCATACGTGCGCTTCACCTTCTGCTTCTCGCGGAGCTGCGACCCATAGCCCATCACCTTGTTGGGTCGACGGCGGCGGCCCTGCTGCCCGGGCGGAACGTTGCGCCTCTCGATCGCGCACTTCTCCGCGTAGCAACGCTCCCCTTTGAGGAAGAGCTTCATGCCCTCTCGCCGACACAGTCGGCAAACGGGTCCTGCGTATCGTGCCATGCTGGTCTTCTCCTAAACCCGTCGCCGTTTCGGCGGTCGACACCCGTTGTGCGGGATCGGCGTAACGTCCTTGATCGACTTCACACTGAGTCCCACCGACGCCTGCAGGGCGCGGATAGCGGACTCGCGGCCGCCCCCCGGACCCTTCACCCGCACGTCGACGGTCCGCATTCCAACCGCCTTGGCCCCGTGCCCGGCGCGAATCGACGCCTGCGTCGCGGCGAACGGGGTGCCCTTTCGCGATCCGCGGAACCCGATGGCTCCGGCACTGGACCACGCCACCACGTTCCCCGCAGGGTCCGCGATGGTGATGATGGTGTTGTTGAACGACGCCTGGATGTGCACGATGCCGTGGTGCACCACCCGCTTGTCCTTCTTCTTCTTGAACGTCTTCTTGCGCTTCCCCGCCGGTTTCTTGGGCGGCGGTATCGACGCGTCGACTGTCTCAAGCTTGGCCATTCGCCCGCAATCCTTTCTCGACCATCAACTCGTTTTCTTCTTCGCAACCGCGCCCTTCTTCGGTCCCTTTCGTGTTCGGGCGTTGGTGTGGGTGCGCTGGCCGCGCACCGGCAGGTTGCGACGATGACGCATCCCGCGGAAGCTGCCGATCTCCATCAGCCGCTTGATGTTCATCGTGACCTCCTTGCGGAGATCACCTTCCACCCCTCCCTGATCCTCGATGACGCGCGCGATCTTGCGAACGTCGTCCTCGGACAGGTCCTTGATGCGAACGTCGGGATCGACACCCGCGTCCCGGAGAATCACGCCGGCCCGGTGGTCACCGATGCCGTAGATATAGGTCAACCCCGTTTCGATACGTTTGGTTCGGGGTAGATCGACGCCTGCGATTCGAGCCATGGTCCCGCCTCAGCCTTGCCGCTGCTTGTGCTTCGGATTCGAGCAGATCACTCGCACCACACCGTGGCGCCTCACGACCTTGCACTTGTCACACATCCGCTTGACCGACGTTCGTACCTTCATCTCAGCCACTCCTGGGTGCCGAGGCACCCGGCCCTACCTCCGCCCCCGCGCGCCGCGTGATGCGCCCGCGGGTTCGATTCCGGGCCGTCAACTCCACCGTCACCCGATCACCCGGCAACAACCGCACGAAGTTGCGTCGTGGTGACGCGTCAATGTGGGCGACCACCCGCCGGTTCGAGTCAGTGAGTCGCACGACATACAACGCATCCGGGAGCTGTTCGACAACCTCGCCCTCGTGGTCTCGACCGGGCGTATTCGCCGAGGTCGCCATCGTCTCGCCATCATCCGCGCGCGGCCGGTTCACTCAGCTCGGATGCCTCGGCCTGAGCCTCATCCACCACCTCGGCGTCACGGCGGGTCAACACCTCGGCTCCGGAATCGGAGACGGCCACCGTATGCTCGAAATGGGCGGCCAGGCTGCCGTCCCGGGTCACGGCGGTCCAGCCGTCATTCAGTACCTTGACCGACGCTCCACCCATCGTCACCATCGGCTCGATCGCCAGCACCATGCCGGTCGAAAGCCTCGGCCCACGACCCGGTTCCCCGTAGTTCGGGATCTGCGGTTCTTCGTGCAGCTTGGTGCCGATGCCGTGTCCAACGAACTCGCGGACCACGGCAAACCCGTGCGCTTCGACGTGACGCTGAACCGCATGCCCAATGTCGGACACGTGGCCGCCGTCCCGTACTTGTCCGATCGCGTGCTCGAGCGCTTCGCGCGTCACATCAAGCAGCTCGGCCGTCCGCGAGGGCACCGTGCCCACCGGAACCGTCAGAGCCGAATCGCCATAGAACCCGTCCAGCACCACGCCCATGTCCAGTGACACGATGTCCCCATCGTTGAGCGGCTCGTCGTTCGGAATGCCGTGGACCACCGCTTGGTTGACGGAGGCACAGAGCGTGGCCGGGTACCCCTGATACCCCTTGAAGGCAGGGACCGCACCGGCTTCCCGCACCTGCTGCTCGGCCATCGCGTCCAGTTCCTGCGTGGACACCCCAGGCGCCACCACCTTCTCCAACCGCGACAGCACCGTGGCCACCAGCCCGTTGGCCTTCCGCATGCGACTGACTTCGGCCGGTGACTTGCGCGCAATCATCGTGCGTCTCCGACGGTCGCTCCGCTCGCCGGCAGCTCGCGGAGAATCTCATCGACGGCGCCATTGAGCGCGACCCCGACCGCATCCGGCGACTGGTTTCCGTCGAGCGCCCTGAAGGTGGGACGGCTCGAGTAGTAGTCGACGAGGGGCTTGGTCGCCTCGGCGTAAACCCGAAGCCGTTCCCGCACGACCTCCTCGGTGTCGTCGCTCCGGAGCACCAGCTCCCCACCGCAACGCTCACAGGGCGGCATCTCGGCGCCGGCCGCGACGGTCGTCGTGTTGCCGCACTGGCCGCACACGCGTCGCAATGCCAACCGGGCGACGAGCGCATCGTCCGGCACCGCGATGTCCACGACAACCAGGGCGCCCTGACCGGCCATGACCTCGTCGAGCGCCGTGGCCTGCGCCACGGTGCGGGGGAACCCATCGAGCACGAACCCACGCGCGACGTCCGCCCGCCCCAGACGCTCTCGGACGATGGCGATCATCAACTGATCGTCGACCAGGCCTCCCGCGTCCATCGTGGCCTTGGCGCGCTGCCCGAGCTCGGTACCCGACTGCACGGCGTCCCGCAGGATGTCGCCGGTCGAGATCTTCGGAATGCCGCGCTGCTGCGCGAACACCACCGCCTGCGTCCCCTTGCCGGCCCCCGGGGGGCCCAACACCACGAGGTTAATCGGTGCACTCATCCGCGGCGTCCTCGGATGCGCGTCTTCCGCATGAACCCGTCGTAGTGCCGCATGATGAGCTGCGACTCGATCTGCTGGACGGTGTCCATCGACACCCCGACGATGATCAGCAGGGACGTGCCACCAAAGTAGAACGTCACCCCGAGACCGTCCGTGATCCACCGTGGGGTGACGGCGTCGAGCGAGTCACCGATGAACGGAAGAGCGTTGACTCTGAACCCGACGATCATGAGATCCGGCAACACGGCGATCAGCGCGAGGTAGATGGCGCCGACCAACGTGATCCGCGTCAGGATCGTGTCGATATATTCAGCCGTCCGCTTGCCCGGACGAATCCCCGGTACGAAACCGCCATACTTCCGCATGTTCTCCGCGACGTCATCAGGGTTAAAGATGATGGCGGTGTAGAAGTACGCGAAAAAGATGATGCCGCCCATATAGAGCAGGTAGTACAGCGGCATGCCGTTGGCGAGCTGGTTCGTCACCGCCTGCGCCATGCCCCCCTGTGGCAGCGCCGTGGCAATGGTCGCCGGGAACGCCAGCAGCGACGAGGCGAAGATGACGGGGATGACGCCGCCCGTGTTCACCTTCAACGGAATATGCGTGCTGCTGCCGCCATACATCCGTCGCCCTACCACCCGCTTCGCGTATTGCACGGTGATGCGGCGCTGGCCTCGCTCGATGAACACGACGGCGCCGATCACGAGCACCATCACGACGCCAAGCAACAGAGCGCGGAACAACCCCATCTGCCCGGTTCGCAGCTGGTCGACGAGACCGAGCACGCCGGCCGGGAAATTCACCACGATACCGGCAAAGATGATGAGCGACATCCCGTTGCCGATTCCGCGTTCGGTGATCTGCTCACCCAGCCACATGATGAACATGGTGCCGGTGGTCAGGGTCAACACCACCATGAACCGGAAGGCCCAGCCCGGGGTATAGACCAGATTCAGCCCACCGGCGATGCCCGTCTGGCTCTCGAGCCAGAAGGCGATGGCGAAGGCCTGCACGACACAGAGCCCCAACGTGCCGTATCGGGTGTACTGCGTGATCTTCCGGCGCCCGAGCTCGCCCTCCTTCGAGAGACGCTCCAGGTAGGGCCAGACCACGGTCAGCAGCTGGAGAATAATCGACGCGCTGATGTAGGGCATGATGCCCAGCGCGAAGATCGTCACCTGCGCGAGGTTCCCCCCCGAGAACATGTTGTAGAGCCCGAACATGGTCCCTTCGGCCTGGGCCGCGAGCACCTCAAGCGCCTCGGTGTTGACCCCAGGCGTCGGGATGACGCTTCCCACCCGATACACCGCCAGAATCGAGAGCGTGAAGAGCACTCGGGTGCGGAGATCCGAGATCGAGAAG
>MDTE01073644.1_pt1 | contig 43404 bp, 49 predicted proteins | sample 811231 | NCBI WGS metagenome assembly MDTE01 (sample SAMN05326651, study PRJNA326480) | marine metagenome | isolation source: seawater | place: Indian Ocean: Red Sea | collected 2010
AAAATAAGAGGAATAAGAAAGTCAAAAAATGATTAGTAATCCTAAAATTGGAATTATAAATCATAATTTTGCTAATCTGCACAGTGTAAAAAAAGCATTAGATTATTTAAATTGCCCTAATATAATTATTGATAAGCCTAATGAACTATCAGATGAAGTGGACGGGATAATTCTTCCAGGCGTTGGGGCTTTTGATGCAGCTATGAACTCTCTCCAAATATCTAACTTTATTAACCCTATAAAAGATATAGTTGGATTAGGGGTACCAATACTAGGAGTATGCCTAGGAATGCAATTATTATTTACTAAATCAGAAGAAGGAATATTAGAAGGACTTAATTTAATAGAAGGCGAAGTAACCGAGATAAAAAAAGTAAGAAAAGACATGAAAATTCCACATATGGGATGGAATTCAATAGAAATTAAATCTAATTCTATTCTATTTAATAATATTAAAAGTGGGGAATATTTTTACTTTGTACACGGATACAAATGTGAACCTAAAGACGAATCTATAGTTAGCACTGAGGTCACTTACGGCGATCCGATATGTTCATCAATAGAAAAAGATAATATATTTGCAACCCAATTCCATCCTGAAAAAAGCGGAGAAATTGGATTAGAAATATATAAAAATTTTATTTCGAAAGTTTCAGAAAAATGAATTTAATACCTGCAATAGATCTAATAGATGGGGAGGTTGTGAGGTTATTCAAAGGTAACTATGCAAAGAAAACTGTATACGAAATTGATCCAATTGAATTGACAGAGCAATGGGACAGTATTGGAATAAAAATGATACACATTGTTGATTTACAGGGAGCTAAAACCGGCAATCAAAAAAACCTAGATACGATTAAAAATATAATAAAATTTACCAATTTAAAAATTCAAGTAGGTGGAGGAATAAGAAATTTGTCTACTTGTCAAAAAATGATGTCTTTGGGTGTATCAAAAGTAATATTCGGCACAGCTGCAATAGAATCTCCAGAAGAAGTTGAGAAATCTTTAAATAAATATGGGGATGAAAAAATAATTGTTGGTATAGATATTAAGAAAAATAAAGTTAGGACTAATGGATGGGAAAAAGAATCTTCACTTAGCCCAGACAAGTTAATTGATGATATGACTAAAATTGGTATAAAGGAATTTATGTTTACTGATGTAGAAAAAGATGGAACATTGTCAGATCCTGATTTTTCACTTTTAAAATATCTATTTAATAAAACTGGAAATAAAACCATTGTTGCAGGGGGAATATCAAAAATTGATCATATTAATAAATTAAAAGACTATGGAATTCAAAATATAGTTATAGGAAAAGCAATCTATGAAGGCCAAATTGATTTAAAGGAGGCTTTAGAAAATGTGTAGGAGAAAATGTTTACAAAAAGAATAATTCCATGTCTTGATATAGATAAAGGGAGAGTTGTCAAAGGGAAAAGTTTTGTAAACCTAAAAGATGCAGGAGACCCTAAAACATTATCTAAATTCTACAACGAACAAGGTGCAGATGAATTGGTATTTCTAGATATAACAGCGAGCCATGAAAAAAGAAAGACAATTATTGATGTAGTTGAAAAGGTGTCCTCAGAAGTTTTTATCCCGCTCACAGTTGGTGGTGGAATAAGAAATATACAAAATATTTCGGAATTACTAGATGCAGGAGCAGATAAAGTTTCTATAAATACTGCAGCAATAGAGAATCCAGATCTAATTAAAGATTCTTCGAGTAAATTTGGATCACAATGCATTGTAGTTGCAATTGACGCAAAAAAAGTCCATTCGGGATGGAATGTTTTTACTTATGGAGGCAGAAATGATACTGGAATAAATGCTATTGAATGGGCACAAAAGTGTGTTGATTTTGGTGCAGGAGAAATACTCTTAACTAGCATGGATATGGATGGTAATAAAAAAGGGTATGATGTAAAACTACTCAATGAAGTTTCAAGTAAAGTAAGTGTCCCTGTTATTGCAAGCGGTGGGGCTGGAAGAATCGAGGATCTTCATGATGCAATTGTATTGGGATTATCTGATGCTGTTTTAGCAGCAACAATATTTCATTATGGAGAAATTAGTATCAAAGAAGTAAAAGAGTTTTTTAAGTCTAAAGGGATTCCGGTAAGATTATAATATGAATATGAGCAATTTAAATCAAAGTTTAATCCCAGCAATAATTCAAAATATTAATACTAAAGAAGTTTTAATGCTTGGATATATGAATAACGAGGCTTTTAACAAGACCATAGAAGGTCCCAATGTTTGGTTTTATAGTAGATCAAGGCAAAAACTTTGGGAAAAAGGTGAAACAAGCGGAAATCATCTTATAGTAAAAAATATTACCACTGATTGCGATAAAGATACTTTATTAGTTCAAGTAGAACCTATAGGTCCATCTTGCCACAAAGGCGAAAAATCATGTTTTCATGAATCAGAATTAAAAGATTTGACATGGCAAAATTCTGATATTTTTTCTGATATTTTTAATATCATCGAGGACAGAAAGAAAAACCCTAAAGAAAAATCTTATGTTAGCAGCCTACTAACTAAGGGGAATGATCATATTTCTCAAAAAGTAATTGAAGAATTATGTGAAACTATTGTTGAATTCAATGCTGACAACAAAGAAAGAATGATAGAGGAAACAGCAGACTTAATATTTCATATATTTGCATTAATGTCTTCTAAATCAATTAATCTTGATGACATAGAAAATGAGTTCAACAAAAGGAAAAAGCATTAATTTTCGTTAAGTTTAATTGCGTACTCCATACTTTCTATTGCAACTTCTAATTGGGATTCATCCGGTTCTTTTGTGGTTAATTTTTGAATTAGTATTCCTGGTCCATTTAATAAGTTCTTTACTAAATTAAACTTACTTCTGCTTCCAATTTTTAACAGTTCATAACTTATACCTGCAATTATTGGTACTAGAACTATTCTAAGCATTATAAATATTATTAAATTTTCTCTAGGAAAAAGCATAAAAACAATTATGCTAACCATAACAACCAGCAATATAAATGAAGTTCCGCACCTAGGATGCTCTTTAGTAAAATTTCTTAAGTTTGATTTACTAAGATCTTTGCCAGCCTCATGAGTCCATACTGCCATATGTTCGGCTCCATGATATTGAAAAACTCTTCTTATGTCTTTAGAGAGCCCAATAATATATATGTAACCTATTACAAATACTAATCTTATTAATCCCTCTAAAAAAGAAATAAATAAATTGCTAAATCCAAGATAATGAAAACTTCTTGAAATTAAAGCTGGAGTTACAAAGAATATTCCTATAGCAATAATTAAGGACATTGAAATTACAATAGCAAAGTTTAATCCCTCTGAATTTTTCGTCGAATCTTCCTCTCCTTCAGCAATATTTGCAGAAAAATTTAAGGCTCTTGTACCTACAACCAAACTATCAACTAGATTTAAAATGCCTCTTAATATAGGCACTTTTAATAATGATTTATTATAGAATCTGCTAAATTTGATTCGCTCTTTTATAATTTCACCTTCAGGATTTCTAACTGCTAGTACTGCAGCTTTATTGCCTCTTATCATGACACCTTCAATTAAGGCTTGGCCTCCATATGAAATCTTAGGATCTTTTTCTTTCAGGTCAGACAACTTTTTTACTATTTAGTACCGTATCTTCTTCTCATTCTTTCTACTCTACCCTCGGTATCCACTATCCTCTGCTCACCTGTATAAAAAGGATGACATTTACTGCATATCTCTACTCTAATTTCATTTTGAGTGGCTCCAGTTTTATATGAATTTCCACAAATACATGAAACAGATGCATCTTCAAAATACTCTGGATGAATTTCTTTCTTCATTCTGATAACACATTAACTCGTTTTTGGGATCTAGTCTTCATATCAAACATAACTTTTCCATCAATTAATGCAAAAAGAGTATGATCTCTTCCAACTCCAACATTAATACCTGGCTTTACTCTTGTGCCTCTCTGTCTAACCAAAATAGAACCTGCAGACACTTCAGTTCCTGCATAAGCTTTAACTCCTAGTCTCTTACCTGCGCTATCTCGTCCATTCTTTGAAGTACCTCCACCTTTTTTATGAGCCATCTTTTTCTCCTTTAGTTTTTTTTGGAGCAGCCTTTTTCTTTGTAGAAGTAGCTTTCCCTAAGTCTTTAATTATTATAGATGTTAAATTCTGTCTATGACCAATTCTGACTGTATGTCTGGTTTTATTCTTATATCTTATGCCTTTAACTTTAGGACCTTTAAATTGATCTTCGATTTCTCCTACAACTTTCGAATTTTTTACAACTGGCTTACCTATGACCACTTTTCCAGATATAGAAGTCATTAATACATCATCAAAAGTTATTTTCTCTCCTGGCTTACCTTCTAATTTTTCAACATTAATCTTGGTACCTTGCTCAACAAGGTACTGTTTTCCACCAGTTTTTATAACAGCATAATCATTCATAATTTATTCCTAGATTAAATTAACTACCGAATTTTACATTTCTATCTAATGTAGGTCAATAAACTTACCATATTTAAAAATCAAAAAAATTAGATCTATACCAAACAAGCGGTGAAGAATCATTTGAATCAACTTTTGTTATATTTGCGGCAAATAAAGTATGATCAGAAATTGAAGTCATATAATTTAATTTACAACTAAATTGAATTAATGAATTCTTAATTACATAAATATCCTCTTCTATTGTAACTAATTCAAAATTATTAGGTACAGATTCTTTATCTTCTAGACTAAAAAACTCTGCATATTCTTTCTGGTCACTATTTAAAACTGAAAAACCAAATTTGCCATTCTTTACAATCAGTTCATGGCTTGCAGCACTTTTTGATATTGATACAAGAATAGACGGTTCTTTTATAGATAAAGAGAAAAAACTATTTATAGTTATGCCATGCACATTGCCATTTTTTTCTAATGTAGTAAGTACGCCAACTCCTGTCGGAATTTTTCCCCATGACATTTTTAAGTTTTCTTCAAAAGATGTCACTTCTTGCTCTTGGGAGTATCGCCTTTCTTAGGTTGTTCATCTTGCACGCTCGAATCAGATGAAACAGCCCTAATTGCAGAAATTTTATCCCCTGGTTGTAATTTCATTAGAGTAGACCCTTGAGTAGATCTTCCATAAATACTAATCTCGTCCAAAGGTATCTCCTGAACTACAGCCTTTTCAGTCAGCAAATAAACACTATCAGAAGTCCCGGATTCTTTGTCTAATTTAACTGCCTGAGCATCTGCAACCTTGCCATTCTTAGTAGTGATTTTCATCGTCATCAAACCTGTTCCACCTTGCTTTTGAACTTTAAAATGTTCCATTTTAGAAAGTTTACCAAAGCCTTTCTGGCTAGCAACTAGAATATAACTATCTGGATCTTTAGAAGTAAGAACCATAGCAACAACTTTTTGTTTTGAATCCAGTTTCATCCCCTTAACACCTCCAGCAATTCTACCTTGAGGTCTAACACTTTCTACTGAAAATCTAATTTGTTTACCTGCATCTGAAACCATAACTATATCTGGATAAACTTTTACCGCTATCTCTCTGCCTTTTTTATCTACGATACTAAAATATTTTCTTCCACCTTCTTTCTTTAAAATATTAATATCCTTCTTGTCTGACTCAGGGTTAATTAAATCTTTATCAATCTTGTCTGTATCTATTTCAGTTAAAGAATCTAATACGTAAGATACACCTCTATCTGGATTTTTTTTGTTCACAATTAACTTAATTATATTATTCTTATCTATTCCAATAAGTGGTAATGCCAAAGCAACTGACACAAGTTCATCATCAGGCTTTAATTTAAAAGAATGAAGTCCAGATTTCCTTAAATTCTTGAACTTAGATATATCCATCGTCTTTATTCGACCATTCTTGGTTGCCATAACAATATAAGATTCTAATTTTTGATCTAATTCAGGAACAGTCAAGATTGCATTTACTTTCTCCCTAGCCTCAAGAGCCACAATGTTATGAACGGGAGTTCCTCTACTGTTTCTGCTCTGATTGGCTGGTAAATCAAAGACTCTAGATGAAAAAACTCTACCTCTGTCCGTAAAAAATAGTATTGTGTCATGAGTATCTGCGATTTGCATGTATGGAGTTACATCATCCTCCTTAGTCATCTTTTGACCCTTCACTCCCTTTCCTCCTCTGTGCTGACGCCTAAATGTATCACTCTTTACTCTTTTTAAGTATCCATTCCTGCTAAGAGTTACTACAGACTCTTCGTGAGGCTCCACATCTTCTCTATTCCATTGGCCCAGTTCCTCTTTATGAAGTTTTGTTAGTCTTTTATCACCGTATTTTTCCTTTAACTCTGAAGTTTCATTCTTGATTACATCTAAAATCATCTGCCTACTACCTAACAATTCATTTAGACTTTTTATCAAATCTTTTAATTCTTTATATTCTGATTCAATTTTTTCTGTTTCTAATGCTGCAATTCTTCTTAACTGCATATCCAGTACAGCTTGAGCTTGTATCTCAGACATTGAAAATTTCACCATCAATGCTTCTCGTGCTTCCTCAACTGGGCCAGCCTTTTTAATAGTTTCTATAACATCATCTATATTTTGAAGTGCTATCCTTAATCCCTCTAAAATATGAATTCTACTTTGAGCTTTCCTCAGATCAAATTCTGCACGCTTAGTAACTATTTCAATTCTAAAATCAACATAATATTTAAGAATTTGCTTTAAATTCAGGACTCGCGGAGAACCGTCTACAAGAGCAACCATATTTATAGAAAAGGATGATCTTAATGGAGTTTGTTTATAAAGATTATTTAGTACTACAAATTCACTAGAACCCCTTTTTAATTCAACTACTAATCTTGTGCCTTTCCTGTCTGACTCATCTCTTACTTCAGAAATACCTTCAACTTTTTTTGTCTTTATTAATTCAGCTATTCTCATCACCAAATTGGCTTTATTTACTTGATAAGGAAGTTCATCAAAAACAAGTCTGATTCTATCTTCTTGTTTATTCATAAACTCAACTTTGTGATTCGCCTGAATCATTACTCTTCCTCTGCCAGTAGCATATGCCGACCTTACTCCATCGATTCCCCATATATGGGCTCCTGTTGGAAAATCAGGAGCTTTAATGTGTTCCATAAGATCTTCAACCGAACACTCTGGATTATCAATAACTTCAATAATAGCTTCACAAACCTCACCTAAATTATGGGGAGCCATGTTTGTAGCCATTCCTACTGCAATTCCTTGTACTCCATTAACTAATAAATTAGGCAATCTAGCAGGCAATGTGCTTGGCTCTTGTATGGAAGCATCAAAGTTATCGTTCCATGGCACAGTTTCCTTTTCAATATCTGAAAGCATTGTGTCAGAAATTGGTTGCAATTTTGCTTCTGTATATCTCATGGCAGCTGCAGAATCACCATCGGTTGATCCAAAATTCCCTTGCCCTTCTACAAGCATATATCTCATAGACCATGACTGAGCCATTCTCACCATTGCCTCATAAATAGCAGAATCACCATGAGGGTGATATTTACCCATAACTTCACCAACAAGTCTTGCGCTCTTCTTGAATGAAGAATTAGCCCTCATACCTGTGTCATACATAGAATACAGAATCCTTCTTTGAACCGGTTTCAGCCCATCTCTAACATCAGGCAAAGCTCTTGAAACTATGACACTCATAGCATAATCAAGATAGGAATTAGACATTTCTTCTTCTATTCCTATAAGTCTTATATTGTCTCTCTCAGGAAGTACCATAAATACACTAAATTATTGCTATAATTTATATTAAAAATCTCCCAAATAAATTACAATTATTTATTCGGAAATCCAACTTAAAATATTTTCGAATCCGGAAGGTGCTTTTTTACTCGAAAAAAGTGGCCAAATGACGCCCAAAATTTCCCACTCGCCTACCATTTCTAAGGCTTCTATAGAACCATTTCCAGCGTTAAATGCAGATAGCAGAAATTTATCAGGCAAAAAACTTATAGGTATCTCGCAATCTAAATCGTAATGAGTATTTAATGGCCCTGCACCTCCAATTATCTCAGCCAACTTAGAACCTAACGATAAGAATGTTAAATCTGAGCCTTCAAATTTTTTAACTCTACATTCCTTATTCCCAAAATAACTGATTAGAGATTCAACTCCCTTTTGATTAGTAAAAAGTGTTTTTAAATTATTTTTTTTCGCAAATTTTAGAAAAGTAGACAAAACATTTTTGTCTACTTTTCCAGGGACTATTAATCCGGTTAAATTTTTTGGAATGTCTTCTATATGCATCAAAGAAACCAAGTCTATATCTATTGAAAATGAGTTAAATTTCCCTTTTATGCTATTTAAAATTTTTTGGTCTTGAGAAAGTACTAAAATTTTCATTTACTTAATTAGGTATATCTTCAACTCCAAACCAATTATTTTGATTCTTATTTATATAAAGATTTTTCTTTGAAGCTATATCCATTATTTCTAACTCTGAGATTGGTTGTCTTGCATTATTTTCATACACAAGCGGATAATATCCGAGAGGTTTTTGATTGAAAACTAGATAGTACTCGTGTTTACTATCTAAAAATGAAGATGCTTCAGAATTTTTTATATTAAAATTAAACAAAATTCCCATAACTGTATTAGAGTTAATCAACTGCGAAAGTGCATTAAACACTGTATAAGTAGTCGAAATCAGGTCATCAAAATTTTCATCATATAAAATTATCCAAGATACTTCTCCGGGCTCATTTATTATTTTAAAATCTGTTTTGGTTCCTTGATCCCCTTCAGAAATAATTTTTTTTAATTCTTTTTTTGAAAACTCTTCTACTTGATTCTCGTTATCCCAGCACATAATTTTTGAATTCTTATAAAAACTAATCCAATCTAAACTATCATCGAAACTTTTAATTGATGACATACAATTCCATAAATTCAATGGTGAATTTTGCTTAAATAGTCTTGAGAACAATTAAAAGTCACCTAATTGTTTTTGAAGCTCTTTTAGTTTTCTGATCCTATCAATAACAGGTGGGTGAGTGGACATCAGTTTAGCGATATCATTGCCACTTAATGCAGGAATGATCATAAAGGCGTTGGCAGTTTTGAACTGCCTAAGATCTTCACTTGGAACTTTTATCGAAGCCATTGAAATTTTTTCTAAAGCAGAGGCTAGGTGATTAGGGGTTCCAGATAAACTTGCTCCAGTATGATCGGCTCCATATTCTCTGTATCTTGTAAGAGAAAGAACTAACAATTGACCGATAAAATAAACAATCATTGTTATAATATAAAGCAAGAAAATTGCCTGGCCAGATCCATTATTTCCTCTACTCCTTCCCATTCCTCCAAAGAGCATATTCCAGAAAAACATTTGCATTAAAAAACTAGAAAGAGTTACAAAAAAATTAGCAATTGCAAGAACCTTAACATCTCCATTAACTACATGGGCTATCTCATGTGCCACTACTGCTCTTAATTCATCGTCATTTAATTTTTCTCTCAATCCTTTAGTCACAGCCACTAAAGAATTCTTAGGATTCCTGCCAGTTGCAAAAGCATTTGGTATTTCCGAATTCATATAGGCTATTTTAGGTGGATTAATTCCAGCTAATGAAGAAATTTCTTCTACTATTTGAAAAAGTTTTTCATCATCTTTTCTTTCAATTAATTTTGCTCCTGAAGACCAAAGCACCATTTTGTCAGACATAAAATATTGAATAGAGCCAAAAATTATTACAATAAAGGCAATGAAGCCAAATCTAATACCAAAAGAGTTAAGTATGAGTACAAAAAATGCATACAAGAGACCAAGTAGAAACCAAGTGAAATACATTCTTGAAACTAACTTGCTATCCCTCTTTAATTTAACTCTCATAAAAACACTCAAATTATAGTTTATATAGTATTTATTATATTCTGTTTTATTGTTTAAATAAATAAAAAGAGGTTAACTTTGAAAACTAATTATGAATACAAAAAATTCTGCATTTTACTTGCTGAAGAGGCAGGAAAATTTGTAATGGATTATTTTGACAAAGATTTTGAAGTATCTTCAAAGGATAGGAAAAATAATTTAGTTACAGAAGTTGATAAAGGTTGTCAAAATTTAATAAAAAATAGAATATCTAAAAGATTTCCTGAACATAATATAATTGGCGAAGAAGACGAATCTTATATAGCAGATAATATTAGTGAATTTGTATGGGTTATAGATCCGATCGACGGAACAACAAATTTTGCTAATGGATTGCCCAATTTCTCCATTTCTATAGGATTATTAATAAACTCAGAACCAATCGCAGGCGCTATATGGATTCCCTGGCCCAACAAAAAAAATTGTCTGATCTTTTCAACTGCCAAAAATGAAGGTGCTTGGATTGATGATGCAAAAATATCTATTAATAAATCACAATTTTCTCTAGGGGAAGGAGCAATTTCTTCATATTCATCTTTTAGCCCCATATTTGGAAATAAAGACAGGAAGATCGAGCCAATGAATAAAAGGCTGAGAGGAGATAAAAGAGTAATTGGAAGTGTAGCTTACGAAATGGCTATGATTGCAAAAGGAGTGATTAGTTTCGCATTATTAGGCCCAGCATTTATTTGGGATTTTGGAGCTGGATTATTGTTAATTAAAGAAGCTGGAGGTGTGGTTATTGAATTAAATAATGATTATGAACCTATTTCAGAATTCACCTCTTTTATTGATAAAAATTGCTATCAAGACAAAGAATCATTCATAAAACTAAAAAACTGGAATGGCAAATTTATTGCAGGGCAATCAAATATTGCAAAACTTGATAATCATGAAAAATTCGTATAAGAATCACATGGCATGTTATATTAATCCCTTACAATTTAAAAAGGAAAAATAATTGAATATAGAATTATATGATACAACCCTTAGAGACGGAGCACAGCAGTCAGGCATTTCTTTATCTTTAAAAGATAAGATAAATATAACTTTAAAGTTGGACGAACTGGGGATCCCAACCATTGAAGGAGGGTACGCTGGATCAAACCCAAAAGATGATGAATATTTTAAGTTAATTCGGAAAGAAAATTTATCAAATTCGACTATTAGTGCTTTTGGAAGCACAAGGAAACCTAATTCAAAAATAGAATCAGATAAAATTGTGAACGCAATGCTATCATCTGAGGCAAAAACTTTAGCAGTTGTTGGAAAATCATCGTCTAAACAAGTAGAAAAAGTACTAGAAACAACTTTAGATGAAAATTTAAATATGATATCTGAAACTATAAAACACCTAAAAGAAAGAGATAGACGGGTAATATTTGATGCAGAACATTTTTTTGATGGCTTCTTTACTAACAAAAAGTACTCACTAAATACATTGAAGGCGGCTATTAACTCAGGCGCAGATATAGTTGCATTATGTGACACGAATGGCGGAATGATCCCTGAAGATATAAAAAATGTAATAAATGAAGTTATAGATTCGGGAATAGACGTTAATAAAATTGGTATCCACTGCCATAACGATACAGACACTGCTGTTGCATGCTCATTAGTTGCTTTTGAGCAAGGAGTTAATCACATTCAAGGAACAATTAATGGGTACGGAGAAAGGTGTGGAAATGCAAATCTTATCAGTATTATAGGAAACTTACAGTTAAAAAAAGGAATAAAAATATTTTCTGAAGAAAATTTAAAAAACATAACTGAATTATCGAACTATGTTTCTGATACTGTAAACAGAACTCCATTTGCTTACGCTCCATACGTAGGAAGTAAAGCATTTACGCACAAAGGTGGTATGCATGCTTCTGCTGTAAACAAATATGTTGAATCATACCAGCATATTGATCCAAAAATAGTGGGTAATAATTCTAATATTACAGTCTCAGAATTAGCTGGAAGAAGCAATATAATTTCTAGATTAAAGGAGTTGCTAATATACGAAGAATATTCACCTGAAGATATCAAAGATTTGACTTCAATAATTAAAGATAAAGAAAATAGTGGGTTTTCATATGAAACGGCTTCAGCTTCACTAGAATTACTATTAAAGAAACACAAAAAATTAATTCAAAATCCTTTTGAGTTAAAAGAATATAGCGTAACTTTAAAAAGTAGCCCGAAAGATTTTGGAGAACCTGTGTGCGAGGCAAATATAAAGATAGCTGTAGATGATGAGATTCATAATTCTAAGGCAGAAGGAAATGGGCCTGTGGCTGCACTAGACAAAGCACTCAGGCAAGCGCTGTCTTACTATTATCCTGAACTTAGCAATATCAAATTAACTGACTACAAAGTTAGAGTAGTAAATGAATCAGAAGCAACTGAATCGATAGTAAGAGTTTCAATTGAATCTGCTGATTCTAAAACTGTCTGGACAACTGTAGGCGCATCGCCAAATATAATAGAAGCAAGTTGGATGGCTTTATCAGATTCTATGGAATGGTGGTTATCAAATAATATTAGCGACTAATATATTTTGGTCCATCAAAATCTACTATAACTTCGTTAATATCACCTTCTTCACCTATTCTGTAAGCTCTCAATACTGGTCTTGTTTTTTCAACAAGAGACACAATTATGTAAAATTGGCTAAGATAACCTGATGTAAGAGCGCTCTTAACATCTGTTTCGGATAAATATGCTTGAGTGTGAGTGTGAGAATGAAAAATTCCAATTATTTCTTCTCCATCATTATCAGAGTTATTCTCAGCATTAAGTAGTTCCACCGGATCAATAGTATATCTATTTTGAGGATTCTCATGAATATTCTTCAAAGAGTGAAATTTAGATACTATTCCACCTGAGCCTTGAAGAACTCCACAACTTTCATTTGGATCATTTTCCAAAGAATGTAAAATTATTTCTCCAATAATTTTTTTAGGTATAAAAATTGAATTATTATTCATTTTCCAAAATTTTACTAACTATTTTATCGCCCATTTCTTGAGTACTTAAAAAATTTTCACTAGATAAAGATATATCTTTTGTTCTGATTCCTGATTCTATCAACTCATCAATAGCGCTCTCAATACAATTTGCCGCTTCATCAAGACCAAATGACCACCTCAACATCATGGCAGTGCTGAGAATTGATGCCACTGGGTTTGCTAATCCTTTACCAGATATATCTGGAGCTGAACCATGAATAGGCTCATAAAGAGCTGGCTTTGATGAAGAATTTTCATTTGAGCCTGGTACACTAGATAAACTAGCCGAAGGCAGCATGCCCATTGACCCCCCTATAACTGCCGCTTCATCAGAAAGAATATCTCCAAAAGTATTTTCAGTTACAATTACATCAAATACAGAAGGGTTGGTAATTATTTGCATTGCAGCATTGTCAGCAAGCATATGAATTAACTCAACTTCAGGATATTCAGTTGAAACTTCATCAGCTATTTCTCTCCATAGCCTTGAACTGGCCATTACATTCATCTTGTCGAGTGAGTGCAATACTTTTTTTCTTTTTTTTGCCATTTCGAATCCGACTTTTACAACTCGCCTTATTTCATTTTCGTCATATTTAAGAGTATCCACAGCTATTCTCATACCTTTATCTTCCCATCTTTTTTTTGGTTCCCCAAAATAAAGACCAGAGGTTAATTCTCTAATAATAATAAAATCAACATCTTTTAAAATTTCCGGTTTTAGCGGACTTGAATCTACTAATGATTTATATACCTTTGCTGGCCTTATATTTGCAAACAAATCTAACTGTTTCCTTAATTTTAGAATTCCATCTTCAGGCCTAACTTCACTATTAGGGTCATCCCATTTAGGGCCACCTACAGAACCAAAGAGTACAGCTTGATTTTCTAAGCAACTACCAAGCGCTTCTTCTGTGATGGCTACCCCATTTTTATCAATTGACACTCCGCCTACATCTTGATAATCATACTCAAATTGGTGCCCAAATTTTTTGGATATAGAATCTAGTATCTTTTCAGATTCTTTAGTTACTTCAGGTCCAATTCCATCGCCACTTAAAACAGCTATCTTATAATTCAATTTTTACCACCTATCTATCCTGGATGATTCAAAACTATTGATTTTATCTTCAGACGTTAAAGTTCTTCCAATCTCATCTTGGCCTTTGAGAAGAGATTCTTTTCTAAAAGGATCTATATCAAATTTTTCTGAGAAATCATTTTCATCTTTTAATATTTGACTCTCAAGGTCTACTTCCAATTGATAACCAGAATATTGAGGGGCTGAAGCCATGCCCATTAAATAATCTACTTTTTCTTTATCTAAAGTGATAGTAAGTATTCCATTCTGGAAACAATTAGTTCTAAAAATATCAGCAAAACTCGGGGCAATTAAAATCTTAAATCCATAATCCAAAAGAGCCCAAGGAGCATGTTCCCTTGAAGATCCAGATCCAAAATTTGTGCCTGCTACTAATATAGATGCACTTTTATATCTATCATTATTAAGTATGAAATCTGGGTCAGGGACTCCTGGCTCTAAATATCTCCAATCAAAGAAGGCAAACTCTCCAAAACCTGTCCTTTCAATTCTTTTTAAAAATTGTTTGGGTATAATTTGATCTGTATCAATATTTGCACGATCTAAAGGAGCTACTAAACCCTTATGATTAATAAAAGCTTCCATTATTTCCAATTCCTTACATCTACAAAATGACCTTCAATTGCTGCTGCTGCTGCCATTTCAGGGCTCACTAAATGAGTCCTTCCTTCTTTTCCTTGCCTTCCTTCAAAGTTCCTATTTGATGTAGAAGCACATCTTTCTTTAGGAACAAGAATATCTGGATTCATGCCTAAACACATCGAACATCCTGCGTCTCTCCACTCAAACCCAGACTCCGTAAATATTTTATCTAACCCTTCTTTTTCAGCCATCATTTTTACTAACCCAGAACCTGGAACAACCATTGCTCTTACATTTTTATCTACCTTTTTACCTTCTATAATGTTTGCAGCAGATCTTAAATCTTCTAATCTTCCGTTTGTACAAGAACCTATAAAAACTCTGTCTAATCTTATATCAGAAATTTTCTGACCTGCTTCTAGCCCCATATAATCAAGAGCATTTTGAGCATTTGATTTTTCTTCAGGAGTAGAATAACTTTCAGGGTCTGGAACGGATGAATTAATACCTGCAACCTGACCAGGGTTTGTGCCCCATGATATATGAGGCTCTAAATTAGAACAGTCAATATCAACGTTTGTATCGAACTCTGCATTTTCATCAGAATACAAATCATTCCAAAAATCCATCAATTTATCTAAGTTAGATCCTTTAGGAGAAAATTTTTTGCCTTGAACAAATTCAAAAGTCTTTTCATCAGGTGCAATCATTCCTGCTCTGCCTCCACCTTCGATTGTCATATTACACACTGTCATTCTTCCTTCCATGGACATTTTCTTAAATGCATCCCCCCTAAACTCAATTGCATGACCTGTTCCTCCATCAACTCCTATTTCTTTGATTATTGATAAAATCAAATCTTTAGGGGTTACACCAAATGGCAATTCACCATTTACATTTATCGCCATAGTTTTAGGTTTCTTTTGCACTAAAGTCTGAGTTGCCAAGACGTGTTCAACTTCTGAAGTACCTATTCCAAAAGCCAAGGCACCAAATGCTCCATGAGTTGAAGTATGACTATCTCCACACACGATTGTCATTCCGGGTTGAGTTAATCCTAATTCTGGACCTATTACATGTACTATTCCTTGGTTGATATTATCTATGTCATATAATGGAACTCCAAACTCTTTACAGTTAGCTCTTAAAGTTTCAATTTGTTTCTTTGCTATAGGATCTTTTATATTGAATCTATCTGAAGTTGGAACATTATGATCTATGGTGGCAGCCGTAAGGTTAGGCTTTCTAACAGTCCTAGAATTTATCCTCAAACCTTCGAATGCTTGAGGTGATGTAACCTCATGAACCAAATGAAGGTCTATATATATCAAAGCTAGATCGTCATCTATTTGATCTACAACATGAGGTTCCCAAATTTTTTCAAAAAGTGTTTTTTTCATCTTCCTGCTCCTGACCCAGGTGACTCCGAGCCTTCCTTGGTCATCTGAATTGATCTATTAATTGCATTTAAATAAGCCTTAGCAGAAGCTACAACAATATCTGGATCTGACCCAGTCCCAGTAAAAGTTATGCCATTTGAATTTTCAATTCTTATAGTAACCTCCCCCAATGCGTCTATTCCTTCAGTGACAGAATTAACACTAAATTCAGTTAATTTAACTTCAAAATCAATCATTTTATCAATCGCCTTGCAAACTGCATCTACTGGACCAGTTCCTTCAGATTCTGACGAAATCTTCTTATTATCAATATTTATAATCTCTATCTTAGCTTTAGGCTTCTGTCGGTTTCCACAGTTAACTTCTATAGAGTTTAGAGCAAGAAAAGACTTTTGCGATTCATGTCTTGATTGTTCTAATATTAATGCTTCTAAGTCAACATCAGTTACTTCTTTTTTACTATCAGCGAGATCCTTAAATTTTATAAATAGAGTGTTTAATTGATCATTATCAAAATCATAACCTAAGTCATTCAATCTTGATTTAAGGCCTGCCCTTCCAGAGAGTTTTCCTAAAACAAGAGCTTCGCCTCTCCACCCAACTGTCTCAGGTTCCATTATTTCAAATGTGCTCCTATCCTTTAAAAAGGCATCCTGATGAATCCCAGAAGAATGCCTAAAAGCATTTTGACCTACGATAGCTTTATTTGCTTGCATAGGAAATCCGAAAAGGTTGCTAACTAATCTGCTAGTCGGACCAATTTCAGAAGTATTCACTTTAGTTTCTACATTAAAATGATCTTTTCTCACTTCCAGTCCCATAATCACCTCTTCCAAAGCTGCATTTCCTGCCCTTTCTCCTAATCCATTTATACATCCTTCAATTTGTCTGGCCCCGTTTTCTACAGCCGCCAAACTATTTGAAACTGCAAGACCTAAATCATTATGACAATGAACGCTTACTATTACATTATCGATATTTCTAATCCTGTCTCTAAGAATTTTTATTGACTCGCCAAATTCTTTTGATACTGCGTAACCAACAGTATCAGGAATATTTATAGTAGTGGCTCCAGCGTCAATAGTTGCCTCAAGCAAAGTAACCAAGAAATCAATGTCAGTTCTAGTGGCATCCATAGGAGAAAATTCAACATCATCTACATAATACTTTGCTTTTGATACAGCTTTAACAGCCATTTCAATGATTTCTTCCGGGTCTTTCCTCATCTGATGTTCCATATGTATTGCAGAACTAGATACAAATGTATGAATTCTTGGATTAGATGCTTTTTCTAACGCTTGGGCAGCTTTATCTATGTCTTCTTCAATAACTCTGGCTAGACTAGCAACTTTGCAATTTTTTATTGTGTCTGCTATTTGACTAACCGCATTAAAATCACCCTGAGAACTAACTGCGAAACCTGCCTCAATGACGTCAACTCCCAAACTTTCAAGTTGTTTCGCTATTACTAGTTTTTCGTCAACAGTTAAACCTGCTCCAGCAGATTGCTCTCCATCTCTAAGAGTTGTATCAAAAATTATTAAAGATTCTTTACTCATATTATTAACTTTGATTTTTTAGAAAAGGCATCATTCCTCTCAACCTTTTCCCTACTTCTTCAATTGGGTGCCCAGAATTTTCTTTTCTTAGGTCTTTAAACTTGTGCAAACCTTCATCATTTTCAGCAATCCATTCTTTGGCAAACTGGCCACTCTGAATCTGTTCTAACACTTTTTTCATATTTTCTTTTACAGATGGATCAACAACGACTGGGCCTCTAGTATAGTCTCCATATTCAGCTGTGTCTGAAATTGAAAATCTCATTTCACCTAATCCACCTTGATACATTAGATCAACAATTAGTTTTAATTCATGAAGAACTTCAAAATATGCAGATTCAGGCTGATAACCTGCTTCTACTAGGACTTCAAATGCACTCTGAACTAAAGAGGTTACGCCACCACACAATACTGCTTGTTCGCCGAATAAATCAGTTTCTGTCTCTTCTTTAAATGTTGTCTCTAATATCCCTGCTCTGGCTCCTCCAACTCCAAGACCATAGCCCAAGGCAATATCCTTAGCTTTGCCACTATTATCTTGATGAACTGCTACTAGACATGGGACACCTTGTCCTGACTCGAAAACTCTTCTAACTATATGGCCAGGTCCTTTAGGGGCAATCATAGCAACATCTACGAAACTTGGCGGCTTAATCTGTTCGTAAAAAATGCTGAATCCATGACAAAACATTAACATCTTTCCTTCTTCTAAGTATGGCTCTATATCCTCTTTGTAGACTTTCCCTTGAATAGTATCTGGAAGGCAAAACATTATTACATCCGAATTTTTCACTGCTTCAGAATTTGAAAGAACATTAAGTCCTTGCTGTTCTGCTTTTTCTTTACTTTTGCTTCCTTCATATAAACCGACTACTACATCAAAACCTGAATCTTTAAGGTTTAAAGAATGAGCATGCCCTTGGCTACCATAACCAAGAACAGCAATTTTTTTAGATTTAATTAATCCTTTATCTATATCGCTTTCATAATACATTTTCATTTTTATTTTCCTTTCACTCTGAATCTAAACTTTTTAATACAGCAACCCTGCCAGTTCTCATAACTTCTATAACTCCATATGGCTCCAAAAGTTCAAGTAACGACTCTATATCTTTCGAATCTCCTGTAGTTTCAATTGTCATTTGGTCGACTCCAACATCAACCGTTTTCACGTTAAATATATTTGCTAATTGCAGGATTTCTCCTCTCTTTTCATTATCAGCATTTAGTTTAATTAATACCATTTCCCTGTACACATGCTCCTTGTCAGAAATATCCTCAACTTTTACTACTTCAATTAACCTGTCGAGTTTTGCGGCTACCAATCTTACAACTTCTTCTGGACCTTCCACAACAAAAGTCATTCTAGATAAGCCCTTCTGCTCAGATCTTCCTACTGCTAAACTAGCGATATTAAAACCTTGCCTTCTAAATAATCCACAGATTCTCGCAAGCACTCCTGCTCTATTCTGTACAAGAGCAATCACAGTTCTACTACCTGTATTACTAGTTACCATCTACTGATTCCTCTAACAATTCATTTACGCTTTGCCCAGACGGTATCATAGGAAATACGTTCTCTTCTTTTTTTATTTTAAAGTCAACCAAAAATGGTCCATCATGTGCATTTGCTTCTCTTATAGCTGGCCTAACATCCTCATTATTATCTACACTTAATGCCTTCATTCCATAAGCATTTGCTAACTTAACGAAATCAGGATTAGCGGTGTACGCGTTTGCGTAATAGTCTTCGCCAAAAAACATTTCTTGCCATTGAGTTATCATTCCCAAGTGATTATTATTCAATAGTGCAAATTTAACTTTGATATTATTTTCAACTATCGTTGCTAATTCAGACAATGTCATTTGAAATCCGCCATCTCCAGCAATGGACCACACCATTTTATCTGGACAACCAACTTTTGCTCCTAATGCTGCAGGTACTTCAAAACCCATAGTCCCTAATCCTCCAGAAGAAATCCAAGAATTTTGACTGCAATACATATAGTGTTGAGCAGCCCACATCTGATGTTGACCAACTCCTGTTACTATCACTGACTGACCGTTAGTCTCGTCAGAAAGCGCTTTAACTACATATTGACCAATTAAATCATCAGTTTTCTTAATTTTTAATGAAGGATGATCAGACTTTAATTTATCAATATGACTGATCCAATCTAAGTGAGTCTTTGGTTTTAGTTTAGGTATCAACTGATTAAGCACATCTTTAACATTACCTATTAAAGGAACATCTACTGTTATATTTTTATTTATTTCAGCTGGATCAATATCGATATGAATCTTTTTTGATTTTGTAGCGAACCGACTTGTATCTCCAGTTATTCTGTCATCAAATCTACTACCAATTGCTATTATTAAATCGGCTTGATCTAAAGCTAAACTTGCCCAAGCAACACCATGCATTCCCGGAAAACTTAAACTTAAAACATGATCTTCAGGAAATGAACTTATCCCTAATAATGTAGTCACAACTGGGATTTGCACACTTTCTGCTAACTTAAGTAGTTCATCATAAGCATGAGATATAATTATCCCATGACCAGCCAAAATTACAGGTCTCTTAGACTTTTCAATTAATTTAACCGCCTTATCCACTTGAGTATTTTTAGCAAATTTAGGTGGTTTATATCCTAATATTTCTATTTCTTCTTTCCAATAAGAACTATCAAATTCAACTTCTTCCATAAAAACATCCCTAGGTATATCTATTAGTACTGGGCCAGGCCTACCAGTAGTAGCAATATAGAATGCCTCTTTAACAACTTGAGGAATCTCTGATGCGTCCATGACAAGATAGTTATGCTTAGTTACTGGTAATGATGCTCCAGTTATATCTATCTCTTGAAAAGAATCTTTACCAATTCCAGGCCGAGAAACTTGTCCAGTAATTGCAATCATAGGAGAAGAATCCATCATCGCGGTTGCCATGCCAGTTATTAGATTTGTTGCACCTGGGCCCGATGTAGCGAAACATATACCAGGCTTTCCGGTAGCCCTAGAAAATCCATCAGCAGCATGAGATGCTCCTTGCTCGTGCCTAACCAATATGTGTTCAAGTTCAGGATATTGAGAAAGAGTCCCATACAAAGGTAATATAGCTCCACCAGGGATACCAAAAATTTTTGTTCCCCCATGATGAATTAATCCTTCACAAAGTAACTGTGCTCCAGTTTTTTTCATTTTTTATCCTTAAAATAAAAACATCTCGCCCAAAGGACGAGACTAAACCCGCGGTACCACCTTTGATTAGGTAAAACACCTCTCTCAATTAAGGTTATTTCGTAACCAACGTCTTGAACTACTTCATTTCACTCAAGCCACTCCAGAGCGAGTTCTAAACTATAAAATCACGAGTTTCACCAACCCTCGATTCTCTAAAGATTTTATATATTTATACTACTCTCTTTCAACGTGTAAAAATCGAGATGAGGATAGCACAGCTCTAGTTCAGGGTCAACTTATTAAACAAATCTTTAAGTTGATTGATTGACTTATCCCAACTAAGAGACATTGCGTGGTTCCTAGCAGCACGCCCCATAGTTTCTCTTAATCCTTTATTACTAATAAGAGTCTCAAGTCTATCTACAAAAGGGCCAGGGCACCTCCATTGGAGCAAATAGCCTGTTTTCTTATCTAATACTATCGAAGATAAACCACCTCGCTTTGACGCAATGACAGGAACTCCACAAGCTGCCGCTTCTAATGCAGATAAACCAAAACTCTCATAATAAGAAGGTAAGACGCATACATCGGAAGAATTATAATAATATTTTAATTCTCTCCTAGTCACAGATCCTAAAAAATGAACCTTTTGGTCTAAATCCAAATTCCTACAAATTCTTTTTAATCTAGATACTTCCTCTAAGTTATAAAGACCACCTACAACTAGTAAATTTATATCTTTTTGTTCTAATTGAGATAGAGCCTCCAGTAAAGTATCAAGTCCTTTTAATCTTTCTAATCTCCCCACATATAAAATTGTTTTAATATCTTGATTGAGGTTTATCATTTTTCTTGCCTCAGATTTGTCTGACGGTTTAAATAGATCCACATCTATACCTGGAGGTATTATCTCTATATTTGCAGAGTTAATTTTAAATTTATCCTCTATGAATTTCTTTTCATGATTTGACCACACAACCAGAGAATCAGATTCTTTTGAAATATATCTTTCTTCTTTCCCCCTAACTGGATTATCTATATTGAAAGGAAAAGCTTCTTGTTTAATGTCTTGAATTGTATGAAAACTGGTAACGACTGGCTTATTCCACATTTTTTTTAACTTTAAAGCAACTACCCCTGATAGCCAATAATGAGCATAAATTAAATCATAAATTTTATTGCTGGCTTTCCTATATTTATCAACCTGATCTACGAAAATATCTAGATGAGAATAAATTCCCAACTTATCGAGCGATTCTTTTCCTGCCTTGATATAAACTACATTAAAATTATTTGAAAATTCTTCTATTTCTTCATGCCTATCATGCATCCTAGTAAATATATCTACATCTATTCCAAGATCAACAAGTCTTTCTGCGACCTCTCTTATATAGATATTCATACCGCCAGCGTCTTTTCCACCAGCCTGCAAAATAGGATCTCCATGAACACTAATTAATGCGATTCTCATTAAGTTAATCTCCTACAGACAAGGTTAGTAAATTTCTAGAAATACAACCTATCCTGAACTTATAATCTTCAGATCCTCTTAAAAAATCAATTTCTGAAATTATTCCCGAATAATTACTAATATTGTATACATGATTCATAAGGCCTACTGAGTATGATGAGTAAGAAGAATCATAGCCAGAGTTATATACACTTAATTTACTTTTTTGCTTAAAAAAGAAAGTGGTAGCAACAGGCTTTTCGTTTATCAATAAAAAGTTTAATTCTCCAAATTGATTCTCTATAGAATTAGATATTATATTTTTCATAAATGATTTCCTTTTATCATTTAAAAATGTTTCCTTTTCAGGATTTTGAGTCATTAATTTAAAAAATATCTCAATCCAATCCAAGACCTCATTTTTGCTGCACTGCTTAATCAATATATTGCCAGCAGATTTTAGTCTTTTCATTTTTCTTCTTATCTCATGTCTATTTTTTTTATTTAAATTCATTAAATAATCATCAAAGGAGTTTTTTAAATCTAAATATGGACTTAAATCTTCATGAGACGAAGAAACTCTTAAGCCTAATTCATTGCACGATGAAATAATCAATTTATGAGTTAAAGATTCCTCAACTATGGACTTAAATTTTAAGTTCTTCACTTCAAGATCAGAAAAACAATAATCTATAACTTCTTTGACTTTCTTAGAATCTAATTCTTTCTTATATATAAAATCATGGTAATCAAATAAATCTTGACCGCCGGTCATTTCAGCATTCTGATTATCCAAAACAAGCGGCATTAGTAAATCACCTGAATGATTTAGGACAGCCAAAGTTTTTGATTCACCAAATAATTCATACCATGATTTGTGTAAGAAAAATTTCAAAAAAGGCGAAGAATCACTATCAGATGTTAAATTATCCCAAACGGCTTTGAGATCACTAGAAAAATCATGATAAATTGATATCATCTGAGTCAATATTAATCTTTCTTGTTAATAGCTTTTAATACTTCTTTTAGTTCTGATTTAACCTCATGAATATTAGTACTCGCAAATTTTTCAGATGTTACAGGATCTTTTAGGCCATTTCCTGTAACGACACAGGTAATTTTTTTTCCATTTAAGTCAATTTGTTTTGAGAGTTTTAATAATCCTGCAACCCCTGCTGCAGAAGCTGGCTCACAATATATTCCATCTTTTCGGGCTAAATTTACATATGATTCTATGATTTCATTGTCAGTCACAGAATGAATTGATCCATTAGATTCTAAAATTGCTGATTCTGCGCTTTTCCAAGAAGCTGGATTACCTATCCTGATGGCAGTTGCTATAGTATCTGGATTATCGATAATTTTGCCTTTTACTATTGGAGCAGCCCCTTCGGCTTGAAATCCTAGCATTTTAGGAAGTTTAAAATTTTTAAAATTAGCGTATTCTTTAAATCCTTTCCAATAAGCCGATATATTCCCCGCATTTCCAACTGGAATACACAAATAATCGATTGAGTCCAAGGAATCAATAATCTCAAATGCAGCTGTCTTTTGACCTTCTATCCTGTAGGGGTTAATTGAGTTAACTATCTCTACACTACTTTCATTCTCTAGTTTCCTGACTATATTTAGTGCATCATCAAATGATCCGTCTATAGCTATAATTTTTGCCCCAAATGCCATTGCCTGAGCAAGTTTGCCTTTAGCGATATTCCCCTTAGGAACAATTATGGCTGATACAAGACCAAATTTAGCAGCGTATGCTGAAGCCGAGGCACTAGTATTACCAGTAGACGCACAAACTAAGATTTTTTTATTTTTTTGAAGAGCCTTGCATACTGCCACGACCATTCCTCTATCTTTAAATGACCCACTAGGATTACAACCTTCAACTTTTAAATAAATAGAAGCGCCAGTCTCTTCCGATAGATAGTTTGAATAAATAAGAGGTGTATCTCCTTCGCCCATAGATATAGGGGTGGCTCCACCTAAGTCAATATGTTCTTCGTATTTATTTAATATACCAATGCTCATAGTTAATCGTTAATCCTTATAATAATAGGTTTTTCTTTAACTGAAGATATTTCTGAAACTGAATGAATAGCTTTGTCAAAATTAATGCCCTTAGAATCATGAGTCATAATTACTAAATCTACGACGCCAGAACTATTATCAATATCTTTCTGAATAACCGAAGCTATACTTATCTCATTATTAGAAAAAATTCCTGATATTTCTGATAAAACTCCATATTTATCTTCTACAGAAAGCCTTATATAATTCTTTAATATTATTTCTTCTCTGTTTAAATATTTTTCTTTATCTCCAGACAAGTTTATATCATCATTTGATCCATAATATATACCCATCAAATCCCCTAATACTGCGCTTGAAGTTGAATTCTTTCCAGCACCTTCGCCTTGTATCCAAAGATTCCCTATAAGATCTCCAAGAATTTCTACTGCATTATAATTTCCACCTACTTTTGATATGGGCTGCGCTAAGGAAACTAGCGCAGGTGAAACGCTTGAATATATCCCTTCTGGTCGCTTTTCTGTGATTGCTAAAAGTTTAATATTGTAGCCAAATTCTTTAGCATAATTCATATCTTTATTTGATACCTCTGATATGCCTTTTACATACACAGTCTCTAGTGGAATCCTAGAACCAAAGGCGATTGAGCCTAATATATTTATTTTAAATTTTGCATCAAAGCCCTCAACATCGTTAGTTGGATCCGATTCCGCAAATCCTAATTCCTGAGCTTCTTTTAGTACATCTTTGAAATCTGAAGAGTTTTCAAACATTGAACTCAAAATATAATTTGAAGTTCCGTTAATTATTCCGGTAATTTTTTGAATCTGATTTTGCTTCAACATGTCAGACAGGACTTCAATGATAGGTATCCCAGCTCCCACCGAACCTTCAAATCTTAATTTAACATTATTTTTTTTCGATAGTTTAATAAGTTCTTCAGTATGAGTTGCAATTAAATCTTTATTAGCCGTTACTACATGTTTTTTAGATTCAAGGGCCCTTTTTACAAACCTATATGCAGGGTCTATCCCTCCTATTAATTCAATAATGACATCAATATTATTATTGCCAAAAAATTTATCTTCACTATCTGTTAATTTTTCTAAAGCAATGTCTACCTTATTTTTAAATCCAACATCTTTTGAAATGGTATTAGTGTATTTTTTAATATCTCTTACTAATACAGATTCAACGGAAAATAATTCGTTTAATTGAGAGTTAGAAATTAGTTGCTTAAAAACTTCTAGTCCAATATTACCTATACCAATAATACCAATATTTAATCTTGATTTAATCATATTAATTATCTTTTTTATTCAATGATAACATTCTCCTGATTACCATCAGGAAGTATAGATGCCACTTTAACTCTCTCATTTATCCAGTTGAATGTTTCATTATCTAAACCATACTGCATATCCACCTCCCTGCTTTTGATCTCAAAAAATGATAACAAGGCTTGATTAGAAAGAATCTCTAAATTATCAATGGATAATTCCAGAGAATCATTAAAATCGGCAATAACATAAAATTTATATAATGAGTTTTCTTGATCTAAAAAAGGCTCAGATAGTTTTTTTGCTGCTAAAGGTTGAATATTGACTTCTATAGACCCAAATAACGTTTGGTCGAGAGAAGGATAGATTCCTTCTGGAACCCAACCAAGGTCTCCAGCTCCTCTTAAAACCTCTGGATCAATTGAGTATCTTTTAACAATCTGACCAATATCTTCACCTTTGTCGATATTTCTCTGAATTTCAGAAATTATTGATTGAGAAATTTCATCCAATGAAATCTCATAAATATATTTGTGTGGCTGAATGTTAGATATTTCTCGAGACAATTCCCTTCTTAACTTCTCTCTAAATAATCCCTTTCTGACTATATCTTGGTAAGTTTCTTCGCTTAATTGAACCTGGTTTAAAAACTGCAGCTTCTTTTCATTAAAAGCTTTTCTGTCATCTTCCGAATCAATGCTAAAATCATTAAAGAATCCGAGTCTTAAAAAGAATGCTTCATCTATTTCCCATTGATCAACTACTAATCCATATTCTGCTGCCGACAAAAAAGCTATTTCATTTTCTGCAATTAATTTAAGTGACTCAAAAAGTGACGAACCTAAATCAAAATTTGCCCCTTGTTCTTCAGAGAGCCTTTGATTAAACCTTATAAAATCAACAACATCTTCTCTTGTGAAAATTGTTTCCCCGACTCTTAATGCTGTTTTTTCATAAGGTATTTTTACCTGGATAAAATAATTTGCCAAAGGAACAATCGCTAGCACAAGAAATAGAAGGAATACAATTAGGACAAGTTTTGATCTAATCTTCTTTTTTGAATGAATTTTATTAAGAATTTCCATTCTTGATAAGGATTCATTCATAATCTACCTCACAAAATTAATATAACTTAATCTAACTTTTCTTCTTCTTTTGATTCAGATTCTGGCTCTGAAGTTTCTTCTTCTTTTGATTCAGATTCTGGCTCTGAAGTTTCTTCTTTGATAGATATTAATGACGTTTCATAAAGATGATTACTGGCATATGGAATTAATGCCATATGCCTCGCTCTTTTTATAGCCAATGTAAGATTTCTTTGGCATTTAGCACAATTGCCATTTCTTTTACCTGAATCAATTTTACCTGAATCCGAAATATACCTTTTTAAAACACCTACCGCCTTATAATCAAAACCTCCAAGAGGGCAACATCTGCCTTTATCTACTCTTGGTATAAAAGATTTATTTTTTCCTCTAACGTTATTTCTCACTTCTCTATCTTTCTAATCTTACTACCAAGGTAAGTCTTCTTCTTTTTCTCGATCTGGTTGCTGTTGGGAATCATCAGATTTTGAGGGTTCAGAATTCGACACATCACCTGATCCCATAGACTCAGCTTCTGCTTTAGTAGTTAAAAACTTAACATCACTCGCAACAACTTCATACGCTCTTCTCTGCTGTCCGTCTTGTCCAACGTACTCTCTACTTTGAAATCTTCCTTCAACATAAACTCTCTGGCCTTTGGTTAAATACTGATTCACGTTTTCAGCTGTTCTTGTAAAACAAACTATATTGAACCATTCTGTCTCATCTTGGAGCTCTTCATTTACTCTCCTCCGGTAGTTAACAGCTATACTAAAATTAGCAACAGGATTACCTTCGGGTGTATATCTTAACTCAGGATCTTGTCCTACATTACCGATTAGCATTATTTTATTTAGACTAGCCAATTATTTTCCTTTTCTATTTCTCTCAGGTGCATCATCCATTTTATTAGGAGCAAGCAATGGTTTGCTAGAATCTACTTTAGTAATTAAATGCCTTATAATCTTATTTTCTCTTCTTATCTCATTTTCAACTTGAGAAATTTTAGATGAGTCAAGAGAAAATCTTGAAAGGAAGTAATTACCCTCCTTTTGACCTTCAATCATATGCGCCAAAGTTCTTTTTCCATAATCTTCTAAAACTTGAACAGATCCGCCAGCACCTTCTACCTGCTTTTTAATATTATTATTTAATTTTTCACTCAATTCATCCTCATCGCTGGATCCGATTATCCACATGAGTTCATATTCGTTCAAATTGCCCATTATTTACTATCCTTTTCCAAGTATGGGATTGTAGCGCATAATTTAAAAACTAACAATGATTTTTTGTATTTAATCATAACCCGGAAAACCGAACCCTTGGGTAATATCTTTAACTCTAGATTTTAAGTTGTCTAATTTTTTATTATCATCCCTCGAATGAATCGCCTCAGATATTATGTCACCTATTAATTGCATTTCATCAGTCAGCATTCCTCTTGAGGTAAGAGCAGGAGTTCCAATTCTTACCCCTGAAGTAATTTTTGGAGGGAGATTATCATAAGGAATACCATTTTTGTTAACTATAATTCCAATCTGTTTTAAGATAGCGGCTACTTCAGATCCTGTCGCCCCTTGTGTTGAAACATCAATAGTGAATTGGTGATTATCAGTCCCTCCTGAGACCACTCTAAATCCATTGGAAGTAATTACTTCTGAAAGAACCTTAGCATTATTGACTACATTCCTTGCATACTCTTGGAAATTTATACCTTTTGCTTCTTTAAATGCAATCGCTCTGCCAGCAATCATATTTAAAAATGGCCCACCTTGTATGCCCGGAAAAACAGCTTTATCAATATCCTGAGTAAACTTTTCAGAACACATTATCATTGCTCCTCTAGGACCCCTTAAAGTTTTATGAGTTGTTGTTGTCACGAAGTCAGAAAAAGGAATTGGACTAGGGTGCATATTGCCAGCAATTAAACCTGATATATGAGCAATATCGGAAAGAAGTAAGGCACCAACAGATTTTGCTATTTTTGAAAATCTATCAAAATCAATAATTCTTGAATAAGCACTAGTCCCGCAAACTATCAATTTTGGTTTAAGAGACTCAGCCTGCCTCTCAACTTCATCATAATCAATCACTTCTGTCTCTCTATCAACACCATAGAAATTGAAATCATATATTTTTCCTGAAAAGTTAACTTTAGATCCATGGCTCAAGTGACCACCTTGGTCAAGTCTCATAGATAACACAGAATCGCTTGATTTTAATACAGCTAAGTAAACTGCCATATTAGCTTGAGTGCCGCTATGAGGCTGTACATTCACATGGTCACACCCAAACAATTCTTTTGCTCTGTTTATGGCTAAGTTCTCAACTTCATCTGCTGTTTCACATCCCTCATAATATCTTTTTCCTGGGTAACCTTCTGCATACTTTGTGCTAAAAACAGATCCACAAGCCCTAAGCACTTCCTTAGAAGGGTAATTTTCAGAAGCAATTAGATTTAAATTTTCTTTGTGGTTAATTCTTTCTTGATAAATTAATTGTTCAATTTCTTTATCTAGCATTTGCTTTATTTCCCTTTTGAGACTGACTAATATACTTTTAGATTAATTATATTCTAAAAATTAAAAAATTAATGGGTTTATTCGATTTAAAAGCAAATATTATCCCTGGGGTTGATCCTGATTTCGGGTCTCTTGTAGATTCTATGAACAAACTTAAATCAATAAAAGGCATGAATATCAATAAAATATGTGCGGCACCTAGTTATTATGATGCAGCTAATCATGATATAGAAAGCATAATTATTGAAATACAAAAAGAGGCTAGTAAATTAGATGAATTTGATATACCTGAATTATTTTCATCAATTACTTATCCTATAAATTTAAAATTTGACGAATTTAATGACCTAAAAACAATTAATGGAACGGGATACCTTTTATGTCAATTCCCATTTTATGATCTAAATAAAGATTTTATAAATAAAATCAAAACTTTAATTAATCAAAATTATATCCCAGTTCTAATAAATTTAGAGCAAAGCTTCCTAAATGATAAATTAAATCAAATCAAAGAATTGAAATCAATTGGATGTTTAGTAAGCGTAGATCTTTACTTATATATAAATAATTGGAGCAATACGGTTAATTATTGCGTAAGAAGATTAGAAAAAGAATACTTAATCGATATAGTTACAGGATTCTCAAAGTTTGAAAATTTTGATCAAGAAATACATAGATTTTGTGAAGATTCAAAAATTGAGGAAATCAAACTTAGAGAGATTTATATGGAAGAAAATCCTAATTTAATTTCTAGCAGTTCTAGAAGGTAATTTATAAATTTACCTCTGTGCACCATTTTTTATAATTATTGTTACTGCCCCTAACAATTTTAAAATAAATTGATTGTAACTCCTTAGTTAATGCGCCAACTTCACCATTACCTATTTCCCTATTATCTAAATAACCAACGCTAGTTATATGTGCTGCAGTACCTGTAAGAAACACTTCATCTGCTAAATATATCTCGCTTCTGTGTATCTTTCTTGATGATATATCAATATTCAGTTCATTTTTTGCTATTTCAAATACACAATCCCTAGTTATACCTAACAAACAATTCTCAGTTTCAGCAGGAGTTATTATTTCTTTACCATTAACCATGAAGAGATTTTCTCCACTACCTTCAGAAACACTACCATCATGATTTAATAAAATAGCCTCATCAAAGCCAGCCATAATTGCCTCTGTCTTGGCCAGTATGCTAGTGGTATAAAGACCAGACAGTTTTACACCTGTAGGCATCATTGAGTCATCAGGTCTCCTCCAAGATGAAGTCTGACATTTTATAGGTTTTTCATTATCAATATAGTTGCCAAATGGAACTATCATTAAAGTAAAATCACTACCAAGTTCATGCAACTTAAGATTGGCAACCTTCTCTTCGCTCTTATAAGCAAGAGGTCTTATATAAATATCCTCTTTATAGCCACATTTTTGAATTAAATCTAAGGTAATATCAACTAAATCATCAGTATTGTAAGGCAAGTCTATGCAAAGTATCTTGCAACCTCTTAACATTCGATCATAGTGCTCTCTAAGCCTGAACACCACAATTGCACTTTTCTCTTTATTCCAATTACCTCTAATTCCTTCAAAAACACTAGTGCCATAATGCAGAGCATGAGTCATTATCCCAACTTTTGCATCGTCGAGCTTAACCACTTTCCCTTGAAAAAACGCTAGACTTTCTCCCAAAATACTCCTTATAGATAAATTGATTTGACTTAATTTAAATAAAAATTATATTAGTTTCGAAAACTAAAACAAATTTATCATAAACTTAAAGCATGTTGAAATTTAAAAAAATATTCATCCTTTCACAATTAATTCTAATTTTATTATTTATTTCTTGTGAAGATAGTGCTAATCAGGAGCCTGTCCAAATAAAAGAGTTTGAATACTTAGGCTATGAATTCTTGGATAACAAAATAGTAATTTATACGAAAAATTATAATGCTGAAATACAAAATATCAAGGTTAATTCTTCTACTTACTCAGCAATAATACAAGAAGAAAATTACAGCGAAATGACATTTGATAATAAAGGGAATAATAAGGCAAGTTTGAAGATCGAACTAGAAGATTCTGTGGTGTCTAAACTTTTGGTTAACCCAAAAACTGAATTTACTCAAAGGAATATTAATAGCGTTTTTGATATAAAAATCAATGAAACTGTTTTTATTGAGGAGACCTCAACTACCCTTACATTAATTGATGTGGGTGAAGATTCAAGATGCCCTGACCCTAAAGATAATAATCCAACCACAAGCAATCCTGGAACTTGTATTCATAAGCCAAAAACTTTAATTCATATTAAAATGTCATCTCCTAAATATCCTCAATTTGATGAATTCTTTTACAAAGAACAATTATCTGACTACAACTTCTTCTATGGAGGAAATAATTTTTCAATAATTGAAATAAATCCTGAAATATTAGAACTTAATCGATTAGTCCCCAAGAATGATTATTCAGTAACAATGCTTTCTAAAGTCAACTAACTATATTTTTTACCGCCGGAAATATATGGGGACAACTTATTAAATATCTCTTCACAGGTGTTCATTTCAACCTGATTTATTTTTCCAGTTCTTATGGCTTCTCCAAGTATCTCATTAAGTTCGAGAGGCCTCTGATTGTCTAAATCTTCTTTTAAAGAAGCATGAATTTCAGCACTCCTGTCTTTTAGTCCTTGAATAGTATTAATCTCATAATCTGAATCTAAATTTACACCTATACTTCTAGCCGCTAAATTCATTTCATTAACCATATTTTCAAGCATTGACACTAATTTATTGTCTGAAAAAATCTCTGAAGCTGAGCTGTTTGCAAAACTCATGATAGATCCAATAGCAGCAACCATAATTAATTTTTCCCAAATAGATTTCTGGATATTACTTGAAAACTCTACTTGAACCTTTTCGGAATTTAGAATGCTCTCTAAGAAAACTAAATCTTTTTCTTCTTTATCCGAAATACTATCTTTTCCAAAAATTATTTTTGCTTCTTCTCCAAATTGATCTACAGAACCAGGGCTATTTCTGACAGCATCAACATAAGTAAGGCCATTCAAAATATTTGCATTAGGAATTTCTTTTGATAAAAAATCATATGTAAATGTGCCATTTTGAATACAAATTAGATAATTATTTGAATTAGACAATTTTTTTAAATCTGGCAATATCTCTTTAATTGAATAGGTTTTCACAGCCAGGACAACAACATCATAAGATTCTTCTATATTTTTTACTACCTTTAACTTAGAGATAAATTTTCCCCAATGAGTATTCATTTTTAAGCCAGATTTCTTAATCATATTTAAATGGTCTCCTCTAGTTAAAAGGGAAACATCGTGACCATTTAAATATAAAGCACCTGCAAAATAACTACCTACAGCTCCACCACCGTACAAGAGTATTTTTAGTTTTTCTTTATCAATAGACATTTTCTTCTAATTAGATATGATAATTACTGAATAAGCCTGATACAAGTAAATTATTAATTTCAAATTGAGACCAGTAAAAATAACACCAAATATAATAAAAAATGCTGATGGTTCTGTTTTGTACCAATCTGGAGATACAGAAGTCATATGTACTGCTTCATTTGAAAGCAAAGTTCCCGAATGGCTTCAAGATAGCGGATGGATAACTGCTGAATATTCAATGATTCCTGCAAGTACCAATTCAAGGGTCCCAAGAGAAATAACTAGAGGCAAAAAAAATGCTAGATCGCAAGAAATACAAAGATTAATTGGAAGGTCATTAAGAGGTGCAGCAAATTTAGAAAAAATGCCTGGGATTTCAATCTATGTTGATTGTGACGTTATAAATGCTGATGGGGGGACTAGAACTGCATCGATAAATGGAGGTTATGTAGCCATAGCATTGGCATTAAAAAATAAATATCCAAATTTATATGATCAAAAAATATTAAGTCCTGTAGCAGCTATAAGTGTGGGCAAAGTAAATGGAAATATTGTTGATGATCTTGATTATAATCAGGATTCATCGGCTGAGGTTGATTTAAATATTGTGATGAATTCAGACTTCAATTTAATTGAAATAAAAGGTACTGGAGAAAAAGGTACATTTTCTAAAGATGAACTTAATCAAATGCTAGATCTAGGTAGAGATTGCATTAAAAATATTTTTGATGAGCAAACTAAAATACTAAAAAGTTAGATATGACTGAATATATAAAAAATATAGATGCTAGACAAGTTCTCGATTCAAGAGGAAATCCAACCATCTATACATGTGTTGAAACTGATAAAAATAAAGGGGTCAGCATTGTGCCTTCTGGAGCAAGTACTGGATCAAGAGAAGCATTAGAATTAAGAGATTCTACAGATCTTTTTAATGGCAAAAGTGTTAATAATGCAGTTAACAATATCAAAGAAATTCTTTCCCCTTTATTAAATGGACTAGATATATGCAATCAAGAAGAAATTGATAATTTAATGATCGATAAAGATGGGACGGAATCAAAAAGTACTATAGGAGCAAATGCAATACTTGGAGTATCAATGGCTGCTGCAAGAGCAGGCGCCAAATCAAAAGGTTTAGAATTATTTGAATATATTAGACAAATGCATTCCCCTTCTGACAATTCATTTTTATTGCCCAACCCTATGTTCAATGTTTTAAATGGCGGATCTCATGCATTCAATTCAACAGACTTCCAGGAATTCATGGTGGTTCCTTTGGGTGTTGACAACTATGAAGAATCCCTTTTGTGCGGATTTCAAATATATAATGAGTTAAAGAAGATATTAGAGAAAGAAAAATTGCCTACGACTCTAGGAGATGAAGGCGGATTTGCGCCACCAGGATTAACAAATACTGAACCTCTTGAACTTTTGACCGAAGCAACTAAAAAAACAAGTTTTGAATTGGGGAAGCAAGTTAAGTTTGCACTAGATGTAGCAGCCAGCGAATTTTATTCAGAAGATAAATATAAATTAAGGTCAGAGAATAGGTCTATAACATCTGATGAATTAATAGAAATTTATGAAGAATTATCAATTAAATATCCCATATATAGCATTGAAGACGGATTATCGGAAGATGATTGGGATGGTTGGAAAAAAATGACTAATAAAATTGGAGGCAAATTGCAGTTAGTTGGAGATGATCTTTATGTAACCCAGAAAAAATACTTAGAGAAAGGGATAAAAGAAAAATCGGGAAACTCAATATTAATTAAACTTAACCAAGTGGGAACAGTTAGTGAAACTATAGAAACTATTAAGATCGCACAAGATAATAAATTTGAGACTATCATAAGTCACAGATCTGGAGAGACTGAGGATACTTTTATTGCTGATTTAGCAGTAGGCACAAATTCTGCTCAAATTAAGTCTGGGGCTCCAGCTAGGGGAGAAAGAATTAATAAATATAACAGGTTATTAATTATTGGTGATATCTTAAAAAATAAAGGCTTAAATAATAATTCTCATAAAACAAATTCTATAGGGTAATTCAAATGAAAAAAATTAAAATTGGAATAAACGGATTTGGAAGAATTGGAAGACAATTAACTAAATTAATTATAAATAGCGATACAGTTGAATTATCAGCTATTAATGATTTAGCAGATTCAAAAACATCTGCTCATCTCTTTAAATATGACACAAGTTATGGAATTTTTAATGGTGATATTGAATACAATGATTCTGAAATAATAATCAATGGATCCAAAATAAAAAAATTCTCTGAGCGAGATCCTGCTCAAATTAACTGGACAGACCAAGATGTTGATATTGTCGTTGAAAGTACCGGAATTTTTACTAAAAAGGATCAGGCCGAAAAACATATTTCTGGCTCTGTGAAAAAAGTTATTATTTCTGCTCCTGCAACAGATGAAGATATTACAATTGTTCTTGGCGTAAATGATGAAAGTTATGACCCTAGTATTCACAATATTATTTCTAATGCTTCATGCACAACAAACTGTGTAGCACCCATGGTAAAAGTACTGAATGAAAATTTTTCAATTCAGTATGCCCTTATGTCTACTATCCATTCGTTTACAAATGATCAGAGCGTGCTTGATCAACCCCACTCTGATCTCAGAAGATCGAGGACAGCCTCAGAAAATATTATTCCAACCACTACCGGAGCCGCAAAAGCAGTAGTGCAAGTTATTCCTGAAATGAAAGGAAAGATAGACGGCATGGCTTATAGGGTTCCTACCGCATCAGTATCTGTTACAGATCTTACAGTTTCATTAAATAAAAATACCACATCGGAGGAAATAAATTCTGTATTTGAATCCGCTTCAAAAAATGAACTCAGAGGATTACTAGAATATTCTAATTTACCCTTAGTATCTCAAGATTTTAAAGGTAATCCGCATAGCGTAATTTTCGACTCTTTATCTACTATACAGGTTCAAAATAATTTCTTTAAAATAGTTGGTTGGTATGATAACGAATGGGGCTATGCCAATAGAACTTTCAACCTAATTGAGATGGTTTCATCTAAACTTTCCTAATTAAGGTACAATGGAACTATAATCAAACTAAACTTAATAATTAACAATGGCAACATCAAAACAAAAAACTGATTTAGAAAATCTAGCAAATATTAAAGATATTAAAAATCCTGAAGTTCCTGAGACTGGGAGTTGGAGACTGAAAGGCGGTCTAGCTCAAATGTTGAAAGGTGGAGTTATTATGGATGTGGTTAATGCTGAAGAAGCAAAAATTGCTGAAGGATCTGGAGCTGTGGCAGTAATGGCTTTGGAAAGAGTGCCTGCTGATATAAGAAAAGACGGAGGGGTTGCAAGAATGTCAGACCCTAAAATGATTAAAGAAATCATCAAATCTGTTTCTATACCTGTCATGGCTAAGTGCAGAATAGGCCATATTGCTGAAGCTCAAATTCTACAAGAATTAGGAGTTGACTATGCAGACGAATCTGAAGTGTTAACTCCCGCTGATAATAATTTCCATATTAACAAATGGGACTTCGATATGCCTTTTGTTTGCGGTGCGACTGATTTAGGAGAAGCACTTAGAAGGATTGGTGAAGGGTCAGCTATGATTAGAACCAAAGGTGAGGCAGGTACAGGAGATGTGGTCCAAGCAGTCTATCATGCAAGAACTGTAATAACTCAGCTTAAAAAGGTTATCTTGATGTCTAATGAAGAGCTGATGACCGAAGCTAAAAATCTTGGTGCTCCATATGAATTGCTACTTGAAATAAAAAGATTAGGTAGATTGCCAGTAGTTAATTTTGCTGCTGGCGGAATAGCCACACCTGCAGATGCTGCCCTCATGATGCAAATAGGAGTAGATGGAGTATTTGTTGGTTCAGGAATTTTTAAATCGGGGGACTCGAAGAAAAGAGCTAAGGCAATTGTAGAGGCTACAACTCACTACGATAATCCAGATATATTGGCTAAAGTATCAGAAGATCTGGGAGAGCCTATGGTAGGTATAAATATTTCTTCTCTTCCTTCCCAAGAAAGATTAGAAAATAGAGGAGTATAAATACTTTAGTGAAGATTGGCGTTTTAGCATTACAAGGCGATTTTCATGAACATATGTCTTGCTTCAAAAAATTAAATGTTGATTCTTCTGAAGTTCGATCAAAACCTGACCTAGAGAATGTTGATGCCCTTGTTATCCCAGGAGGAGAAAGCACTACAATATCTAAACTACTTAAATCAACAAAACTTGATGAAATGATTGTCAAGAAATCTTCAGAAGGAATGGCTATTTGGGGAACGTGTGCAGGACTAATAATGATTTCAAAAAATATAAAAGAGAATGATCCTAAGCCTTTAGGTTTATTGGATATAACTGTTTCAAGAAATTACTATGGCAGACAAATAGATAGTTTTGTTGAAAATATAAAATTTGATTCTGGAAATATTCCTTTTGAAGCAGTTTTTATTAGAGCCCCTGCAATTGTTGAGATTGAGAAAAGCGTAAAAACAATTGCTAAATCCGAAAATAATATGCCAGTCGCAGTAAGACAAAATAATATCCTAGGAACTAGCTTTCATCCGGAACTAACTAATGATCTAAGAATACACAAGTATTTTATAGAAATGGTGGCTATAATCTAAATAAATACTTGAAAAACATATGGAAAATTGAAACATTAAAACAAAACTATGGTACAACACTCAATTAATAATATTGAATTCGATTCTAATAATGATTTGGACGAATTAATATCTATTCTGCCTGCGAGAGTCCAAGATTATATGAATAATCATATTGACAAGGACAACCTTGTTGAAGTGATCCTAGATCTAGGGAAGCCTCCGGAAGTTAGATTCCCAAACTCACAAGAAACTATTGGAGAGGGCGAAGTTAACCATGTTGATCTTCAATCATTAATTTCAAGAGTAAGTGAATTTGGGGATGATAATCGAGCCGGAATTGAAAGAACTCTTCACAGAATATCAGTGATTAGAAATAGAAAAGGAACTCCTGTAGGAATAACTTGCAGAGTTGGAAGAGCTATTGAAGGAACAATTCAAAATATTGAAGATTTAGTTATGAGCGGAGAAAGTGTTCTTTTACTTGGAAAACCTGGAGTAGGAAAAACTACAATGCTTAGAGAAGTAGCAAGAGTGTTATCAGAAGCCGCAAATAAAAGGGTTGTTATAGTAGACACTTCAAATGAGATAGCTGGAGACGGAGATGTACCTCATTCCGCTATAGGTAAATCTAGAAGAATGCAAGTACCATCAACCGCACTTCAACACCAAGTTATGATCGAAGCAGTAGAAAACCATATGCCTGAAGTAATTATCATTGATGAAATGAGCACAGAATCAGAATCTCTAGCTGCAAGAACAATTGCCGAAAGAGGTGTCCAACTTATTGCTACAGCCCATGCAAATAATTTGGAGAATGTATTAACAAACCCTACTCTATCTGATTTAGTTGGAGGAACTCAAACCGTTACATTAGGAGATATTGAGGCTAAAAGAAGGAAGACTCAAAAAACAATTTTAGAGAGAAAACATGACCCGACATTTCCTATAGTTGTAGAAATCGTAGATAGAAATACTGTATCTGTTCATAAGGATGTAGGTAAAAGAGTTGATGAAATATTAAGAGGGAAAAAAATAAATGGGGAGATGAGGTGGATAGAAAAAGGAGAATTAAAAGTAAAAGAACCACAAAATAACTTCAATGAGAAAGTTAATACTTCAATGATCAGTTTATATCCATTTGGTATATCAAAAGGATCTCTAGAATCTCTAATCAAAGATAGTGGAGCATCAATCAAAGTTACAGACAGTGAGTCTAGTGCAAAAATATTTTTAACAACTAAGTCTCATTACGCCAGAAAACCAAAGGCATTAGAAAATGCACAAAACTTAGGAATTCCTGTACATGTACTGAGAAAAAATACAAAAGATCAAATAAAGAAATTCTTAGAAAAATACTCTGCAGGAACCCAAAAAATTAGGTCTTCTTCAGCCTTTGAAAATAATTCAGCCGTGAATATAGCCCTTGAAGAACTTCACTATGGGATAAAGCAGTTGTTTGATGGAGAGTATAGAGTAGAATTGAATGCACAGAATTCATTTATTAGAAGATTGCAACACAAAGCAGCAGCAAAAGAAGGGGTTAGTTCTATTAGTATCGGAGAAGGTCCCAACAGAAGAGTTGTTCTAGAAAAAGTTTGGTAATATGTCTCTTTTTGTATCAATTGAAGGTTTCGACGGTGTAGGCAAAACTACCCAAGCAAATCTTTTGCATGAACACCTATCAAAAGAAGGTGTGTCATCATTTCTTGTTAGAGAACCTGGAGGAACAATAATAGCTGAGAAAATAAGAAATATCTTAATTAACGATTCAGAGATATCACCAGTTACTGAACTACTACTTTTTGAAGTTGCTAGATCAGATTTGGTAAATAAAGTGATAAGAAAAAAATTAGATGATGGTTTTATAGTTATAACAGATAGGTATATTGACTCAACACTAGCATATCAAGGGTATGGAAGAAATATTGATAAATCCGCAATTAAAGAATTAAATAAATTTAGCACTTCAAACTTGTATCCTGACATTACCTTTTTATTAGACCTTAGCATTGAAGAGGCAAATAAAAGAACAGGAGAAAGAAAAGATACATCTAATAGTGACCAAATAATTAAATTTGAAAATGAAAAAAATATCTTTCATCAAAAAGTAAGGGGCGGGTTTTTAGAAATTGCTCAAGAAAATAAATCTAGAATTGATATCATTGACGCATCTTTAAGCCAAAATGAAATATTCAAATTAATAATAGAAAAAATTAACGATAGACTTAATACTTAAGAACAATGAGGTTATCAAAATTTATCTCTGCATCAGGTTATACTTCTAGGCGAAAAGCTGATAGGTTAATTGAGGATGGATTTGTAATAGTTAATACTGAAGTTTGTAGAGATTTTTCAAAAAATATCATTAGTACCGACGAAGTTATAGTAGAAAATACTCTAATTTCAATGCAAACCCCTAAATTATGGCTATTCAATAAACCTAATGGCTATTTATGCACAACAAATGATCCAGCAGGGCGTAAAACTATATATGATCTATTGCCAAAAAAACTACCAAATTTAATTTCCATAGGAAGGCTTGATTTAAATAGCAATGGATTATTGCTATTAACCAATAATGGAGAATTATCTAGATATTATGAATTACCAACGAATAAAGTAGTACGTAAATATCATGTAGATTTTTCAGGTAATCTTATTAGTAGCCAAATTAAATCCCTAGAGTCAGGGATTTTTATAAAAGGTACTAGTTATGGATCAATCAAGTCTAAAATTTTAAAAAAAATACGCAATAAATTCACGCTAGAATTATCTTTACAAGAAGGGAAAAATAGAGAAATTAGAAATATTGCTAAACATTTTGGGTGGAAAGTAATTAACTTAAAGCGAATTCAATACGGACAATATTTTTTGAATAAAATGAGAGAAGGGGAAATAAAAGAAGTTAAAATATCTGAGAAAATTATGTCTTATATCGAATCTACTTAAAATGAAAACTTCTGATAAAACTATAAAAATTCATAAAAGCTGGTTAAATCATATTGAGTATGAATTCAGCAAAGAATATATGGTTAATATAAAAAGAGAACTAACAAAAAGAAAATCTCAAGGAAAAGTTATTTTCCCTCCAAACCAATTCATATTCAATGCTTTGAACTTAACACCTTTTGAAGAGACTAAATTAATAATACTTGGCCAAGATCCATATCATAAAAAATTACAGGCCCATGGCCTAAGTTTTTCAGTCCCAAAAGGGATCAAACCTCCACCATCTTTGCAGAATATATTTAAAGAGATAGAAGGAGACCTTGGGATAAGCATCGACAAAACAGATGGAAATTTAACAAAATGGGCAGATCAAGGAGTGCTTTTACTTAACTCAACCCTAACAGTAGAAGAAGGGGCCCCATTATCACATGAAACTTTAAGATGGGATATATTTACAGATAAAATAATATCTACGCTGAGCAATAATAAATCTAAATTGGTATTCTTTTTATGGGGTTCTCATGCTAGATCTAAGACCAACCTTATAGACCCATCAAAACATTTAATAATTGAATCTCCTCATCCTTCTCCTCTATCTGCTCATAGAGGATTCTTTGGAAGTAAACCTTTTTCAAAGGCTAATCATTTTTTCAAGGAAAATAAAATATCCCCTATCAATTGGAGTTAACTATTTTTATAATCTATATATGAAAACATTTATAAGGCAGACGATAATATTCCTACTTCTAATCTTTATAGTCTTTCCCGTGGGAATAATTGCGGGAATATCATTATCCACCTGGCAATCAATTAAGAAGAATTGAAATTAATATACATCTTCTTGTGAATTATTCCTGCCTCTAAATATGAGTTTCCGATTTCAGAATATCCCAATTTTTTATAAAATCCGATTGCATGATTTTGAGATGAAAGTGTAGCTTTTATAATATTTTTCTGGATAAGATATTTATGTAATTTAAGCATAATAAATAATCCTATTCCTGAACCTCTATAATCTTTCAAAACACACACTCTTTGAATTTTGGCAGAATTGATATCGATTAGTACTCTTGCAGTTGAAATACAAATATCATTCTTATAAACATTAAAATGCAATGAATCCTTACCGATTCTGTTTAAATCATCAAATTCATCAAATTCTTCCTCAATTGGACATCCTTGCTCAATAACGAAAACTTGTTTTCTTAATTCAAAAGATTTATTTAGATCCATTTCATTTTTAATTTCAGAAAAAATAATATCCATCTGATAAAGATAGCACACATTTAATATATAATTACTACATGAATGATGAATATCAAAAAAATTTAGAAAAAAATATTAAGGACCTTAAATCCATAGAAAAAGAGATAGAAAATATAATAATTAGGCTTAATAATTTAGAAAAAAATATTGATAAAACTAATCATAAAAACGAAGAAATTGAGTCCAAAAAATATGAATTAGAATTAGATAATAAGTCAAAGTATCAAATAGGTTTATTCTCTGCTCTTATAATCATCCTATTAATTATTTATTGGTTATTCAGAATATTCTAATTACAGATAATTAAATTCTGTCACTTGCTCAACATCTGAAGACAAACTTTTGTGTGCTGGGCAATTTAAAGCTGAAAATTCTAGGCTCCTTCTATGAGAATCCGGAATTTCATCGTGAAAATTAATAGCAATAATCAATTTTGCTACTCTCCTAGGCTTTGGATTCATTTCCTTCTTAACAGAGCAAGTTACTTTTCCTAGTTCTACTCCAAGTTGATCTGCGGCTATTCCCATAGTTGTAATCATACAGGTTCCTACAGAGACAGCTAATAAGTCAGTAGGAGCAAAAGATCTTCCCTGACCCTTATTATCAAGGGGAGCGTCTGTAATCAATTTAGTGCCTGTAGCAAGATGAGTAGCTTCGGTTCTTAAACCATTTAAATATTCTATTTCAAATTGATGGTCCAAACTATTCTCCTTTAATTAGTTACTTACACTAGTATAAGATAATTACAGGACATATTAAATAATTTAATGAACAGTAAAAAAAATATAAAAATATACACTACTAATGCCTGTGGATATTGCAAAAAAGCAAAGGCTCTGCTGAATTTATATGATGTTAGTTATCAAGAATTGATAATAAAAAATGATAAAGATAGAGATTATATGGCTAATTTATCAGGAGGCAAGAGAACTGTACCTCAAATATTTATAGATAACTTAAATGTAGGTGGATATGATGATATCTATGCTTTACATAAAGATGGAAAGTTAAAAAATTTATTAATCTAGCCTACTGAAAGGAAGATAAAATTAGATTTTATTATAGAAAGATTCTAGGATTTTTATACCTTATATTGAGTTTAGTGTGGATTAATTACAGAGGTATATCCTCGCTAGGATTTGGAGATATTTTTATAGCAGTATCATTAATAATAATAGGTATTTCTATAATGAGATATAAAAAACAAAACAAGCTAGAACCGGAAGATAAAGATGACAATTAATTATTTCTTAAAAAGGGTAGTTTATTTTTTAGTCTTTATAATTGCAGCCTCCCCATTAATTGTTAGTGAAACTTTTTCTCCATTTGTTTTAGGAAAAGCCATATGGTTCAGGTCCACCATGTGGATGTTGGCACTCATTGGGGGGTTTATATTTATTAAAAATAGCAGGCTTTCTCCTGAAAAAAATATAGGTTTTTTGCTTCTAGGGGTTCTAATTATAATTCAGATTTTTTCCTCAATATTTGGTTTGAATACAATAAATAGTTTTTGGGGGAGTATGACTAGAATGAATGGAGTTATACAATCTGCTAGTTTTTTAATATTTTCAGTAATCCTATTCTCAATTTTCAGAACAATGAAAGAATGGATCAATATACTCAGGATTATAATATGCGTAGGCCTATTAGTTTCAATTTTAGGATTCCTTGAATCCTTTAATATCCATTTTCCAAATTTTCTAAATATTCCTTTTTCAATCAAAACTCTAGATCAACCCTTCGAAGGAATATCTTCAACTTTAGGGAACCCAGTATATGTATCGTGGTATTTAGTAATGATATCTATGCTATCCCTAACTTTAATTGTTTATGAATATAGCCCAGAAAAAAATATCCAAAAAAATCTAAATAATAAATTTAGTTTTCTATACATATCAACAATACTTTTTTCTTTTTATTCTCTAATAATTAATTTTTCTAGAGGGTCGATAATTTCCATATCAATTGGATTGATATTCTTTCTGTCTGTTACTTTATATATGACAAAAAATAA
>MDTE01158674.1_pt1 | contig 43381 bp, 44 predicted proteins | sample 811231 | NCBI WGS metagenome assembly MDTE01 (sample SAMN05326651, study PRJNA326480) | marine metagenome | isolation source: seawater | place: Indian Ocean: Red Sea | collected 2010
GGGCAACCGGGTGAACTTCAAGAACACGATCATCATCATGACGTCGAACATCGGCGCGCGCTTCATCCAGAAGCAGGCGTCGTTCGGCTTCCAGCCTCCCGACGCCAAGGAGATTCAGCGGAGCGTCAGCGACATGGTGCTGGGCGAGGTGAAGCGCACGTTCAATCCGGAGTTCATCAACCGGGTCGACGAGATCATCGTGTTCGAAGCCCTGGGCGACGATGACCTGCGGCGGATTACCTCGTTGCTCGTGGACCAGCTGAACGAGCATCTGGTGGACCGGAAGCTCCAGATCTCGCTCACCAGCGAGGTGATCGACTGGATCATCGAGCTGACGTGCAACGACCGCTCGTATGGGGCGCGACCCCTCCGTCGTGCGATCCAGCGCTACGTCGAAGACCCGCTCTCCGAAGAGTTGATTCGCGGGCGTCTGGGGGGCGGCGAGCTCGAGGTGTATCTCGAATCGGGAGAGCTCGCGTATCGCGATGCCGAAGGAACTTTTCCCGGCCGTCGGTTGACGGCCAGCGTCTCAACGTAGAGGCGGTGAGCCAGTTGTGAGGCGGTTCACGTTCTCGATGAGTTTTCTTGTCCGGTCGGTGTCGACCTCCTGACCGGGGTGAGAAGGTAAACGTGCAATGAGTGGTGGCGTAACCCGAACCCGGCGGTCGTGGCTGTTCGCGGCCGGGCTGTCCATGTGGCTCGTCGGAGGAGCCGTGCCGGCCGTCGCGGCCGAACCAGCGGAGCCGAACGAGCCCGAGCCGGCGGAACCAGCGGCCTTCCTGGCCATGGGCCAGCAGCAGGATGTCGTGGCCCTTCCGCCCGCCGACTCCGGTCCGGTCTTCGTCGGTATCGAGCTGGCGCTGCCCACCCAGGGCAACGTCGCTTCCGTCGATCCCCAGACCTATCTCTATTACATGGAGATCGACGAGTACGTCAGCAGTCCGTCCGAGCAGCGGTGGACGCTCTACGACGCCACGATCGAACAGCGACTCCTCGAAGACTTCGATCGGCTCTGGGAGACCGGATTCCTCACCGACCTGGCGATCGAGATCGTCGATACGCCGTACGCCAATGGTGTGGAAGGGAAGACGGCCATCTTCCTGATGGAGGAACGGGAGCGGGTCCGCACCGTGCGCTTCGAAGGCGCGAGCGCCTACGACCGCGGTGAGATCGACGAGGCACTTGAGTCGACCGGCGTCGAAATGCGGATGGATACCCGGATCGGACAGGGGGTCATCCGCCAGGTCGAAGAGGTCCTCCGCCAGATGTACGCGGAGAAGGGCTTCCAGTTCGCCGAGATCAGCCACGAGATGACCCCGATGGCGGGCGGGCCGAAGATCGTCCAGCTCACGTTCAACATCGAGGCCGGACCGAAGGTCGAGGTCACCGACATCTCGTTCATCGGCAACGACGCGATGAGTGATGGCGCGCTCAAGCGCCAGATGCAGAACACCAAGGAGCGCTGGTTCCTCTCGTTCATCACCGGGCGGGGCACGTATCGCCCGTTCGGCTACGAGCAGGACGCGGAGGCGATCGTCGCCCACTATCGGGCCAGCGGCTACATCGACGCCCAGGTGGGGCAGCCCGAGCTGGAGTATCTGGCGACACCCGCCGAAGCGGAGTCGAGGCCGGTCCGTCTCCGGATCCCGATCTTCGAAGGGCCCCGGTATCGGGTCGGAAGTCTCGATTTCGAGGGTGACGAGGTGATGCGTCGGGAAGTGCTCGAAGAGCTGTTCAACGAGGTTCAGCCGGGCAACTACTACTCGGATGAGGTGGTCCGCGACGCCTTCGAGGTGGCCCGTGAGCTGTATGGCTCGATCGGCTACTACGAGATGACCGCCTTTCCCGAGGAGGTCCGCCGGAGCGAAGCGGAATCCCCGCCCGAGGACCTGCCGACCGAGATCGATGGCGACCCCGTGGTCGACGTCACCCTGCACTTCCAGGAAGGCGAACAGTACTTCGTCAACCGGATCAACTTCGTGGGCAACAGCACCACGCATGACGAAGTCATCCGGCGGGAGGTCAATCTCGTCGAGCGGGGCGTGTTCAATACCGAGGCGTTGCGCAGCAGCGTGCGGCGGATCAACCAGCTGGGCTACTTCGAGCCGCTCGACGAAGAGAACGCCATCCAGGTCGACAAACGGCCCGGGTTCGATAACGAGGTCGACCTCACGCTGGAGGTGGCCGAGGCCAACATGAACCAGTTGACCTTCGGCGCCGGAGCGTCGCAGTTCGACGGGTTCTTCCTGCAGCTGTCGTTCCAGACCACCAACTTCCTGGGGCGAGGCGAGTCGCTCACGCTGTCGGCCCAGACCGGCGAGCGGATCAAGAACTACAACGTCGGCTTCACGGAGCCCTTCCTGTTCGGCAAGCCGATCACCGGTGGGTTCAACGTCTATCGCCGAGACATCCGCTTCATCAATCAGTTCACCCAGAGTTCGATCGGCGCGACCACCTCGGTCGGCTTACGCGTCGGCAACTGGTCGCAGATGTTCATGGCCTACTCCTATGAGGAGACCAAGGTCACCGAGCTCAACCCTCTCTTCCAGGACCCGAGGCTGCTCCGGTTCAATCCGTTCCTGCAGGACGCTCTGCTGATTGGCCAGGGTGGGGCCCGGACGATCAGCTCGGTGACCCCGAGTTTTGTGCTGAACACCGTCGACCACCCGATCTTCCCGTCCACCGGTAAGAGCTATCGGACGGCGATCGAGATGGCCGGTCTCGGAGGCAACACGAAGTTCTTGAAGCCCACGGCCGAGATGACGATGTACTTCCGTCAGACCCGCCGGCTGTCGTTCGGTTTCAGGGCACGTGGCGAATACATCTGGCCCTATGGAGACACCCAGACGCTGCCGATCTTCGAATTGTTGACCCTGGGCGGCGAGTTCTCCCTCCGCGGCTTCGACATCCGGAGCGTGGGGCCGAGCGATCCGGCGACCGGATTGGTCATCGGTGGAAACAAGAGCCTGCTCTTCAACGCCGAGTATCTGATCTCGATCGCCGACCCCGTCCGGATCATCTTTTTCTACGACACTGGACAGGTGGCCAACTTCGGGGATTCGTTCGCGCCCGAAGGCTTCCGCACGTCGACCGGGGCGGAGCTCAGGTTCTTCATGCCGGTGTTGAATGTGCCCTTCCGGCTCATCTATGCCTGGAACCCGCAGCGTCAGGGCGTCCTGAACGACCGGTTCGGGCCACAGGAAGCTACCGTCTTCAAGTTCGCCGTAGGCACCACCTTCTAGGTTTCCTGGCGAGACTTCCGTCTAGCGGCGTTGCGGCCTCAGTCACAGGCACCCGGCCTGCTTCTTCGGCCGCGCCTTGTTACACGAAGGCCTCGCCAGGAAACCGACGGCGGTGCGGTTGTTTCGGCTGCTTCGCCTGGAACCCCGTATCGATTGGGTAGTCCCGGGTCATGGGAAGTTGGTATCCTAAGGGGTGGTACGGCTTGTGCGCGGGACCCCCTGGGCCGCGAGCCGCGTCTGACCGATAAGGATTTAGAGCATAGAACCACGAACAGTTGCTCGGGCAACTGACGAGTAGAGGGTTATCTGATGAGATTGTTGAGTGTGGTTGCGACGATGATGGTCGCCTTGGTCATGCTGGCGCCGGCCGTCGGAGCCGAGCAGCCGCCGGCTCAGCCCGCGGCCCCGGCGACTCAGCCGCCCGCGACTCCGGCCCCGGCCGCTCCCGCGCCGGCCGCCCGGTTGCCGTTCCCGACCGACGCCAAGGCCGCCTATCTGGATCTCCAGCGGGTGGCCAACGAGTCGAGCGAGGGGCAGGCAGCCAACCAGCAGGTCCAGACGCTGAGCGAGCAGAAGATCGCCGAGATCGAGGCGCGACAGCAGGAGTTGGCCGCGAGCCAGCAGAAGCTCGAGCAGAACGCCACCGTCATGAGCGCCGAGGCGCAGCTGCAGCTGCAGCGGGAGATCGAGCGGCTGAATGTCGACATCCAGCGGATGACGCAGGACGCCGAGGGCGAGGTCGGCCAGCTCCAGCAGCAGTTGCAGCTGGCGTTCCAGCAGCGCCTGATCCCTGCGATCGACCGCGTGGCCGCGGCCAAGGGGCTGCAGTTCATCTTCAGCGCGGGCGAGGGCGGTCTGATCTGGGCGAATCCGGCGCTCGACATTACGATGGACGTGGTCGACGAGCTGAACAACAGCGCGCCGCCAGCCCAGTAGCGTCGCACTGCTCACTCGGGCGTCCGCCCGGCGGGTCCCCGTCGGTGGACGCCGGGCCGGCGACCCCGGTAGACTGAGCGCGCGTATCCGCGCCGCGTCACCACTTGTCGCCGCGCCCGCTGGTACCCAGACCAACATCGTGCTTCTCGACGCCACGGAACGTCTCGACCGCCACTGCTACCGGTATCCAGCACCGCTGGTGGACGGCATTCTCGAATCCACTCCCGGCGAGCGGCTGCTCGCGGTCAAGAACGTCACGGTCAACGAGGAGTTCTTCCAGGGGCATTTCCCTGGTACGCCGCTCATGCCGGGCGTGCTCACCATCGAGGCGATGGCCCAGGCGGCCAGCCTGCTGCTCCTCGATGACGATACCCAGCTGTCAGGTCGCCGTACGGTCCTGCGTGGCGTACGGAACGCTCGTTTCCGCCGGCAGGTCGTGCCTGGCGACCGGTTGGTGCTGGACGTCGCGGTGCGCCGTCGGCGGCGTCAGCTGGCCGCCGTGACGGCGGTGGCTCGCGTCGAGGACCAGGTGGTGGCCGAAGCGGAGCTGCTCGTCGGTCTCCTGCTCGACGAGCCGCGAATCGACTCCACCGCCCACGTCGCGCCTGGCGCCGAGATTGGGGAGGGGTCGGTGATCGGGCCCAACGCCGTCATCGGCCCGCACGTCAAGCTCGGACGCGAGTGTCGTATTGGCGCCTCGGCCGTGATCGATGGCTGGACCGAGATTGGTGACGAGACCCAGGTGTTTCCCAGCGCGTCGATCGGGCTCATTCCCCAGGACACGAAGTTCAAGGGCGAGCGCACGACGCTGGTGATCGGACGCCGCAACGTCTTCCGGGAGTTCGTCACGGTCAATCGGGGCACGAAGGTCGGTGGCGGACTGACCCGGATCGGAGACGACAACCTCTTCATGGCCTACGTCCACGTGGCGCACGACTGTACCGTGGGCAACAAGACCATCTTTGGCCCCGGCGCTACGCTGGGCGGGCACGTGGCCGTGGAAGATCAGGCCAACATCGGCGCGTTCTCCGGCGTGCATCAGTTCTGTCGCGTCGGGCGGCAGGCGTTCATCGGCGGCTACTCGGTGGTGACCCTCGATGCGATGCCCTATGCGCGTAGCGTGGGCAACCGCGCCCGTATCTACGGCCTGAACACCATCGGACTCAAGCGCCAGGGGATGCCGCCTGAAACGATCGCCGACCTCAAGCGGGCGTTTCGCTATCTGCTGCGTTCGAAGCTCAACACCACGCAAGCGATTCGACAGATCGAGCAGGACGAGACACTCCGCTGTCGCGAGGTCGACTACCTGGTCGAGTTCATCCGGAGCTCGCGGCGTGGGGTCAATCTGCGTCGGCCTCCGAAGCGGCTCGAGGCCATGGTCTCCGACGAGTAACACCATCGTGTTCCCGACGCGCCCGCCTGACTCGCGGGTTGACGCCTGCGGGGATCCACATCGATGACCGCGAACCGTGCCCCCCGGATGGCAGTGGTGGGTGTCGGGCATTTCGGCCGACATCACGCCCGTATTCTGTCCGAGCTCGACGACGTGCGGCTTGAGGCGGTGGTGGATATCGCCGGGGACCGTGCCGCCGAGGTGGCGGCGGAGTGCGGCACCGCCGCTCTCGACACGGTCGAGGCGCTGGCCGGCCGGGTCGATGCCGTTACCATCGCGGTGCCGACCGAAGTCCATGCGGCTGTGGCGACGCCGCTGCTGACCCGGGGCGTGTCGGTGCTGGTCGAGAAGCCGATGGCTCGCTCGCTCGAGGAGGCGGACGCGATGCTGAGCGCCGCGGCCGGGAGCGGCGCGATTCTGGCAGTCGGGCACACCGAGCGTTTTAATCCGGCGGTTGCAGCGGCGCTGCCGCTGGTGCGGTCGCCGCGGTTCATCGAAGTGCATAGGATCGGGGCGTTCCCGTCCCGCAGTCTCGATATCGATGTGGTCTTCGACCTGATGATTCACGACCTCGATATCATCGCGACGGCGGTCGACAGCCCGCTCGATTCGGTCGAGGCCGTTGGAGTGCCCGTCCTCAGTGATCGGGTGGACATCGCCAATGCTCGATTGCGATTCGAGACCGGCTGCATCGCGAACCTCACGGCGAGCCGCATTAGTCGTGACCGGGTCCGGAAGCTGCGCTTCTTCCAGCAGGACGCCTACATCTCCATTGACTGCTCGGAGCAGCGGGTCGAAGGCTGGCGGGTGACGCCGGGCGGCGAGCAGGGCCCCGCGATCGAAGGGGGCAAATTGACGGTCGAGGCTGGCGAGCCGCTGGTCAAGGAACTGAGTGACTTCGTGGCCGGAGTACGAACCGGGCAGCCGAGTCGTGTAGACGGTCACGCGGGGCGCCGGGCCCTTGCCTTGGCCCAGCGGGTGGCCGAAGCGATGGCCGCGGAGCGGGACCGGACGGCGCCGCTCGTGACCAACGAGGATGGGCATGAGTGATGAGCTGAGCGCGGTCGGGCAGAAGCTGGCCGATGGCGCCGCGTTCGATCGTGACGACCATCGGCGCCTGGCGACGGCGACCGATCTGATCGGTCTGGGTATGCTGGCCGACGAGGTGCGGCGGCGCCGTCATGGCGGTCGCGCCACCTACGTGCAGGTGGCCAGGGTGGCCTGGGACGGGGCCGTCGGCGAGACTCCAGAGGCTGGAGAGATTCGGTTGGTCGGCGACACCCCTGGTCCGGAGCCGCTGATCCAGGCCGTGTCGGTGGCCTCGGCGGCAGCAGCGGGCACTCCGGTGACCGGCGGCGATGTGATGGCGGTGTATCGTGCCTGCGATGGGCAACTCGATGCGGTGAAGGAACTGCTCGAGGCCGCGGCTCAGGCGGGGCTTTCCGCGCTGGCTGAGGTCGGGCTCGGCGACCTGCTTGCGCTCGACGAGGACGGGGGCGCGGTGCGGGTGCTGGAGGCGCTCGGCGCGAGTGGGCTGCGGGTCAACCGGCTCTGGGCGCCGGCGGCGTCCGCCGACGAGGCGGTGGCGGCGTTTGCCCGAGTGGCGGAGTGGGGCGCGGCAGCCGGGGTCTGTCGGTCGCTGGCGCCACTCTCCGACGATGATCCGACCCAGCCGTCCACCGGCTATGCTGACCTGCGCCAGGTTGCGCTGGCTCGACTCCTGGTTGACAATATCGACTCGATCCAGGTCGACTGGTCGCGACATGGTCCGAAGCTCGCGCAAGTGGCTCTGACTTTCGGTGCTGACGACCTGGACGCTGTGCCGGCTGAGTCCGGAGAGCAGGGATGGCGCCGGGCGCCGCGCGAGGAGGTGCGGCGGAACATTGTCGCCGCGGGATACACGGCGGTCCGTCGGAATGGCCGCTTCGAAGCGTCATGAGTGCGATTCGAGTCAGCGCAGTTGAGTATCTGAATGCTCGGCCGCTCGTTCACGGGCTGGACGCCCGCTCCGATCTGTTCGAGCTGCAGTACGACATTCCCGCGCGCTGCGCGGCCCAGCTCCACGAGAAGTCGGTGGACCTCGGGCTGATCCCGTCGATCGAGTACCTGCACTCCTCCGACTACAGTATCGTGCCGGATCTGGCGGTGGCCTCGGAAGGGGACGTCGCGTCGGTGGCGCTGTTCACCACCCGACCGGCGACGTCGCTTCGCTCCATCGCGGTCGACAGCAGTTCCCGGACCGCGGCCGCCCTGTTGCGCGTGCTTTGCACCGAGTGGTGGGACATCGACCCGAAGCTGGTGAAGCTTCGTCCCGAGCTTGATGTCATGCTCAAGCGGTGCGACGCGGCACTGGTGATCGGTGACCGGGCGTTGCATCTCGAATACGAAAGCCAGGGGCTGGACAAGGTCGACCTTGGGGACGAGTGGACGGCCATGACGTCGTTGCCGTTCGTGTGGGCCATCTGGGCGGGACGAACCGGCGTCGTCGGCCCCGAGCACGTCGCTGCCCTCCAGCAGGCGCGCGATGCGGGCGTGGCGGCGATCGACGAGATCGTGGCGGCCCACGGACACAAAGGCGACGACGAGCAGGAGGTGGGGCGAGACTATCTGAGAGAGAACGTCTCGTTCTCGCTCGACGTTCGCGCCTTCGAGGGGCTGCGGAAGTTTTACGACTACGCCTATGACCTGCGGCTCGTCCAGACGCCACCCAGCATCCGGCTCTTTGAGCCCTAGGCCGCAGACGAGCCTGCGGCCAGGCCAGTCCGAACAGCATGAGTGTTGAGTCGATCGCCGATCGGGTGCTCGCCGGAGCGCGGGTGGGTCCGGAGGAGGCGCTTGAGCTGTATCGCGACGCGCCCACCAGCCTGCTGGGGCGTCTGGCCGACACCATCCGCGCTCGCAAGCATCCCGAGCGGGTCGTCACCTACATCATCGACCGCAACGTCAACTACACGAACGTCTGCGTGGCCCGCTGTAACTTCTGTGCGTTCTATCGCCCGGTCGGTTCGGGCGAGGGCTACGTGCTGGGGTTCGATGAGCTGTTCAAGAAGATCGATGAGACGCTGTCGGTGGGGGGCGTGCAACTGCTGTTGCAGGGCGGGCACAATCCCGACCTGCCGATCGCGTGGTACGAGGATCTCTTCAAGGGCATCAAGGAGCGCTACCCGGAGTTCAAGCTGCACGCGCTCTCGCCTCCCGAGATTCTCCACATCTCCCGGTTGTCGCAACTGTCGGTGGTCGAGGTCGTGAAGCGTCTGGTCGCCGCCGGTCTCGACAGCGTGCCTGGCGGCGGCGCGGAGATTCTCGTCGACCGCGTGCGCCAGCTACTCAATTGCGACAGCAAGGCGACGGCCGACGAATGGCTGGGTGTGATGCGTGCGGTGCACGAGGCTGGTCTACGGTCGACGGCCACCATGATGTATGGGAGCGTCGAGCGGCCGGAGGAGCGGATCGAGCACCTCTGCCGGCTGCGGGCGCTGCAGGATGACACCAGCGGTTTCACGGCGTTCATCACCTGGAGCTATCAACCGCCGAACACCGAGTTGGGCGGAGCCGAGGCGACCGGCGTCGACTACCTGCGGACCTTGGCGCTGAGCCGCATCGTGCTCGACAACTTCGACAATCTTCAGGCCTCCTGGGTCACCCAGGGCGGCAAGGTGGGGCAATTGAGCCTGGCCTTTGGCGCCGACGACATGGGTAGCGTGATGATCGAGGAGAACGTCGTGCGAGCCGCCGGCGCGGAATACTGCATGGACGAGGTCGAGATCGTCCGCAACATCGAGGACGCCGGCTTCCGGCCCCGCCGACGAAACATGGTCTACGACGATCTCGGCGGGCCGCTGTTTCGCGAACGGGCGATTCCACGCCGGACGGAGCTCGATGTGGCGCGTGAGGCCGGCGACGACTCGGTCCCCGCCGAGTTGGCGCGGTATCCCGCCCGCAGTCGCGCCGGAAAGCAGCAGCGGACCGACGCCGGACCGTGATTCACTATCACGCCGACTGGATACTGCCGATAACGGCGCCGCCCATCCGGCGCGGCGTGGTGACGGTACAGGCGGGTCGCGTGGTCGCGGCTGGCTCTTCCCCGACGGCCGATTCGGCCACCACCCATGACCTCGGGCGGGCGGTGATACTGCCGTCGCTCGTCAACGCGCATACACATCTGGAGCTGTCGGCGCTCGCGGGCCGGGTCGCGCCAGCTCCCTCGATGCCTGAGTGGGTGAGGTCGCTCATCGAGATCCGTGGTCGGTCGTCAGACCAGGATCCGGCGGCCATCCGAGCCGCCATCGGCGCAGTGCGCTCATCCGGCACCGGTCTGGTCGGTGACATCGGGAATACGCTGGCGGCCGTACCCGAACTGCGGAGCTCGCCGCTGCGTGCGCGCGTGTTCCGCGAAGTCGTGGGGTTCCCCGACGTTCTGGCCGACCAGGTGGTGACGGCGGCGGTCGAGGAAATCGCTGCCGTCGGGGGCACCGACGCGGTCAGGGTGGGACTGGCGGCGCATGCTCCTTACTCGGTCGGGCGGGAGGCGTTTCGGGCGCTTGGTCGGGCGAGCCAGGCGCTCGGGGGACCACGTGCCGTCCACCTAGGCGAGTCGTCCGAGGAGGTCGAGTTCCTGAGCACCGGGCGTGGACCGTGGCGCGACCTGCTGGAACGGATCGGCCGATGGGACCCGGCGTGGGAGGCTCCTGGCGCCGGTCCGGTGGCGCATCTCGATCAGCTGGGCTGGTTGGGCGACGATCTGGTCGTTGCGCATGGCGTCCAGCTCCGCGACGACGAGCTGTCGCGCCTGGCTAGTGCCGGAGCCACGCTTGTGACCTGTCCCCGGAGCAACCGCTGGACGGGGGTGGGCGACCCTCCCGTCGACCGGTTCGTGCGCTCCGGCGTGCGTCTGGCGGTGGGGACCGACAGCCTGGCGAGTGCTCCGGATCTGAATCTGTTCGCCGAGCTGGCGAGGCTCCGGGAACTCTCGTCGGATGTGCCCGCGTGCACGCTCTTGACCGCCGCCACGGCGCACGGTGCTCGAGCGCTCGGCTTCGGCGGCGAGCTTGGCGAGATCGCGCCTGGCGCGCTCGCGTCGCTAATTGCGGTCCCGGTTCCTGACGAATCCCTCGATGTGGAAGAATATTTGGTACGCGGCGTTGGTCCGGACCAGGTGACCTGGCTCGACCCGGACGACGGTGCCGCCGGCTGATCCCGCCGCGCTCCCCATGTTTTCGACCCTCCGCACCTACGCGTCATTCGTCCGCTTCAGCCATTCGGTGTTCGCGTTGCCGTTCGCGTTGGTGGGGGCCCTGCTGGCGGCTCAGCAGACGCCGGTCACGCTGGGAGGCGTGCTGTGGATCGTGGCTGCGATGGTCACAGCGCGCACGGCGGCCATGGGGTTCAACCGACTGGTGGACAGTCGCTTCGATGCGATGAATCCGCGGACGACGGACCGCGAGCTGCCGCGAGGGGACCTGTCACGGGCGTCTGCGACCGCGCTCGTGGCGGTGTCATCGGTCGCCTTCATCCTGGTCTCCTACCAGCTGAGCTGGATCTGCTTCGTCTTGTCGCCCCTCGCCCTGGTCATCGTCTTCTGGTATTCGCTGGCCAAGCGTTATACGACCTACACGCAGCTGTTCCTCGGCCTGGCGCTGGCCGTGGCGCCGGTTGGTGGCTGGTTGGGCGCGGGTGGTGGCGCCGGCTGGGCGCCGTGGGTTCTCGCGCTGGCGACGGGCGCCTGGGTGGCCGGGTTCGACATCTTCTACGCCTGTCAGGATCTCGACTTCGATCGCGCCCATGGCCTCCGCTCGATCCCGGCCCGGTTCGGCGTCGAGACCTCGCTGACGATCGCCCGCACCCTGCATCTGATCACCGTCGTGGCCCTGGCGGCGGTGGCGTTGGTGATGCCGCTCGGTCCTTGGTATCTCGTCGGCGTGGCCGGCGTGGCGGCCCTGCTCGCCTATGAGCAGACCCTGGTCCGGCCTCACGATCTGTCCCGGGTGAAAGAGGCCTTCGACCTGAACGGCTATGTCGGGATCTTCTACCTGGTTGCGACCGCGGCGGCACTGTATGTCGGATAACGCCAAGCCGAGTTTCGCCGTCGGTATCACCGGCGCCAGCGGCGCCGTGTATGCCGTCCGTACCGTCGCCGCGTTGCTCGAGGCGGGGTGTCACGTCGAGCTGGTCGTCTCCGATTTCGGCCGGAGGCTGTTGCGCGACGAGCTTGGCGAGGAGGCCAGCCTCGATCGGTTGACCGACTATCTCGCCCAACGCTACGGCGACGGCGTCGCCGCCGGCTCGATGACGGTGCTGAACAATCGAGATGTCGGCGCGTCGATTGCCAGCGGGAGCCACGCCTGCCAGGGCATGGCCATCATTCCCTGCTCGATGAAGACGCTCGCGGCGGTGGCCAACGGTCTGTCACGGACCTTGGTCGAGCGGGCGGCTGACGTGATGTTGAAGGAACGACGACCGTTGATCGTCGTGGCCCGTGAGACCCCCATGAGCCTGCCGCAGCTCAGAAACATGGTGGCGCTGGCCGAGGCGGGCGCGATCATGATGCCGGCGATGCCGGCGTTCTATCAGGGGCCGCGAACGCTGGACGATCTGGCCGACTTCATGGCGGGCAAGGTGCTGGCCTCCTTGGGTCTTCCCCATGAGCTTTATCCTCCCTGGACCGGATGACGATGTCAGCTCCGGCGGGCGAAAGGGCGCCGTATCTCGACAAGGATCCGCGACGGATCGCGGGTATGTTCGATGCGATCGCGCATCGGTATGACCAGCTGAACCGTCTGCTGAGTGCCGGGCTCGACCGTCGCTGGCGCCGCGTGGCGGTCGAGGCGCTTGAGCTCCGGGCGGGTGATCGTGTGCTCGACGTCTGCACGGGCACGGCCGATCTGGCGATAGCGGCGACCGCCGGCGGGACGCCGCGGGTCACCGTCCTGGGCATCGACTTTGCGGTCGAGATGCTGCAGCTCGGGTTGGGGAAGCTGCGCGCGGCCGGTCTTGACGGTCGGATTCGTCTGGCCCGTGGGGACGCCGCGCGGCTCCCGTGCGGGAGCGGCGTCATGGATGCGGTCACGGTCGGCTTCGGAATCCGCAATGTGCAGGATACGGCGGCTGGCATCGCCGAAATGGCGCGCGTGCTCAAGCCGGGAGGGCGACTGGCGATCCTCGAGTTTGGCGAGCCTCGGATGCCGGGCCTGCGCGCGCTCTATCTGTGGTACTTCCGACAGGTCCTGCCCAGGATCGGCCGTCGGCTCTCCCGGCACACGGACGCCTATGCCTACCTGCCCGCGTCAGTCAGCGCCTTCCTCAGTCCAGACGAGCTCGCCGCCCTGATGTCACGCTCGGGGTTCATCGACATTCGGATCGACCGACTGGCCTTCGGCGTCGTCTATCTGTATGTGGCTCGCAAGGTCGATGAGCCACGCAGAGCCGACTGATATACTCGCTATCGGGCCCAGTCCAGGCATGCTGTTCGACTTCGAGGGACGTCTGTACGACACTCCGACCATCGAGTCGGCGATGTCGTGGCGTGAGCGAAGCCTGCTGTCGTTCTTCGTGCATTTGACGGCAGTGGCGCTGTTGTTCATCGTGCCGCGCCTCGGTTTCGTGCAGGCGGCCGAGGAGCGTCGTCTGGAACGGCTGGCCGAGCGTGCCCGGGCCCTGGAACAGCAGGCGCAGCAGCAGAGTCCGTCGCTCGAGATGCCACCGGAGCTGGCCCTGCCGCCGGTGCAAGAGGACGACCAGATGTTCGTCTTCGTCCAGCCCCGGGTCGATACTCCTGCCACGGCCGCGCCCACACGCGGCGATCTGTCCGACATCGACCGCGTGTCTCAGTCGCCGGAGCTGGCCGAGGACCCGGTCAACAACTTGCCGAACGCCGAGGGGAACTCGCTGGAGTTCGTGATCGCGGAGGACATTTCCGAGCTGGAGTCCGAACAACCGGCCGGCGCACCAGCCGACGCGGCCGTGCTCGAACCGGACGGCTCTGAGGCACTTGAAGCGATCGATGGGGGAGAGGAGGCCGTCGACGGCGTCGAAGACCCGGGCGATGGCGCCGAAGAGCTCGTCGACGGGGCTGAGGCACCGCTCGAGGGCCAGCCAGAGGCGGACGATCAGCCCGCCCCTGACGACCCGCCCGCTCCGGACGACCCGGTCGAGGCGGCGACCGACGAGGACGGAGGAGAGACCGACCCGGGTCCGGCGGGAGAGCCGTTCCCCGCCGACCCGCCAGGCTCGGAGGATTCCCTCACGAACCCGTTCCTGCCGGAGCGTGAGCCGGACGACCGAGAGGCGTACGGGGAAGGGGAAGGAAACCCGCGGCGGGACACGCGATCGGTCCGTGAGCGCACCGAGTCGCTGCTCCGTCAGGCGATGGACACCGACCCGCGACTGACGCAGTCGCGGAGCTTCCACAATTTCGGTGGTCGGGCGAACAACATGGGGCCCGACATCCAGTTCGATACCAAGGGCGTCGAGTTCGGCCCTTGGATCCGCCGGTTCGTGGCGCAGATCTACCGCAACTGGTTCGTGCCCTACGCGGCCATGACCATGTCAGGGCATGTGGTGCTCACCTTCAACGTCCACAAGGACGGAGCGCTGACCGACCTGACCGTGCAGCGGCCTTCGAACGTCGACGCCTTCACCAACTCCGCGTTCAACGCCCTCCGCGGGTCGGATCCGACCTTCCCCCTGCCGGAGGAGTACCCCGACGACCAGGCGTTCTTCACCGTCACGTTCTATTTCAACGAGCGACCGCCGGGTCGCTGAGCTTGGGTTCTGGATGTTGCTGCCGGAGCCCACCACCCGTCAACAGCTGGGTCTGCTGGTCCTCCGCGGAGTGGCGCTGCTTGGTTGACCGCCGGTCATGTCCACACTCGGCCGCCCTCTTCTGGTCGCCATCGTCGGCCCCACGGCGACCGGGAAGAGTGCGCTGGCGATTGCGCTGGCCGAGCGTCTCGGTGGCGAGATCATCAGCTGTGATTCGACCGCCGTCTATCGCGGATTCGACATCGGCACCGACAAAGTCCCACTGACCGAGCGCCGAGGGATCCCGCATCACCTGGCAGATGTGGCGGAGCCGACCGACGTGTACTCGGCGGCGCGCTACGCGGACGATGCGGCCGAGGTGGCGCGCGCCGTCACCGCCCGCGGACGTCTGCCGATCGTCGTGGGGGGCACGGGGTTGTACTACCGAGCCCTGACGCGCGGGATCTTCCCCGGGCCGGGCCGCGACCCGGTACTGCGGGAGCGGCTGTCGAGGGTCGCCGCCCGGCGGGGCGTCGAGTCGCTGCACCGCTGGCTGCAGCGCTGTGACCCCGAGTCGGCCGGGCGGATCCAGCCACGCGATGAGAAGCGGCTGATCAGAGCCCTCGAGGTCTATCTCGTCACCGGGGAACCGCTGACGACGCACTTCTCGCGTACCCGTTCGCCGATCGCCGACTATCGCGTCGCGCCGCTGGGGCTCCGGCTGACGACCGAGCAGCTCCTGCCCCGGATCGCCCGGCGGGTGGACCAGCAGTTCGCCGAAGGCCTCCTTGACGAGATTCGGGCGCTGCGTGCCGGTGGTGTCCCGGCCGACGCCGGTCCGTTCGGCGGGCTGGTATACCGCCAGGCCGTCGAGCACCTCGAAGGGGTCCGCGACGAACCGGCGACCAGGGCACTGATCGTGCGGGAGAATCGACGATACGCCAGACGACAGCTGATCTGGTTCAAGCGGGAGCCGAATATCAGGTGGTTGGAGTCACCGGGTGAAGACGTCGAGACCCATCGCGCTGCGCTCGAGGCGCTGGCCGAGACCGGAGTAGGGCTGTCACAGCATGTCTGAGATCCGTAGCGAGCTGGAGACGCGGGAGCGTGCGGCGCTGGCGTCCTATGCCGCGCTGAGCGTCGATTCCCTTGGACGGCTGCGACCCGAGCCCGAGGACCCCATCCGCCCAGCCTATCAGCGGGACCGCGACCGGATTGTGCACTCCAAGGCGTTTCGCCGCCTCAAGCACAAGACACAGGTCTTCTTTGCCCCCACGGGCGATCACTACCGCACGCGGCTCACGCACACGCTGGAGATGTCGCAGGTCGCACGCACGATCGCCAGGGTCCTCCGGTTGAACGAGGACCTGACCGAGGCCATCGCGCTCGGGCATGACCTGGGGCATACGCCGTTCGGGCACGCGGGCGAGCAGGTGCTCAAGACGCTGATGCCAGGAGGGTTCAATCATTACGAGCAGAGTTTACGGGTGGTCGACGTGCTCGAGCGCGACCGACGGGGACTCAACCTAACCTAGGAGGTGAGGAACGGGATCGCCAAGCACTCCAAAGGCAAGGATGGAGCGCCGATCGGTCTCGAGCCCGCGCGTCGCGCGGCGACGCTCGAAGGGCAGGTGGTTCGAGTGGCCGACATGATTGCCTACGTGAACCACGACATCGACGACGCTGTGCGAGCGGGCGTGCTCGCCGCCGAGTCGTTGCCGGCCGAGCCGTTGAAGGTCCTGGGGACCAACTCCTCGACCAGAATAGGCACCTTGGTGACCGATGTGGTGCAGGCCACACTGGAGGGGGATAGCCCCCCGACGCTCAGGATGAGCTCGTCGGTGCTCGACGCGTTGCTCGCGCTACGCACCTTCCTCTTCGACGCCGTCTATGAGAATGAGGCGGCTACATCCGAGTTTCGCAAAGCGGCGGGCATTCTCGGCGGTCTGTGGGAGCGGGCGGCACAGGAGCCGGGACGGTTCCTCGATCTGCGGACCATCGAAGAAGACGGCCTGGATGTCGCGACTCGAGACTTCATTGCCGGGATGACCGACCGCTTCGCGGTGAATCTGTATCAGCGCCTGTTCGTGCCGCGCGCCTGGAGTGGTCCGATTGAGAGTGATTAATAGTTTCTGTTTATTGATAATTAGCTAAGTATTTTGTCGAGTTCGAACGAGTGACCTAAGTTATTCCAATAAATATAGGACTAAGTCGGCGCGTCGAGTTCCTGGTGAACCCAAAAGTATCGGGTTCGGATACCATATGGCTACCACGAGGTGGCCTTCCGGGGTGTTTCGCCCTACCGAACCGAATAGAGACGGTGTTGCTAGCCCGACCAGGTCACGGGACAAGTGTGCGTGTCTGGTGGGCAACTGAGACGTGAGACTCAGCCTGCCGGTTGTGATGCGGGGGGACTCGTGGGTCTCTCGTCGCGGAGCGTAATCCCGCATCGCTTCGCCGTTTCATTGATCGCCTTGTAGATCGCTTGAAGGGTCTTGGCGTCATCCCCGGCCTCGTCGATCTCGAAGGTGGTGGCTGGTTCACCGCCGACATGCATGCGCGCGAGCTACTCGAGGTGGGCGGTCTCCTCTTTCATGTACTTTAGTTCGAGACCCTGAGCCGCCAGGCCCGCTCTCTTTCTGTGCGCGTAGGCCTTGGCCCGCGCGACGAAGTCGCTGAACTCTTCTTCCATCGGATCGTGGATGGCATCCCAGATGTCTTCCTCCACCCAGTATGCCTCTCCGGGCCAACTCCACTCCCGCCGCCCACGCGCGCACGGCTCCCGTCGCCAGTAACTGAGGGTCTGTTCCACCACCTCACGCATCCACGGACTGGAGTCAAAACGCCAGCGCCTGGAGGCGGCCGAGCGTGTCACTGGCCGACCAGAGCACGAACCGGTCGAACTCCTCCTCGACATGATGGTCGAGGAGAGTTTCTCGAGTTGGTGATACTCCACCGCGTTGGGCGCGAATCCCCGCACCACGCCGTCGCCGAGGTACACGGCGACCGGGGTCAGCCCGTCGACTTCCTGGCCGAGATAGAGTCGGCCGTCTGACAGCTCCAACTCGCTTATTTTCATCTGTTTGCAAGTTCTTGATGAAGTAGGCATCGGGGCTGCTTTAAAGGGGGGTGTGAACACGGAACGCCACCACGGAGACTTGCTACTTCGCCGAACTGATTTGGCCCCAAGGAGACCTACGATGCGGACCAACAACAAAGGATTCACCCTGATCGAGCTGCTCATCGTCGTGGACATCATCGGCATCGTCGCCGCCATCGCCGTGCCCGGCCTGCTCCGCGCCAGGATGTCCGGGAACGAGGCCTCGTCGATCGGCTCGCTCCGCTCCATCAACTCCGCGCAGTCGACCTACGCCGCCAGCTGCGGCAGCGGCTTCTACGCCCCGAGCCTGGTGTCCCTCGGCACAGCCCCGACCGTGGGTAGTGGCGACGGCTTCATCGGCACCGACCTCAACACCGACCCCTCGGTCAAGAGCAGCTACACCATCGCCATGACGGCGGGTGGCGCGGCGGCGGGGTCGCCGGCGACCTGCAACGGCGTGGCCGCGGGTGCCGCGGTTGAGACCTACTTCGTCGGCGCCGCGCCGACCTCGGGTGGCGGCGTCCGCTACTTTGGGACCAACCAGGGCGGCACCATCTACCACTCCACGGCGGCCGTTGCGGTGACCCAGAACGGGGCCCCCGCTGGCGCCAGCCCGCTCGAGTAGCCCTCGAGCCCCGTGCCCGGGTCCGCCCGGGTCGCACGACTCCACGGGATGTCCGCTTCGGCGGGCATCCCGTTTGTCGTGTACGGCGGCTCGCGGTGCCCCCGGTGGTATAATTCCGGTTTGGTCTGTCTCGGATGACCGCAACCATCCTCGACCTGCACGAGCTTCAGGCGGACGAGGAGCGCGTGCGTCGGACGTTCTCCGGCGAGGCGCTCACCGCCGATGGCGGCGATCAGTATGCGGTCGTCGGGACGGTGACCCTGGATCTGCTCGTCCGGAGGGATGGGGCCAAGTACAGCCTCGTTGGACGGCTGGACGGAACGCTGGAACTGGCGTGCGGCCGCTGTCTCGAGCCGGTGAGACAGGACGTTGGGGGCAAAGTGGACCTGCTCTATCTCCCGTCGTCGGAGAACACCGGCGATGGTGACGTGCAGATCGAGGAGTCGGACCTGAGCACGGCGTTCTATCGGAACGAGCACATCGACCTGGGCCAGCTAATGCACGAGCAGTTTCAGCTGTCGCTGCCGATGAAGCCGTTGTGTCGCGACGAGTGCCGAGGGTTGTGCGCGGTGTGTGGTGGCAACTGCAACGTCACCGAGTGCGGCTGTGAAGACACCTGGGTCGATCCGAGACTGGCAGGTCTCAAGAGTTTGTTGGATCAGTAAACGTGGTCCCGACGCGGGCCGCGCGGTTGAACGCTGACCGTGTCGTTCGTGGCCGGGTAAGAAAGGACGTTCGAGCATGGCCAATCCGAAGCGCCGGCACTCAAAGGCGCGCACCGCGAAGCGCCGGACCCATCAGAATCTGGATCCGATCACGCTTGGCGAGTGCCCGCAGTGCCACGAGCGGAAGCCGTCACACCAGGTGTGTCCCCACTGCGGGTTCTACCGGGGCCGCCAGGTGCGACCGGTGAAGGAAGTCTGATCCCTCCCGCTGTTCGCTCCGGTTCCACCGGGCGGGCGTCTGCTCGTAGACCCCGGGTCGCTGTTGATACGACCGGCGGTGATTTCGCTCCGAGAAACGTCGTCGACGGGGCGCTCGAGGCGGTGCGGCGCGTCGACCTCGGGGTATTGCTTGTCGGGGCAGCAGACTCGCTGATCGCAGAGCTCGAGCGGCATCCAGATGCCGGCTCGCTCGACGTCAGCGTCGTGCCGGCCCCCGACGCGGTGGCGATGGATGAGCCGCCAGCTGCCGTGTTGCGCCGCAAGCCGGCGGCCGCGGTGCGGGTAGCCTCGGACCTGGTCGCTGGTGGAGAGGCCGTGGGTCTGTTCAGTGCCGGCAACACCGGGGCGACGGTGCTGGCGGCGCACAAGACGCTGGGGCGGCTGCCCGGCGTCGAGCGGCCGGCCCTGGCGACGACGGTACCCTCGGCTGACGGCCGGGCCGTGTTGCTCGATGCCGGCGCCAATGTCGAGTGTCGGCCGTCGCATCTGTTGCAGTTCGGGGCGATGGGAGTCGCCTATGCAAAGGCGGTGCTGGGTGTCGCCGAGCCGCGTGTCGGGTTGTTGTCGATCGGCGAAGAAGCGATCAAGGGAAACGACCTGACTCGTGAGGCGCATCGGCTGCTGGAAGCCAGTGGCCTGCGGTTCATCGGGAACCTGGAAGCGCGAGATCTGTTTGGCGGCCACGCCGATGTCATCGTGTGTGACGGATTCACGGGCAACGTGGCGTTGAAGGTTGGCGAAGGGTTGGTCGAAGTGGTCCAGTCGTATCTTCGGGAGGAACTGGACCGCAGCACGACGACACGAATCGGAGCGCTTCTGTCGCGACCGGCGCACGAGCGCTTTCGTCGGCGGGTGGACTATTCGGAGGTGGGAGGCGCGCCGCTGCTCGGGGTCGCGGGGCTGTGCGTCGTCGGGCACGGACGGTCGTCGGTCAAAGCGGTGCGTAATGCCGTGTCGCTGGCCCACCGACTGGCCGACGAAGACGTGCTTGGCCAGATTCGGACCGAGCTCGTGTCGGCGGCCTCGCCGGACGGTTGCGAATCGGGAAAGGGTAGACAGGCCTGATGATCGCGTTCGTGTTTCCAGGACAGGGCTCGCAGAAAGTCCGGATGGGGCAGGCGCTCGCCGAGCAGCTGCCAGAGAGTCGGGAGGCCTTCGAGCAGGCCGATGCGGCCCTTGGGACGCCTCTGACGACGCTGTGCTTCGAAGGGCCTGAAGATCAGCTCCGTCTCACAGAGAACACGCAGCCCGCGCTGGTCGCTGTCTCGACCGCGGCGGCTCGCGCGCTCGGCGCGCGTGGGGTGCGCCCCGACTTCGTGGCCGGCCACAGCCTGGGCGAATACTCGGCGCACGTGGCGGCCGGAACCCTCGGCTTCGGCGACGCGTTGCGGACGGTACGGAACCGGGGCCGCTACATGCAGGAGGCGGTGCCGGTGGGCGAGGGGGCCATGGCGGCCATTCTCGGGCTCGACGCCGACGGCGTGGCCACCGCGTGCGACGAGGCGGCCGACGGGGCCGTGGTCAGCGCGGCGAATCTGAATGCGCCCGGACAGGTCGTGATCGCCGGCGCCACCGCGGCGGTGGAACGAGCCGGGGCGCGCGCCAAGCAGCTCGGCGCGCGTCGGGTGATGCCGCTGCCGGTGAGCGCGCCGTTCCACTGCGCGCTGATGCAGCCGGCCCAGGACCGACTGGCGCCGGAGCTTCGCGGGCTGGTGGTGGCCGACCCCGCCGTGCCGGTCATAGCGAACCTGGATGCCGAGCCGAAGCGGGATGGCGCGTCCGCTGTCGAGGCGCTGGTGGCGCAGGTCACCGCCCCGGTTCGGTGGGAGCAGGTCGTGCGCCGTCTTGCATCGGAAGGCGTCGACACGTATGTTGAGGTAGGTCCTGGCTCGGTACTGAGCGGGCTCATCCGGAAAATCGATCGCGAGGCGCGCGTGATGTCGGTCTGCGACCCGGATGGAGTGGAGCAGGCAGTCTCGGCGTTGACGAGTGCCTGACGGTTCGAGGATGAGCAGTTTGGACGGGCGGGTCGCGGTGGTGACCGGCGCCTCGCGAGGCATCGGTCGCGCGGTGGCGTTGCGCCTGGCCGCCAGCGGAGCGAAGGTCGTGGCGGCGGCGCGAGGGGACCATGCGGACGCCGTCGTCGACGAGATTCAGGGGGCTGGTAGCGTGGCCTCGGCCGTCTCGCTGGACGTGACCGATCGCGCTCAGGTCGATGAGGTCGTCGGCGGGGTCCTGTCTGAGTTCGGTCGGGTCGACATCCTGGTCAACAACGCGGGCATCACCCGCGACCAGCTGGCCATGCGAATGAGCCCGGAAGACTGGGATGCGGTCGTGGCCACCAACCTCACCGCGGCGTTCGGCTGCGCCCGGGCGGTGCTGCGGCCGATGCTCAAGCAGCGGAGCGGCCGTATCATCAACGTCGGGTCGGTCGTCGGCCAGATGGGAAATGCCGGGCAGAGCAACTACGCGGCATCGAAGGCCGGGCTCGAAGGGTTCACCCGCGCGCTGGCCCGCGAGGTGGCCAGCCGGAAGATCACGGTGAACGTCGTGGCGCCCGGCATGATCGACACCGACATGACGGCGGCGCTGGGCGAGGCGGCCCGAGAGGGCATGCTGGGCCAGATTCCCGCCGGTCGGCTGGGCACGGGCGACGACGTCGCCCATGCAGTCTGCTTCCTCGCATCGGACGAAGCAGCATATATTACGGGGCACGTCCTGGCGGTGAACGGTGGCATGTACATGTAGGAGGCAGGTGAATGGCGGTTGCTGAGAAAGTGAAGGGCATCATCGTGGAGCAACTCGGGGTCGACGAGGAAGAAGTGACCCAGGATGCGTCGTTTGTCGACGATCTGGGAGCGGACTCCCTCGACACGGTGGAGCTCGTGATGGCGTTCGAGGAAGAGTTTGGCCTCGAGATTCCGGATGAGGACGCCGAGAAGATCACGCGCGTCAAGGAAGCCGTGAACTACATCGAGTCGCATTCGAAGAAGTAGGCGGCGCCTCTCGACCGAGGAGTGACTGTGAGCAGGCGGGTCGTGGTGACCGGTGTCGGCCTTGTGTCGTCACTGGGGATCGGGACGGCGGCAACGTGGGATGGGCTGCGCGCGGGCAAGAGCGGCATCGGCCCCATTTCCAAGTTCGACGCGTCGGAGTTCGCGTCGCGTATTGCCGGTGAAGTGCGCGGGTTCGACCCGCTGGACTTCGTGGCGAAGAAAGACGTCAAGAAGTTGGACGTCTTCATTCAGTACGCGATCGCGGCGGCCGACTTCGCCAAAGAGGATGCCGCGCTCGAGGTGAGGCCGGAGACGGCCACCAGGGTGGGCGTCTACATCGCCTCGGGCATCGGCGGGTTCAGCACCATCGAGCGGGAGCATCGCGCCCTGCTCGAAGGTGGCCCCCGGAAGATCTCGCCGTTCTTCATCCCGGCGGCCATCATCAACCTGGCGGCGGGCCAGGTGTCCATCCGACTCGGGGCAAAGGGGCCCAATTCGGCGACCTGCACCGCCTGTTCGGCTTCGGCGCACGCGGTCGGTGATGCGTTCGAGACGATTCGCCGGGGGCTGGCCGACGTGATGGTGGCAGGTGGCTCCGAGGCGGCTATTACCCCGATGGGCGTTGGTGGATTCGCCGCCATGCGGGCGCTGTCGACACGGAACGACGAGCCCACGCTCGCGTGCCGGCCGTTCGACAAGGACCGCGACGGGTTCATCATCGGCGAGGGCGCGGGCGTGATGATCCTCGAGGCGCTCGAGCACGCCCAGGCGCGAGGTGCCTCGATTTACGCCGAATTGGTCGGCTATGGCATGACGGGTGATGCCTATCACGTGACGGCCCCGGCCGAGGACGGAGATGGGGCCTTCCGCGTCATGCGGGGCGCGATCGACCAAGCGGGTGTTGAGTCGTCACAGGTCGACTACGTCAACGCCCACGGGACCTCGACGCCGTTCAACGATCGGATCGAGACCCTGGCGATCAAGCGCTGCTTTGGCGAGCATGCCGACAAGCTGGCGATCTCGTCCACCAAGTCGATGACCGGGCACCTGCTGGGTGCGGCGGGCGGACTCGAGGCGGGCATCGCCGCCTTGACCGTCCGGGATCAGATCATCCCCCCGACTATCAACCTCGACAATCCGGATCCGGATTGCGACCTGGACTACGTGCCCAAGGTTGCCCGGCCGGCCACGATCAACTACGCGCTTTCGAACTCGTTCGGGTTCGGGGGCACCAACGCGTCCCTGCTGTTCAAGCGCTTCGAGGGGTGACGGCGACCGCGGTCGGTCGCGCCCTCGCGCAGTGAGGAAATCCGGATGAAGATCGCCGTCTGTGTCAAACAGATCGTGACCAGGGAGTGGCCGTTGCGTGTCGACGAAGCGGGTACCTGGGTCCAGGACCGTGATGCCAGCTTCGAGATGAACGAGCCAGACGCCTACGCGCTCGAAGAGGCGTTGCGTCTCAAGGAGCAGCATGGCGGCGAGGTGGTCGTGTGCTCGGCCGGTCCGGCTCGGGTCGCGCAGGTCATCCGCGAGGCACTGGCGCGCGGCGCGGACCGCGCCATCCGGGTCGAAAGCGATGCCCTTGCCGCGGCCGACGCCGGGACGGTGGCCGAAGCCCTGGCGTCCGCCATCCGGGACGAACAGTTCGACCTCGTGCTGACCGGTCTGCAGTCCGATGATCAGGGGTTTGCCCAGACCGGTGTCGTCCTCTCGGAGCTCCTCGGCATTCCGCATGCCACGATCATCATGGAGGTGCAGGTGTCCGAGGGCCAGCTCCGCGTCAAGCGTGAGCTGGAGGGCGGCTGGTTCCAGTGGGTGTCGATACCGACGCCGGCCCTGCTCACCATCCAGAGCGGGATCAACCAGCTCCGCTACGCGACGCTGAAGGGCATCATGGCGGCCAAGAAGAAGGAGGTCCGGGTGGTCGAAGCTCCGGCCGACCTGGCGCCGCATCAGGAGATCCTGAAGCTCTATGTACCGGAGAAGGCAAAGGAAACCCAGCTGATTGACGGTGCTCCGGGTGAGGCTGCCGCCGAACTGGTCCGAATTCTCAAGGAAGAGGCCCGCGTCCTGTAGCGCGTGCCGTCTCACAGCCTAGAGCCCAAAGCCCAAAGCCGAGCGTTCCAGAATCATGATCCTCGTCATTGCAGAACAGAAGGACGGCGTCCTCAACAAAGCCAGCTGGGAGGCGGTCGTCGCGGCCCAGCAGACCGGGCAGCCGGTGCAGGTCGCCGTGGCCGGTCACCAGTTGACCGACGTCGCCAACGAGCTCGCGGGCGCCGCGGTCGAGGCCGTGTTGACCGTCGACGATCAGAAGCTGGCCGCCTACACACCCGACGGCTTCGTCAGCGCGTTCGCCGAGGTGGTGCAGGCGGCTGGACCCGACCTCGTCTTCCTGTCACACACCTATCAGACGCGCGAGTTCGCGCCGCGTCTCGCCGCGCGATTGGGCCGTTCCCTGGTCACCGACTGTGTGGCGGTGAAGCCGGGTGAGGGACGGCTGGTGTTCGTCCGGCCGATGTTCCAGGGCAAGTTCGTCGCCGACGTTGCGCCAACCGGCGAGGGCCCCCACTTCGCCAGTTTTCAGATCGGCGCGTTTCGTCCCGACGCCCTGCAGCGTGGAGACGCGCCGGCCGAGGTTCGTGCCCAGACGGTCACCATCGATGCGGGGACGATCCGTCAGGCGGTGGAGGCGCCGTTCCAGGAGGCCAAGCAGGCCGTCGACCTGACGCAGGCCGAGCGGATCGTTGCCGTAGGCCGGGGAATCAAGGCGGATGAGCATATCGCCCTGGTCCAGGACTTGGCCGGAAAGCTGGGCGCCGAGGTGGCCGCGTCGCGGCCGATCTGCGACTCCGGCTGGCTTCCGATGGATCGACAGATCGGCAGCTCCGGTCAGACCGTCGCACCCAAGCTGTATCTGGCGCTCGGAATCTCGGGAGCAATCCAGCACCTCGTCGGGATGAAGGGCTCGCGTACGATCGTGGCCATCAACAAGGACGCCGATGCGCCGATCTTCGAGGTTGCCGACTACGGCATCGTCGGCGATCTGTTCGAGGTAGTGCCAGCCATCGTGGCGGCGCTCGGTGAAGACTAGCCAATCAACGGAGCACGAATCGGATGGAGCGGGAAACGCTCGACGTCGATGTCCTGATCGTCGGTGGAGGTCCCGCTGGCTTGTCGGCGGCGATCCGGCTGGCGCGCAAGCGGGAACAGTCCGGAGGCGAGCCTCTGACGATTGCCGTGCTCGAGAAGTCCCGGCAGAACGGTTCCCATATGTTGTCGGGGGCGGTCCTCGACCCCTCCGGTCTCGATGAGCTGCTTCCCGATTGGCGCGACCGGGGCACCCCACTCGAAACCCGGGTCACGGGCGACCGCATCTACTATCTGACCAAAGGGTCACAGCTCCGCTTTCCGTTCACGCCTCCCCCGCTCCGCAACCACGGCAACTACGTCATTTCGTTGAATCGGTTCGTGCGGTGGCTGGCCGAGCAAGCCGAGGCGGCCGGCGTCGACATCTTCAGCGGGTTTTCCGGCACAGAGGTCCTGTACGAGGGCGATCGAGTGGTCGGCGTGCGCACCGGCGATCGCGGAATCGACAAGCACGGCAACCAGAAGGGCACCTTCGAGCCGGGTGTGGACATCAAGGCCAAGGTCACGATCTTCGCCGACGGTGTCCGCGGGAATCTCACCAAGACCCTCATCGCCCGGCATGGGTTGGCCGGCCCCGTACCGCAGTCCTATGCGATCGGGATCAAGGAGCTGTGGGAAGTGCCGCCGGACCGGCTGGCGCCCGGCACCGTGATCCACTCGATGGGGTATCCGCTCCGTCACGAGGAGTTCGGGGGCGGGTTCATCTACGCAATGCCCGAAGGCCGTCTCTCGATCGGCTTCGTCGTTGGGTTGGACTACAAGGACCCGCTCTTCGACCCGCACATGGCCTTCCAGCGGTTCAAGCAGCATCCTCTGGTGGCGCCCCTGCTCGAGGGGGGGGAGATGACCCGCTACGGTGCGAAGGCGTTGCCAGAGGGAGGGTGGCATGCCCTGCCCCGGTGCCACGTCGATGGCGGGTTGATCGTCGGCGACGCAGCCGGCTTCCTGAACTCGATGCGGCTGAAGGGCATTCACCTGGCGATGAAGAGCGGTCTCGCGGCGGCCGACGTGGTGCTGGATGCGCTGACGTCGGATGACCTCTCCGCCCAGGCGCTTGCCGCCTTCCAGCAGTATGTGAACGCCGGCAGTATCCGGCGCGAGCTGTATCCGGTGCGCAATGTGCATCAGGCGTTCGGCAGCGGGCTGGTGGCGGGAGCGGCCTGCGCCGGTCTCGTGCCGTTGACCGGCGGCTGGTGGCCGTCGGCGCTGCTGTCACGGGAATCGGGCCACGAACGGATCGAGCGGGTGGCCAGCTACTATCCGTTGGCGCCCCCCTCGCCTGATTCGAGCAGCAACGCCGTGGCGGTGGACCGGCAGTTGACCTTCGACAAGCTCACCAACGTCCACTATTCGGGAACCCGTCACGACGAGGACCAGCCGGTCCATCTGCTCGTGCAGGACACCGATGTCTGTCGGACAAGATGTCGTACCGAGTATGGCAATCCCTGCATCCGGTTCTGTCCGGCCAACGTGTACGAGATGGTCGACGACGATGAGGGCAGCGGAAAACGCCTGCAGATCAACGCGTCGAACTGCGTCCACTGCAAGACCTGCGACATCATGGACCCCTACCAGATCATCGACTGGGTGCCGCCGGAAGGCGGCGGGGGACCCGAATACGAAGGCATGTGACCGGCCGCGCCCTGACCGGGTGGCAGCTCTTCCAGGCGGCGACAATCGCCGGGCTGGGAGCGCCGGTCATCGGCGGGCTGTGTCGGACGCTGCGGTGGCGGGTCGACGGTCTCCAGCACCACGAGGCGATCACGTCCGCCGGTCGTCAGCCGATCTTCGCGTTTTGGCACGGTCGCATTCTCCCCGCGACCTACTTCTGGCGGGAACGCCGGATCGTGGTGATGACCAGCCGAAACTTTGACGGCGAGTGGATCGCCCGGATCATCGAGCGTTTCGGCTACGGGACCGCTCGGGGATCGACCTCGCGTGGCGGACGCCGCGCCCTCATCCAGATGAAGCGGGACCTGGGCGGCGGGCGCCCGGTCGCCTTCACGGTCGATGGTCCTCGCGGTCCGGCCCGACGGGTGCAGCCGGGCGCGGTCTGGCTCGCCGGCGCGACCGGTCAGCCGATCCTGCCGTTTCATATCGAGGCTGACCGCCACTGGGAGGCTTCGAGCTGGGATCGGACCCAGGTCCCCCGGCCGTTTGCCCAGGTGGCGGTCGCCATCGGGGCGCCGTTCGAGGTTGATGCGGGCTTGTCGGCCGAGCGACTGGAGGAGCGGCGTGCCGCGCTCGAGCTAGAACTCGGATCGCTCGAGACCCGGGCGGCGAGCCTGCTCAGTGCCCAGGTGGAAGGAGCAGTGGGATGAGGGTGATCGGCAGCGAACGGTTCAGTGACCATCGTCCGCCATCCGGACACCCCGAGCAGCCGGCGCGCGGTCGCGTCATGCATGCGGTCGGGCAGCGGTTTGCCGAGGCCGGCGGGGAACTGCACGCACCGCGACCGGCGACGCGGATCGAGCTCGAGCGGGTCCATGCGGTCGAGCACGTGGACCGGATGGCGGCCACGGCCGGCGAGGTCGTGGCTCTCGACCCTGATACCTACACGTCCGAGGACTCCTACGACCTGGCGCTGTCGGCAGTCGGCGCCACGATCGAGGCGGCGACCTACGCTCGAGAGACCCAGGCGCCCGGCGTGGCGCTCGTGCGCCCACCAGGGCATCACGCAGAACAGGACCGGGCGATGGGCTTCTGTCTGTTCAACAGCGTGGCCGTTGCGGCGGCCGACGCCCGCGCGGCGGGTATCGAGCGCGTCGTCGTCATCGACTACGACGTGCACCACGGGAACGGGACGCAGTGGATGTTCTACGAGGACGCCACCGTGATGTATGTCTCACTCCACCAGTATCCCTTCTATCCCGGCACTGGTGGCGTGACCGATGTCGGACGTGACGCCGGCGCCGGGTTCACCGTCAACGTCCCGCTGGCGGCGGGCGCCGGCGACGCCGATTTCGACCGGGCCATGCGCAAGGTGGTGGTGCCGGTCGCGACCGCGTTCGATCCTGGGCTGGTACTGCTGTCGGCCGGGTTCGATGCCCACCGGCGTGATCCGCTGGGAGGGATGGAGGTCTCCACCGAGGGCTTCGGGCTCCTCACGGCCCACGTCCAGCGGCTGGCGGCAGCCGCGTGCGAGGGGCGCCTCGGCGTGGTGACCGAGGGCGGATATGACCTCGAGGCGCTGGAAGCCTGTCTCGACAGCACCCTGGCCCAGCTCCGCGACGGCGTGCCGGCCGACGCCCCCGCCTCGGGCGACACCAGCCGGGTCGACGCGGTCCTCCCGGCGGTGCAAGCCGCGCTCAGCCCATACTGGCCCGGCGTGTTTTAGGGCCCAGGCATTCGGCTACCGTTTGCGAGGGCCGAATGCCCGTAAGGTAGCCGGTGACGATTCCCGACCGGCTACCGGCGGCTACGGGCGTTCGACCACTCCGCGAGAGTGGACCGGGGGACGTCCTAGGTTGGGGCGTTTGGGCGGGCTGATACAATTCGTTGCAGATCAAGACGTTGCAGGCTGCGTCGGCCTCCTCATCCAGACAAACGACCGTGTCCGATTACGATCCGCAGTCCATCGAGAAGAAGTGGCAGCAGCGCTGGACCGAGCAGCGCGCGTTCGAGGTGACCGAAGAACCAGGTCGCCCCACCTACTACTGCCTGGTGATGTTCGCCTATCCGTCCGGCCACGCTCATGTGGGGCATGTACGGAACTACATGATCGGCGACGTCATCGCGCGGATGAAGCGGATGCGCGGCTTCAACGTGCTTCATCCGTTCGGGTGGGACGCCTTCGGTCTGCCGGCCGAGAACGCGGCGATCAAGAACAAGTCCCATCCGGAGACCTGGACGCTTGAGAACATCGCGCACATGAAGGGCCAGCTCCAGCGGCTGGGGATCAGCTACGCGTGGGAGCGCGAGTTCGCCACCTGCGAGCCCGACTACTACCGCTGGAACCAGTGGCTGTTCCTGCAGATGTTCGAGCGGGGCCTGGCGTACCGGAAGCGGTCGACCGTCAACTGGTGTCCGAGCTGCGCCACGGTGCTCGCCAACGAGCAGGTCGTCGACGGCGGTTGCTGGCGGTGCGGCACGCTCGTCGAGCGGCGAGACCTCGAGCAATGGTTCCTGCGCATCACCGAGTACGCCGACGCGTTGCTGGACGGCATCGAGCGCCTGGACCAGTGGCCCGAGAAGGTGCTGACCATGCAGCGCAACTGGATCGGGCGCTCGGAAGGCGCGCTGGTCCGGTTCCCGGTGAGTGGACCCGACGCGAAGGCACGGGAGATCGAGGTCTTCACGACCCGGATCGACACCATTTACGGCTCGAGCTTCGTCCTGCTGGCGCCCGAGCATCCGCTCGTCGACGAGTTCACCGAGGAGGCGGAGGATACTGACGCGTTTCGCGAGCGCGTCCGGCAGTTCCGGGCGCTGGACCGCACGGACCGGCTGACTGGCGCGATCGAGAAGGAAGGGTTCGACACCGGACGGACCGCCACCAATCCCTTCACCGGCGAGCAAGTTCCGATCTGGATCGCGAACTTCGTGCTGGCGGAATACGGCACGGGCGCCGTGATGGCGGTGCCGGCCCACGACCAGCGCGACTTCGAGTTCGCGCGCAAGTACGAGCTACCCGTCCAGGTCGTGATCCAGCCGACTGAGGGTGGCACGCTCGACGGCGCGACCCTGGAAGAGGCGTACGCCGGACCCGGTTCCCTGGTCAATTCCGGCGAGTTCACCGGTCGGTCGACCGACGGCGCGGCACGGGAGATGGCCGAGGCGGCGGCCAGTCGCGGCGTGGGCACGCCGACCGTGCAGTTCAGGCTCAAGGATTGGGGCATCTCCCGACAGCGCTACTGGGGCACGCCGATTCCGATCATTCACTGTCCGCAGTGCGGCTTGCAGCCGGTGCCGTACCAGGATCTCCCGGTCGAGCTCCCGACCGCGGTCGAGTTCACCGGGCGCGGGGACTCGCCGCTGGCGCAGATGCCCGAGTTCGTCGAGACGACCTGTCCGAAGTGTCAGCAGCCGGCCCGGCGCGAGACCGACACCATGGACACGTTCGTCGACTCGTCCTGGTACTTCTACCGGTTCTGTGACGCGTCGAACGACCAGGCGGCGTTCGACCCGGAGAAGGTGAAGTACTGGGCGCCGGTGGACTTCTACATCGGCGGAGTCGAGCACGCCATCCTGCACCTCATCTATTCCCGCTTCTTCTGCCGCGTGTTCAAGGACCTGGGGATGGTCGAGCACGACGAGCCGTTCACGCGGTTGTTGACCCAGGGGATGGTGCTGCGCGATGGCGCGGTCATGTCCAAGTCGAAGGGCAACGTGGTCGACCCGGATCAGATGATCTCGACCTTTGGCGCCGATGCCCTCCGGCTCTATGAGATGTTCGTCGCGCCTCCGGAGAAGGAAATCGAGTGGACCGACTCCGGCCTCGAGGGCAGCTTCCGATTCCTGACGCGCGTCTGGCGATTGACGACCGGGGTCGAAACGCTGGTGCGAGGTGTGTCTCCCGAGACGCTGGGGGACGCGGTGCTGGACCCGCGACATCGAGCCGTGCGACGACGTACGCACGAGACGATCCGTCGCGTGTCCTCCGACCTCGATCCTCGGGCGCATCTCAACACGGCCGTGTCGGCGCTGATGGAGCTGGTCAACGAGTTGTATGCTTTCTGCGAAGCGCAAGGGCTGGCCGTGCATGCGGGAGCCGAGCGACCGGAGCCGACGTCGGTGGCCGACGAGACGCGAGCCACCCTGGCCGAGGCGGTGGAGGCGCTGGTGCTGATGCTGTCGCCGTTCACGCCACACCTCTGTGAAGAGCTGTGGGAGCGGATCGGACACGAGGGCGGGCTGGCCCGCGTGCCGTGGCCCGAGTTCGACCAGGCGGTGGCGCAGGCTGACGAGATCGTCGTGCCGGTGCAGGTCAACGGCAAGCTCCGAGCCCGTCTGACGGTGGCGGCGGACGTGAGTGAGGATGCGCTCCGTGAGACGGCGCTGGCCGACGAGGGGGTGCGTGGGCATACCGACGGCAAGACCGTGGCACGGGTCGTGGTCGTACAGCGGAAACTGATCAACATCGTGGTCAAGGGGTAGGGATGCGAAGCCTGAGACGGTGGCGGAACGGGTGGCTGGCGGGTGCCTTGGTGGCGTCCCTGGCATGTTCCGGATGCGGGTATGCCCTGGCGGGGCAAGGGTCGTTCTTGCCCGACTACATCCAGACCATCGGCGTGCCGTTGTTCGAGAACGGGACGACTGTGTTCGAGATCGAGCAGATCCTGACCCAGCAGGTGCGCTCCGAGTTCATTGGCCGCGGCTCGTACCGGGTGGTCGCCGCCGACGCCGGGGTCGACGCACTGCTGTCCGGCACGATCAGCAACATCTCGATTCAGCCGGCGACCTTTTCGGCCCAACAGCAGGCGTCGCGTTACATCTTCCAGGTGAACGTGGCGATCGAGTTCCGCGACCTGACCACCGACGAGGTGTTGTGGGAAAACCCGCAGCTTCTCTTCAGTGACGAGTACGAGGTGGCCTCCGGCACCGGTGGCCAGCTCGACGCCTCGACCTTCTTCGGTCAGCAGTCGAACGCGGTCGAACGGATCGCCCGCGACTTCGGACGCACCGTCGTCAGTTCAATCCTCGAAGCGTTCTAGTACTTTGATGGGGCTTTGCCCCAAACCCCACGCGGGGCTAGTGGGGCCCCATCGCCCACGCCGCCCCGCGGGGCGCGCCGTGCGCGCCCGACAGGCCCGTTGACCGGAAGCCTGCCACGCTTGTTTGACCGTCGGAACGATGTGCGAAGGATATTGGGATGAAGGCCCTCAGTCCACAGCAGGCGCTTGACCAGATCGGCTCCGGTGACCCCGATCCGGTCTACCTGATCCTGGGCGACGACGAGCTCGAGAAGGCCGAGGTGGCCGATGCCTTCGAGCAGATCGTCGACGAAGGCGTCCGTGCGTTCAATGTCGAGCGTCTGCACGGCATGGACGCCTCGCTGGGCGATGTCGTCGAGGCGACCCGCATGCTTCCGATGATGGCATCGCGGCGGGTTGTCATCCTGCGCCGCGCCGAGCTCGCGCTGGTGCCGAAGCGGGAGAGCAAGGCGGTCACCGCCGACCTGGAGGCCTTCGACGCCTACCTCGACGCGCCCTCGGACCACGCGACGCTGGTCCTCGTGTGTGACGATCTCGATCGTCGGCGGAACACGACGAAGCGGCTCATTGCCAACGCCACCATCGTCACTTGCGGCGTCGTCGAGAGTGTGGCGGACGCCGAACGCTGGGTGCGTCGGCGCGTCGCGGCAGAGGACGTGTCGATCGAGCCCGCGGCGGCCCGCATGGTGGCGGCGTTGGCGGGACCCGACCTGTCCCGGTTGCGCGGCGACCTGGAGCGCCTGCTGCTGTATGCGGCGGGCGAGGACACCATTCGCGTGGACGATGTCCGGGCGATCGCCGGCCCGGCGACCGTGCACGATGATTGGGCCGTGGCCCGCGCCATCGAGCGCGGACAGGCGGGGCAGGCGTTGCGCGAGCTGGCGCTGGTGCTCGATGCAGGGGCCGCCCCCTTCATGGTGCTCGGCCAGCTGGCGTGGGTGGCGCGCACCAAGCTCCCGCCCGGCCGGGTTGGCCCGGCCGTCGAGGCGATGTTCGAGACCGATCTGGCGTTGAAGAGCTCTGCCGGCGACCAGCGGGTGCTGCTCGAGCGGTTGGTGCTTGAGATGTGCGGGGTTGGGCTCCCGCCATCGGCGAGGGCCCCGTCCTGGCGTCCGTGATGGACTAGCTGGCGGCGGCGAAGCGCTTGGCGAGCCGAGACTTGTACCGGGCGGCGGTGTTGTCGTGAATGACGCCCTTCGCTGACATCTTGTCGATCAGCGACACGGTGCCGCTCATTGCCGAGCGCGCCTCGTCGGTGTTGCCCTGATCAATCGCCGACCGCAGCGACTTCAGCGATCGCCGCAGCCGGGTCCGCAGACTGCGGTTCCGGGCGCGCCGCACGATGTCCTGCTTGTGCGCCTTCTTCGTATGCTTGTGGTTGGCCAAATCCTACGTCGTCCTTTCCTGGCCCAGGCAGCGTCTCGCTGACCTGACCGACCCATAATTGTAGCACCGAGGCGACCCCGGCGGCGGCTCAATGTCCCCGCAGTCGGCGGAGCGCCCGACGCTGGCGCTTGTCCGGTTGACCGGAGACACGCGGCGTCAGACGGGCATCGTCGCGGATCGCCCGTCGAAGCTCGAGTTCCTCGGGTCTGAGCCCGGGCGTGACGTCCTCATACAGTTGACGGGCGTCGGCCTTGGCCAGGTGCTTGCCCGCCAGTGCTTTCACCACCACGAGCTGAGTCCGCCCATCGCTACGGGTAATGGTGAGCCGGTCGCCTGGCTGGGTGAACCGGTGCGGTTTGGCCCGCTGTCCGTTGACCTCGACCTTCCCTCCTCGGCAGGCGCGTTGCGCCTCCGAGCGTGTTTTGAAGAGGCAGGCGACGTCCAGCCAGACATCCAGCCGGAGTCGGGTCTCGGTGGCGGCGTCTGTCACGCGGCCTTCTGAATTAGGGCGAGCTCGGCGCCTGGGGCACGTCCGAATACACGGGAATACGCTGGCCGTCGACGATGTGGAAGCTCTTGTAGATGGCCTGCCCGTTGACGACGATGTCGGCCCGGGCCGCTGCCGCGGCGCGCGCCAGCGAGGTGGACGAGCGTACCCGGCGCAGATAGCTCTGGGTTTCACGGAATGGCGGCACCTGGTTGCCGTGCCGCGATACGGCCTGCGGGCCGGCGTTGTAGGCCGCCAGGGCGAGCTCTTCGTTGCCGTCGAAGCGATCCAGGAGCTGGCGGAGGTAGGCGACGCCCCCGGCCACGTTCTGGGCCGGATCCCAGGGGTTGGTGACGCCCAGGTCCTGTGCGGTGCCAGGCATCAGCTGCATAAGCCCCATCGCGCCCTCGGACGACAGCGCCTGCTGGTCGCCGGCCGACTCGACCTGGATGATCGCGCGGACCAACTCGGGCCGCACGCCGTGGCGACGAGATTCACGATCGATGATGCCATCGAGTCCCGCCCGGACCGGCGGCGCGGCGCGCGTGGTGCGGACCCCGGCGGCGCCGGGCACCGGTACGGTGGCCATCGCGCCATCACGGGGGCGGTCGGAGAGCACCAGCGCGCCGTTGGCGTCCCGCCAGGAATAGATCTGTGCCTCGGCGGCGGTGACGCCACCCAGAAGTAGTGCGAGACAGGCGCAGATTAGACGCGACATCCGGATCTCACGATATCCCAGCCCGTCATCGGGGCCAAGTGTTCCGTCAAGTGGGCCTACTGGGTATATCGGGTCGCGAGCTGTTGGCGCCCAGCGCGCGAGCTGCTAGGCCGAGAGCATGCCCTGGACGACCGAACGGCTCTCGGTGAGGAGCTCGTCGATCTTTTCCGGCTGGCGTCCCCCTGCCTGCGCGAAGTCCGGGCGCCCACCGCCGCCACCCCCCACGATCGGGGCGATCGCCTTGACGACCTGTCCGGCATGGACGCGGTCGACGAGGTCCTTGCTGACCGAGACGACCAGGGCCACCTTGCCGTCGTTCTCCGAGGCCAGCACGACCACACCCTGGCCCAGCCGGTCGCGGAGCGAGTCGGCGAGCCCTCGAAGCGAGCCTTTTTCGAGCCCGGAGACCCGACGGGCGACGAACCTGGCGTCGCCGATGGCCTCGCTGTCGTCGTCGCTCTCGACGCCGGTGTCACCCAGCGCCGCCTGCATCTTCTGCTGCTCGAGCTCGCGGGCCAGTCTGCGAGTTTCGCCGGTCAAGCGCTCAATCGCCGAGAGCGCCTGGTCTCCGGGCACTCCGAGGGCGCCGAGGACGGCGTCCAGAGTGGCCCGCTGCTGCTGCAGCTCATCCACCGCGCCGGCACCGGTGAGGGCTTCGATGCGGCGGACGCCCGCCGCGACGCCGCTTTCCTGGGTCACGGTGAAGAGACCGATGTCGCCGGTCGCTCGGCAGTGGGTGCCGCCGCACAGCTCCATGCTGACGCCGGGCACCGAGACCACCCGGACCTGTTCGGCGTACTTCTCTCCGAACAGCGCCATCGCGCCGTCGGCGATCGCCTCGTCGAGCGACCGCTCGGCGGTCTCCACGGGATGGTTCTGGTGCACCTGTTCGTTTACCATCCGTTCGATCGCCTCGAGTTGCTTCCGCGTCACCACGGCCCCGTGCGCGAAGTCGAAGCGTAACCGGTCGGGCGCCACGAGCGAGCCGGCCTGCTTGACGTGGGCGCCAAGCTCGTGCCGCAGCGCGGCGTGCAGCAGGTGCGTGGCGGTGTGGTTCCGGCGGATCGCATCTCGGCGGGCCACGTCCACCTCGGCCGTCACCGCGTCGCCGCGGCTCAGCTGCCCGGCCTCGAGGCGGACGCGATGTGCTCGCGGCCCGCCCGGAGCCACGCGTTCAAGGCCGTCGACCCGGGCGAGTGCGCCATGCGTGGTGCGGATCTCGCCGGTGTCGGACACCTGTCCGCCCGCCTCGAGATAGAACGGCGTCCGTCCGAGGACCACGAAACCCTCCGCCGGGGCCTCCAGCCGGTCCACAGCCGCCTTGTCGTTGTCGAACAGCTCTACGGCCGAGGTCTCGACCTCGGTCACGGTGTAGCCGTCGAACCGATCGTCCAGGCTGGTGACTTCGCCGGCCCGGGTGTCATCGGCGAAGGTGAAGCCGGTCGCGGCGCTGGTGCCGAAGCTCGCCGTCGCCCGTGACTGCGCTCGTTGCTGCTCCATCGCGGCTTCGAAGCCCGCGCGGTCCACCGCAAGCGAGCGCTCGCTTGCGAGATCCTCGATGAAGTCGACCGGGAGGCCGTAGGTGTCATACAGCCGGAAGATGTCGGCGCCAGGCAGTTGCCCGCCTTCGGGCACGTCGGCCAGCACCGCCTCGAGACGGGGCAGACCGTCGTTGAGCACCGCGTCGAAGCGATCCTCTTCGGCGCGGACCACCTGCACGATCGCGTCCTGGCCAGCCGGCAGCTCCGGGTAGGCCTGGCTCATCTGCTGGACCAGCACTTCGACCAGCTCGTGCAGGAACGGGCCCGACGCACCGAGTTTCTTTCCGTGGCGCATGGCGCGGCGCATGATCTTGCGCAGCACGTATCCTCGCCACTCGTTCGATGGCATGACGCCGTCAGCGATGAGGAAGGTCATCGCACGCAGATGGTCCGCCACGACGCGCATCGAGGTGTCATGCGGCGTGGGCGCCCCTGCCTCGGTGAGCGGGCCATAGACCCGTCCGGTGCGCTCGCCGATCGCCTCGAGCAGCGGCGTGAACAGATCCGTGTCGTAGTTCGACAGGGTGCCCTGGAGGACCGCCACGATCCGCTCCAGACCCATGCCGGTATCGATCGAGGCGGCCGGGAGCGGCGTGCGGTTGCCCTCGGCGTCCCGATCGAACTCCATGAACACGTTGTTCCAGATCTCGACGTAGCGGTCGCAGCTGCAGTCGATCCCCAGACAGCTCGGCGCGTCACAGGGCAGGTGGTCACCGCGGTGATAGTGGATCTCGGAGCAACGGCCGCAGGGGCCGGTGTCGCCCATTGCCCAGAAGTTTTCTTCGACTCCCAGCTCCACGATCCGATCGGCCGAGACCAGGTCCCGCCAGATCGCGTGGGCCTCGTCGTCTCGGGGAATCCCCGCCTCGCCCTTGAAGATGGTGGGGTAGAGCCGGTCGGGCGGGATTTGCCAGACCTCGGTCAGCAGGGTCCAGGCGAACGGGATCGCTTCGGCCTTGAAATAGTCACCAAAGGAGAAGTTGCCGAGCATCTCGAAGAACGTGTGGTGACGCCACGACGGTCCGACGTTGTCCAGATCGTTGTGCTTGCCGCTGACCCGCATGCATTTCTGCGAGGTGGTGGCGCGGCTGTAGCTTCGGCGTTCACGGCCCAGAAACAGGTCCTTGAACTGGTTCATCCCGGCGTTGGTGAAGAGCAGGGTCGGGTCGTCGGCCGGCACCAGCGAGCCGCTCCGAACGATCTCGTGTCCGTGGCTGGCGAAGTAGTCGAGGAAGGTCTGGCGTACGTCCGAGGAGGTCATCCGAACTATTCTTCCACAAAAGACAGGTCCCCACCGGCGCGGGCCACGAGGGCCTTGGCGACCTGATCCGGGGCGAATCCCTGCCGCAACAGGGCCTGATAGAGCCGCCTGAAATGAGCGCGATCTCGGATGGGTCCGGGGAGCCGCCGGGCGATGGCCTTCTCGAGCACGTCGGTCTCGCCCACCTCATCCAGCACCAGCCGAACGATCCGCGTGGCGGTGTCGGCCGGGATGCCCAGGGCCTCGAGCTCCTGTCGGGCCCGCCGTCCGCCCCGGTGCTTGACCCCGATAATGCGCCGGGCGTGGGCCTCGGCGGTCCGCTCGTCATCCAGCCAGCGCTCGGTCACCAATCGCGCGATCGCTTCATCTACCTCGTTGGGCTCGAGGTCGCGGTCCAGCAGCTTGGTCTTGAGCTGCGCCGAGGTCAGATCACGGCGAGCCAGCAGCCGGATGGCGGTAGGGTAGGCCGCGCGGCCAGGGGGGTCAGTCACCGAAACGCTCGACCAGGGGCCGCAGCGCGCCGTGCAGGCGCATGGTCGGGAAGTTACCGCTCTTGAGGTGGAGATCGGAGGCGCCAGCCTGGACGGCGGTGGTCAGCAGGGCCGTGATGTCCATACCGGAGGGTACCCGGTGGGGGAGGGTGTGTCGACCGCTACTGGGCTTCGTTGCAGAACGGACAGCGGTCCGCCCGCGCGTGGAGCGGTTTGCCGCAATGCCAGCAGAAGCCGCCCGCCGGCGTCGGTCTGGAGCGTAGGCGCGCCGCCAGCCCGGGGTCGGTGTCCGAGACGGTCGGCGGCAGCGACGGCGGCGGACTGGGCGTCGTCGGTGGCGTGGCCCGGCGCCCGGCCGCGACGGTCTCCAGGTCGGCCATCAGTTCGCTGGCTCGTTGATACCGGTCGGCCACATCGGGTGCCAGGCTCTTCATGATGAGATCGTTCACCTCGCCGGGAATGGCGCTGTTGAGCTGACGGGGTGGACGGACCAGCTCGCCCCGGGCCAGTCGGTCGAGGTCGCTGGGAGCCGGCGTATCGTAGGGCAGGACTCCGGTCAGCATCTGATAGATCGTGATGCCGATCGAATACAGGTCGGAGGCGAACACCGCCTCGCCCCTGAATTGCTCGGGCGCCATGTAGGGGGGGCTGCCGATGATCGTGGTGCCGTGGGCCGCGATTTCCAGGAATCGCGATGTGCCGAAGTCGGCGACCTTCAACACGTCGGCCTCCGAGACGAGCACGTTGGCTGGTCGCAGGTCGCGATGGATGATGCCCTGCCCGTGCGCATGGGCGACCGCCTGCGCGATCTGTCGCGCGTAGCCGAGCGCGCGGTCCACGTCCAGCCGGCCGCCGGTGGCGATGAGGGTTTCCAGCGTCTCGCCCGGCACGTACTCCATCACGATGAAGAAGACGTCATCCTGTTTCTCGGCGGTCGTGATCGAGACGATATTGGGGTGGTCGAGACTCGCGAGCAGTCGCGGTTCGCGCAGCAGTTCGCTGAAATTCAGGTTCTGTCGGTGGGGGACCTTGAGCGCGACCTGCTTGTCGAGCCAGGTGTCTTCGGCGAGGTAGACCGTGCCGAAGCCACCGCTGCCCAAAGCCGAGACGATCTTGTATTTACCGAGGATGTGGTTCGCGAAGAACATGCGAGCGGGGGGAAGTATAACCCCGGAACTCATCTGAGCTTCGCGGTTCGATCGTGAGCCGCCGCTATACTGCCGCCGTGCCGCCCCGCTTTCACGTCCCTGAGCTCTCCGGCCCCACCGAGGTGATCTCCTTGCCTCGCGACGAGGGTCGTCACCTGGTTCGGGTGCTCCGGCTCGGAGAAGGCGCTGAGATCGCGGTCTTCGATGGACGTGGGCGCGAGTATCGCGCCCACGTCACTTCGGTCGACGGTGACCTCGTGCGGGTGCAGCCCGGGTCGCGGCTGGAGCCTGCGGCGGAGCCGGTCGTCACCGTTTCGGTGGCGCACGCGCTGCTCAAAGGTCGGAAGCTGGATGACGTGCTGCGCGACCTGACCATGGTCGGGGTCTCGACCTTTCAGCCGCTCGAGACCGAGCGAGTGGAGGCGCGACCGCGCGATGTTTCCCGATGGACGCGCGTCGCGGTGGCGTCGGCGAAACAGTGTGGTCGGGCCGTGGTCCCGACGATTGCCCCGTCGCTCGATCTCGCCAGCTACCTGGAGGGGGCTGACGATGACGTGCGGCTGATGCTGGTGGAACCGCGCGCCGCTGATGACGCCGCCGATACGTTGAGTCGGCTGTCCGGGGAGCCGCCCCCCGCGCGAGCGACGCTGATGGTCGGACCCGAAGGTGGATGGAGTCCCGATGAGATTGTCCGGGCGCGAGATGTCGGGTTTCGACCGTTGACCCTCGGACGTCGTACCTGGCGCGCGGATGCGGCGGCGCTCTGCGCGATTGGGGTGCTGCAGTATGTGTGGAGAGACTTGTAGGGCCGTTCCTGGGAGGGCCGCGGGACGGCCGGCTTTAGGCTTTGGGCTGAACCGCCACGGCGGTTCAGCTAGCGCCAACGCGGCGCGGTCACGTTGGCGAGGCCGTCGTCCAGACCATGCCGACCCATTCGTCTTCTTGGGCTCGCCAGGCCAACGTTCCGATCTCCTGGTAGGTTTCGGCGAGGGCCTCGGCCTCCACGGCCAGGATGCCCGACAGGACCATCGCCCCGCCTGGGGCGGTGAGACGGGAGAGTGTGGTCGCCAGACGGATTAGCGCCGTTCCGGTGAGGTTCGCCAGCAGCACCGGTGCCGGAGCGTGAACCAGTGCTTCGATGTCCGCGACCCCCAGGCGAACCTTCTGGTCGAGGTCGTTCTCGGCCAGCGTCTCACGGGCTGAGTCGATGGCGTCCGGGTCGCGGTCCAGTGCGGTTACCTGGCGGGCACCCAATCGAATGGCCGCGACCGCGAGGACGCCGGACCCAGTCCCAAGATCGAGGATGTCGCAGCCGGTAACCGACAGCTCCTGCAGGCCGCGAAGCGCCAGTCTCGTACTAGGGTGGTGGCCACTCCCGAACCCCAGCGCCGGACGCACCACCACCAGCAACTCGTCGGCCGGCAGCGTCTGAGGCCGGTCCCACGGGGGCGCGACCACGATGCGGCCGGCTCTTACGGCGCCCAGCGACGCCTGGCTGCGAGCGGCCCAGTTCTCGTCGTCCACCGTGACGGCGGCGACGGTGCAGGTCGAGCCCAGCGCGTCTTCGAGAAAGGCCAGTGCCGCATCGCGGCTGGTGGAGGTCTGGAAGAACACCCGCACCTGATCGGCGGCGGGAGCGTCCAGGGCGACGTCGTCCCATCCGTCGACGATAGCGGCTATCTGGTCGAACAGCGACAGCTGTTCTCGTCCTGGACCGGTGATCGCGATGGCCGGGTGAGCGGACACGGGCTGCTATCCGAAGATGTCTTTGACTCGCTCGAAGAAGGGACGGTCCTCGTCCTGGTCGCTGGCCATCGGGGTGTCGACACGATCCGGCATCGTCTGGTCGAGGTCTTCGATGAGCGTCTTCTGCTCGCGCGACAGCTTCTTCGGCACCATGACCTTGACGCCGACGTAGAGATCGCCGTAGCCGCGTCCGTTCACGTTCGGCATGCCGTGGCCCCGAAGCCGGAAGTGGGTGTCGGCCTGCGTGCCTTTGGGGATCTGGATCGTGGTGGCGTCCTTCAGCGTCGGCACCTCGATCTCGCCGCCCAGGACGAGGGTCGGGAAGCTGACCGGGATGTCGCAGTAGAGGTCGTCGCCTTCGCGCTGGAAGAACTCGTGGTCGTTGACCTGCACCACCACGTAGAGGTCGCCGGGCGGTGCGCCGGGCCCTCCATGCTCGCCCTCGCCGCTCAGACGGAGTCGCTGCGCGGTCGCGATGCCGGGAGGGATCTTGACCGTCAGTTTCCGCTCGCGCCCGATACGGCCGTGACCGTTACAGCTCTGACACGGCTTGGCGATGACGCGTCCGATGCCTCCGCACTGGGGGCAGGTCCGAGCGACGGTGAAGAACCCCTGCTGAAAGCGCACCTGGCCGCGTCCCTGGCACTGACCACACTTTTCGGGCGTGCTTCCTGGCGCCGACCCGGACCCGCCGCAGGTGTTGCACTGTTCCTCACGCGGGATCTGCAGGGTGGTCTCGGTTCCGGTGGCCGCCTCTTCGAACGAGATCTCGAGGTCGTAGCGGAGGTCGGCGCCGCGACGTGGGCCCCGTCGACCGCCGCCGCCAAACCCGAAGAGGTCACCCAGCCCGCCAAGGATGTCGCCGAAGTCGGCGAATACCGTCGGGTCGAACGGTTGGCCTCCCGGTGCGCCGGCGCCGACGCCGGCATGGCCGAACTGGTCATATCGCCGGCGTTTCTCGGGGTCGGCGAGTACCGCGTACGCCTCGGCGGCCTGCTTGAACTTCTCCTCGGCGCTCTTGTCGTCGGGGTTCCGGTCGGGATGGTACTTGAGCGCCATCTTGCGGTACGCGCTCTTGATCTCGCCTTCACCGGCGCTTTTCGACACGCCGAGGACGTCGTAGTAGTCGCGCTGGCTCACGCTTTGGCCACCTTCACCATTGCGGCGCGAAGGAGTCGGTCGCGGATCATGTAGCCACGCCGCATCTCCTCGATGACCTCGCCGTCGCGATGCGTCTCACTCGGTTCGTGCATCACGGCCTGGTGTAGGTTGGGGTCGAAGTCGGCGCCCAGGGCCTCGATCGGCGCGACGCCGCGGCGTGACAGCAACTCGAGCAGTTGTTTGTGGATGATCTCGACCCCACGGCGATACGCTTCGCCGTCGTCGGTGTCGGCCGCCAGGGCACGCTCGAGGTCGTCGACGATCGGGAGCAGGTCTGCCAGCAGGTCCCCGGCGGCATGTTCCGACAGCTCTCTCCGCTCGCGTTCGGTGCGCTTGCGGAAGTTGTCGAACTCGGCCGTCGCACGCAGCAGTCGATCGTAGTAGTCGTCGCGCTGCCGACGTACCTCGTCGGGCGACTCGGTGGGCGCGTCGCCAGTCGCTGCCTCCGTGCCGTCTGGAGGCTGGGCCGCCTGGGGCCCGGGTGATGGCGTATGGGCGCCGGAGCTCTCCGGTCCCTGCTGCTCAGTCTGTTCCGCTGGGTGCTCGTCTTGCATCGTCTGCCGATGGGGTGAGATGACCGACCAGGACCCGGCTTACCGCCTGCGACATGCTGTCCACCGCGGCGATGGCTCGCGAATAGCGCATGCGACGAGGGCCGATGACGCCCACGGTCCCGGTTTGTCGTCCGTCGAAATAGGTTGAGGCGATTAGGCTGAACGGCTGAAGGTCAGCCGACGAGTGCTCGGTGCCGATCACCACCGTGAGTCCGTCGGACCCGAGATACTCGCCGAGCAGGCGGACGAGCCGATGCTTCTCCTGCATCATCGACACGAGCGCCCGCATGGTCGCGACCTGCGCCGACCCCTCGTCGACCGAGACGTCGTCGAACAGGAACGTGACGCCCTCGATGAACACGCTGTCCCGAGGCACCATGTCCTCGAGGGTCGAGCTGGCCAGCCGAAGCGATCGGGACAGCAGTTCGTCGTACAGTACCTGCTCCTGACGTAGGCGTTCGATGACCTCCGCGCGCACGTCCCCGAGCGTCTGCCCCCGGAACTCCCGGTTCAGGTAGTTCGCCCCCTGCTCGAGCTCGTGTCGGTCGACCGGTTCGCCGATGTCGACGACCTTGTGGCGCACCTGCTGTCCCTCCGCGGTGACCAGCACGAGGATGCGCGACCCTTCGAGCGGCACGAACTCGATGTACTCGAACCCCGCCATCTCGTTGGTCGGCGCCAGCGCGAACCCCAGGTGATGCGAGACCCGCGACAGCTCATGGGACACGTTCGCCAGCACGCCGGAGACCGATCCGGCCTGCCGTAGGCGGGCTTCGACCTCCGAGGTCGAGCGCGCGGACCGCCGGTGTTCGAGCAGCAGATCCACGTAGCAGCGATAGCCGAGATCGGTCGGAATGCGACCCGACGACGTGTGGGGCTGGTTGACATAGCCCGCCTCTTCCAGGCTCGCCAGGACGTTCCTGACGGTGGCCGAAGAGAGGCCGAATCCGCCATGCTCCGCCAACCATCGGGACGATACCGCGCTGCCGTGGTTGATGTATTCCTGGATGAGCGCCGCGAGCACGCGACGGCTGCGGTCTGGGAGGGAACCCGCCGCTGACTGCCGAAACACCACGTTTGCAGTATATAGGACGACTCGGCCGCGGCTCA